>JGI12210J13797_10018479_pt1 | contig 19750 bp, 17 predicted proteins | sample ElkSlonscriptome_3_FD_13797 | JGI IMG/M metagenome (IMG submission 13797)
CGACGTATCGCCGTCAAGGATTCGTCCCTCGCCGACTCGTAATCTAGCCAGCCTTTCTGGGCTGCTGCGTGGATCATGGAGTATTCTCCTGATACTTGGTAGGCCGCTACCGGGACACGGCTTCGCTGGCTTACCCTTTGGATGATGTCCAAGTAGGGTCCGGCTGGTTTGACCATAATAATATCCGCTCCTTCCTCCTCATCCAAAGCGACTTCCAGCATCGCCTCCCTAAAATTCGATGGATTCAGCTGGTAGGTTGACTTGTCGAGATAATGACCTCCGTTGCTCGCGGTGCTTCCCACCGCATCCCGAAACGGCCCGTAATATGCCGAAGCGAACTTCGCAGAATAAGCGAGGATCACCGTTTTCTCGAGGCCGGCATGATCCAGACTGCTTCGGATCGCGCCGACTCGGCCGTCCATCATGTCAGACGGAGCGACCCAGTCGATTCCTGACTCTGCATAAACAACGGCCATTTCTTTCAAAATTTCCACGGTCGGATCATTGAGAATCTCCCCGGTCTCGGAATCAACGAGACCGTCATGCCCGTGCACGGTGTAGGGATCCAAAGCAATGTCTGCGATGAGATTGATGGGAATATTCTCCGCCCGAACGAGGCGCGCAAGGCTCGGAATCAAGCCATCAGGAGAGGTCGCCGCCTCGCGACCAGTTTCACTCTTGAGCGAGGAATCGATATTTGGAAAGAGAGCGACGGCCCGGATGCCCAAATCAACCAGTTCGCGAACTTCCTCCAGAAAATCCTTCCTGCCCAGGCGTTCGATTCCAGGCATTGAGTCGACTCGCTCCCGTCCCGAATCGGTATCGGTTACAAATAACGGCTGGATCAATTTTTCCGGAGAAAGACGGACCTCTTCGACCATCGACCGGATACCCTCGTTTTGCCTGAGGCGGCGTGGGCGGCGGCGAAGAGATAGTTTTTCGGAATCTTTCATCTCTCCATGTCAGCCCAAAAGCCGATCCATATCAACTTTTCCCAGTCCGCTTCTCGGTATTTCTTCGACCACCCGGACCTGCGCGGGAACCTCTGGTGGGTCCAAGACCAACTTTAACTCCTCCCTGAGGTCCCGATTTTGCAGGTGATCCCCTTCCACGAAAAGGAGAGTAGAGCTCCCCCACTCCTCACTCGGGAGGGCGGCGACGAAAGCATCTTTCACACCCTCAATATTCTTAGCTACAGACTCGATCTTACTGAGCGAAACGGTCTCTCCTCCACTCGATAGAAATCTACCCTTCCGGCCTCGAATCTCCAGACAGCCGGGACTCGCGAACTCGCCCAAGTCTCCGGTTTTCCAAGAAGCACTCTCCCGCGGGACACGCCCGAGGTATCCCCGAAAAAGCTGGTCTGACCTGATCTCGATCTCGCCTTCCTCGTCCACGGTAAGCTCGTTTTGAGAAAAAGCCGTGACCGTCGGCGGATCTCCAGCCATGAACTCCTCAGGATGCTGGAGCGCCACCATTCCTCCGGTCTCAGTCATCCCGTAGACCAGACTGATCGGCAGCTCCTCTTCTCTCGCTCGATTGAGTAATTCCGGGGAAAAAGCCGCACCGCCGGCAAAAATCCAATCCATTTGCTTCAACAACCCTACAGTCTGCGAGCACTGCAATGATCGGTATAAAGTCGTCGGGACGATTGAGGTTACCCGGGCGCCGGGAAAATTTTCGAACCGCCAATCATCACCGAGACCCAAGCGCCCCCCTGAGATTAAAGCCCGCACGACAGGCATCCACCCACTGACATGGAAAAGAGGAAGGTCCAAGAAGGAGGAGATTGGCTCTCTTCCCATCCGAAACCAAAGGTTTCTCGCCGCAGTCTCCAAACTCGACCAGGTATGGATCGCGAACTTTGGCTCGCCTGAGCTACCTCCGGTGCGTATCAGGATCGAACCGCTCGGAGCTGGAGACCGGCTCGCGCGGGAAAATGCCTCGCGAGTCAATGCCCCCCACCGATTGGAGGACAACAAAACGGTCTCCTCAGCAGCCACCGCGGCTAGAACCCGCCCAATCGCTTCCGGCTCACGTCCCTCAACAGACATGTCGACCTCCCTAATGGGTTCATCGGTGTTCCCGAAAAAGTCGACGGCCTTTTCAAACTCGACGCGGAATCGCTCTTCCATGCGTTCCTCCGCAAACAGAGGCTCCTTGATCTCAAACCCCTCTAACATTTCGAAGAAAAACGTTTTCTAGATCCTTCCGGCCGACCTCACCTCGAAAGAAATTGCAGGCAGGCCACCCATCCAATCCATCCGCCCCGAACCTCCCTCGGGTCCCGAATCCATGCACATTGCCAAAATCGCCAAGCATTGACGCGATCTTGAGCACAAACGAAAATCCAACCCCAGTCTCAAACGCAGAGGACAGCACAATTCTCCGGCGAATCCTCTCCGGCAGTTTGATGTAGTCGTCTGGCCGACCAAAAAGGGAGGGCTTGATCACGAAGATCCCGGGCCATTCGATATCTAAAATTCTCTTCAGATGATCCGCAGTCACCACCGACTCATCCAGCGCGATTCGCCGCGCGCCCTCTCCGAATTCATCGACCAACATTCTCTCACTGCCCACGCACATGGGCTGCTCAATAAACTCGATCTCCGGCCTTTGATCCAGCCACGCCATCCAGGACCGGGTTGCTTTCAAATTAAGGGCTTGGTTCGCATCCAACCGAAATCGCACATCCCCGCCACTTTGCTGAATCCGGGAATCCATCTGAGCCTGCTCGCCTTCCGGAGAGTTGATTCCGATTTTGACCTTAACAACCTGCGGACGATCTTCTGCCTTCTCCTGAGACATCCAATTATCCTCTTCCGATATCATCCCTGCCGAAGAGGCTTGAACAGAAAACGGCAGGTCCTGTTCGAGGCACCACGCTCCAAACCCCAAGGCTCCGGTCACTCCTAAGCAGGATCGATCGTCCCCCCTCGACCATCGTTCAATCCGGGCCATCCAGTCCCCCTGTTCCGATTCGAATCCGGGAAACGGAGCGACTTCGCCGAAGAAATCCTCCCCGCCTCTTGTCTCCTTCAAAATCCACCCCTCGCGCACCTCAAAGACTCCTGCTCCGGTCCTCAACGGAGGTAGAAATTCTCTGCGATAGGGGGCCGCAAGGCGATCTTTGCAAGGACTGTCGTTTACGCTATCAATGAGATTTTCATATTTCATCCTCTCCATCAGGTCAACTGGCCAAAGAAGGAATGCTTGAACTTCACAACGGACGCCGAATGATCGTGACCCTACATCTCCTCGCCAACCCAGTCGCCCAAACTATTCCATGTCACAACCCTCACAATCCGAAAAGCACCTCTCAGCTCTCACCGACAAATTGACCGAAGGCTCCTCTCTCACCGTCGAAGAGGCACGGGAGGCCGCATCTGGTCTCGCATCTCCAGAACCTTCCCTCGAGTCGAAGGAGAGCTTTCTTACTGCACTGTCGCGAAAAGGTGAAACGCCCGATGAGGTCTTCGCCTTCGCAGCTGAATTTCGCGAACGAGCAGTCGATCCCGGTCTTGACGACTTTCGGGAAGGTGCAATCGACATCGTTGGCACGGGGGGAGACGGAAGCGGCACTTTCAACTTCTCGACCGCAGCGGCCCTCTTGGTGGCCTCGATAGGTCTCCCGGTCATGAAACACGGGAATCGATCCATCACTTCGAAGAGCGGCAGTGCCGATCTGCTCGCGGATCTCGGCGTCCCAATGGAAAATGATCCGGGAGCATTACGGAAGAGCCTCGAAGAATTTGGTTTCTGTTTCTTTTTCGCACCCGCTTTCCATCCCGCCTTCAAGGAAATCATGCCCGTGCGGAAGAAGCTCGCCGAGACCGGAACCAAGACGATTTTTAACCTCCTCGGGCCACTCATCAATCCAGGGCGTCCCCGCCAGCAGTTGATGGGCGTCTTTTCGGATCTCTGGCTCGATCCGATCGCCGGTGCGCTCGATCAACTCGACATCGCTTCCGGTATGGTCGTCCATTGCCGAGTCGCAAACGGGGCAGGAGTAGACGAGCTCACCACTGCCGGCACAAATCTCGTTCGCGGGGTTGGGAGCTTGAGAGGGTCTACTTTCCCGATACAGGCATCCGAATTGGACCTCCCCGATTGTATTCTCGCAGACCTTCGCGGGGGCGAGTCGGCCGACAACCTTCAGATGCTTCGGGATCTCGCCCAAGGCAACCTGAAAGGCCCTGTGCTCGACACTCTTTGCCTCAATGCAGGGGCCGCTCTCTTCCTCTCCGGCCGATCAGAAACAATCCCATCCGGCATCGAACTCGCCCGCACATCCATCAGCGACGGACAGTTCCAGGATTGGCTAAATCGCTTCGAGAAATTCAATCATTCCCAATCATGAATACTCGCTACTTTGGAACCGACGGGATCCGCGGACCCGCCGATGGACCCTGCTTTACTCCTCCTTTTCTCCAGCAGTTGGCCGAGGGGCTTCATCGATACCTTCGTTCTACCCTAGCACAAAAGAAACCGCGCATCGTGATCGGTCGCGATACTCGTGAGAGTGGGGAAAAAATCGTCCAGTCATTGATTTCTGGATTCAGCGGTCATCCCGGCGAGTGTATCGACATTGGCATCGTCCCTACCCCAGCCGTGGCTCTCTCCGTTAGGACAGCAGAGGCCGACCTCGGTATCGCAATCACGGCTTCCCATAACCCGGCAAGCGATAACGGGATTAAACTTTTCTCCTCCGAAGGCACCAAATTTTCTGCCAGCGAAGAGGAAAAAATCGAGGCTTTGATGATCGGATCGGCAGAAACACCCAATGAGCCGAGTCCGGATTTTACTTTTTCGAAACGTAACGGCTTGTCCTCCTATCTCCAATCCTCCGACATCCTCGCTCTTCATCTCGATCTCAACGGTCGAACAATCGTGTGCGACTCCGCTCACGGGGCGACCTGCGAAACGACTCCTGCAATCTTGGCTGGGCGAGGTGCGGATGTGATTCGAATCGGAGACGCTCCAGACGGGAAAAACATCAATCTCAATTGCGGAAGCGAGCACTGCGAAATTTTGGCGGCGAAGGTCTTGGAGGCTCAGGCGTCAATCGGGATCGCTCACGATGGCGACGGTGACCGGGTAATTTTTGTAGACGAAACCGGGTCAATCGTCCCGGGCGACCAAATCCTCGGGATTTTTGCCCTGCATGGGATTCGCAAAAATTCTTTGGCCGATAACACTCTCGTCGCAACCGTCCAGAGTAACCGCGGCCTCGACCTCGCGGTCGAGAAATCCGGCGGCAAAGTAATCCGCACCGATGTAGGAGACCGGAACGTGGCTCAGCGTATGCGCGAGCTGGGTGCGTCACTCGGCGGGGAATCCTCGGGCCACATCATTCTCCATAATTACTCGACGACTGGCGATGGATTGCTGGCCGCCCTTTACCTTTTAAGAATTCTGAGTGAAAACGACAAGCCTCTCAGCGAACTTCGGAGAGAAATCCCCCTTCTGCCTCAGGCGACTGGCAACCTCATGGTAAAAGAAAAAATCCCTCTCCAAGTGTGCGAAGCGATAAACGAAACAACGTCGGAGATCGAATCGAAGATCGGGCAGTCAGGCAGAGTCATGATCCGCTACTCCGGAACCGAACCCAAACTGCGTTTTCTGGTCGAGGCTCCAACCTCGGAAGAATGTGAAAGCTACCTCGGAGAACTTCTATCCGCCGCCCGAAAGGACCTCACTGAGGTTTCGCCGTCGTAGAAGACTTAGAACCGATACGTTCCGGTCAGGCGAAATCCCATTCCCGAGTCGACCCGGAAATCATCGAAGCGGTCGTCGTCGCGGTAATATTCGAACCTGCGATTGAAGCGGCCCTCTAAGAAGGCCCCAATTTGAAACATCGGGCCGAAATTTCGCTTCGCCCCAACCCTCACCTGAAAATATTCCTGCGAGATGACTCCCTTCCCCTCATCGAAGCCCTCCAGATCGTCCACGGCGAACACAAATGTTTCATAGAGAATTGAGGAGATCAATTCCCACTCTTTTCGCTGTCCCGCCTTGTAGGTGACTACCACCCCGTTCAACGTCATGACCGTGAGGCGGTCTGTCGGCATCCAGCGGATTGCCGGGATCGGAATCACCGTCGCCCCCAACTGCGCTTCGAGGATGCCGAGCACTCCTACCGAGACGTTCAACCTAGGGTTGATCAGATATCCCACCCCGGCGGAAAAAGGCACATTCCACCCATCGACCAAGCGAGCACCCTGACCCGCCTGTAGGCTCACACGTGAAGTCGCGAACCAGCTCCACTTGTCGCCAAAAGGCTTTTGCACCGTGCCCCCGACACGAACGACATTCACCCTCGTCAGCGATGAACCGTAAGGTGCCGTCTGATCGACGTCGTAGTCGCGCAAGGCATAGGAAACGGTCGCTCGCCTCACATCATTAAAAGCCGCAACCCGGGTCCATCCCAGTTCCGCGCCGATCGTCGTCTCCGAAATAGAACCTCCCCCTCCTCGGACGTCTGCCTCCGGAAAAAACTGACCCTCCACCTCGAGAGACCTGAAGGTCAGAGGCCCGGGAGGCCCTCGCCTGACATTCTCATCCGCCTCCCGCCGATCCTCATCTTCGGCAACCAAAGCCTCCCCAATATCATCGGCCTGACTTCCCATCTCTCCGACACCCCAAACCGGAGCACCCATCCAACCCAAAACCCATAAGAGAACATAAAATCCAGATCGCTTCATTTCAGAATGAATTAGGGATCAAAGATAGTGCCGTCAAACCTTACACACAGATCAAATCCAATTGTTGAAACCAAAAGAAAAACACGGACATCGGCCTAGAGGGTCAAGGCACCACCTGCTGGTCTCACCGATCCGATTTTGTCTGGCTAAAAATTATTGACAGCATCTAAGGTTGCAGACGGGAAGCCTCTTCTGGCAGGTTCGCCTAGTGAATGATGAAGAGTGTGAGGGAGTAGTCCGGTTTTCGAAGCTGGGTCAGCGGATCAGTGCTGGCAGCGGAATTGAGGATCTCATGGACGATCTCGGTCGGGTCCTGGCCGCGAGCGATGGGGAGATGGCCATGCTCGGCGGAGGGAATCCTGCGCCAATCCCCGAAGGACGGGCACTTTGGCGGGAGCGAATGGCAGATCTTCTCGCAGATGAATCCGGAGCCTTTGATCGGATGCTCGGCTACTACGATCCCCACCAGGGCAATCGACGATTTATCGAAGCCGTCGCAAATCTTTTTAATCGAGAGTATGGCTGGGATCTCGAACCAGAGAACATCGCCATCACCAATGGTGGGCAGACCGCGTTCTTCTACCTCTTTAATCTGCTCGGCGATGCAGCCGGGAAAATTCTCTTCCCGCTCTCACCCGAATACATCGGCTACTCTTCTCTCGGGGTCGATCCCGAGACCTTGCTATCCATCCCGGGAAAAATCGAAATGGTTGACGATCCCTTTTTTCGCTACCGAATCGATTTTGATGCTCTCCCTCAGGATGCATCAATCCGGGCGGCCTGCGTTTCGCGCCCGACCAACCCGACAGGGAATGTTCTATGCCAAAGAGATATCGAAACGCTGTACACTTACTGCCAGCAGCGAAACGCACTGCTGATCATTGATAACGCTTACGGGACGCCGTTCCCGAACATGATTTTTCGCGAGGAGAAACCGTTTTGGCGGGATGGCGTCGTCCTCACCTACAGCTTATCGAAGCTCGGCCTTCCCGGCACTCGCACTGGAATCGTTATCGGCCCAAAGAACGTCTGCAAGGCCGTCTCCTCCATGACAGCCGTCGTTGGACTTGCAAATGGGACTATTGGTCAAGCTCTCACCCTACCCCTCTTCGAAGATGGATCGATCATTGATTACTGCAGAAATATCGTGCGGCCCTACTACGAAGAACGTTCCAAGCGAGCGGTCGAGATCCTGAGAGAAGCGTTCCAGGGTCTATCCTACCGCATTCATGAGCCGGATGGTGCCCTTTTCTTGTGGCTTTGGTTCCCCGAGCTCAAAATCACCAGTGCCGAGCTTTACGAAAAACTCAAAGTGAACGGCGTTCTTGTCGTTCCGGGGCACTTCTTTTTTCACAATCTAGCAGAGCACTGGGATCATTCATCCCAGTGCATCCGCATCAACTATTCGATGAATATCGATGGGTTGCCGGAGGCGGCCCGGCGGATAGCCGAGGTTCTGAGAGACCTCTAAGAACCCGGACGGTCCCCAATCAATCCAAGGTGAAACCGATTTTGATGGTCACTTGCCAGTGCTGAATCTTTTGATCGTCAATGTGCCCGCGGGTCTCGACGACCTCGAACCAACGCATGTTGCGCACGCTCTCGGACGCTTTTGCGACCGCATTTTCAATAGCTTCCTGCTGCGAATTCGAAGAGGAACCTGTAATTTCGATTTTTTTGTAGATATGATCCATGTAAGCTAGGAAAAGGCACCCAATTCTAAATTGCAAGGAAGCGGTTGAAAACGAATACGGGCGGAATTCGTTTTATTTTCACCGGAAAGTTTGATACTTTCATTCAACCAATTCCCCCAATCCATGCCCCTCGCCTTCTCTAAAATACCAATCCTTGCCGTCTGGGAACCTATTCATCGCGACGATTGGGGGCCCGATCAGGCACGCCATTTTCTGGAGCGGGCGGGTTTTGGAGGCACGAGGGAGCAGATTGAAGAGGTCACGGAACTCGGCCCGGAACAGTCGTGTGATAAATTTTTCGCTCCGCAAGCTTTGGAACTGCCCGAATGGTTTGCGGATAAACTCGCCGAATTTCGCTCCCTCGGGCAGCAAGCAAAAGAGATCGAGGACCGTGAGGAGCGACAAGAGATTTACCGGGAACGCAATCAGGTGGGACGCGAGATCATTCTCGAGCTCGAATTCGAGTGGCTCCTTCGCGCCTCTCAGCCCAAGGCCGGATTTTGCGCGAAATGGGAACTGTTCCTCTCCGATGTATGGGTGGTTGGCAAACGCGCAGCAAACAACCCCCATTGGCAGATTTCCTACTGGCAGAGTCTCGCGGAAAGCGCTCATTTACCCTACCCCGAATTTTGCAAGAATTTCAGTAGGGAACCCGCAATGATGCGATATCTCGACTTGGATAAGAGCTCCAAGAAAAAACCGAATGAAAATTTTGCCCGCGAGCTCCTTGAACTCTTTGCCCTGGGTGAGGGCAACTACTCTGAAAACGATATCAAGGAGGCGGCTCGCGCATTCACGGGCAGACGCATCCACGGTTCAAAGTATCAGCAAGCCGACCGTCAATACGATGACGGTGTGAAAACGGTTTTCGGCCGCAGAGGGCACTGGAACGGAGACGAGGTGATCGATATCGTCTTTCAACAACCTGCCGCTCGGACATTTCTGCCCTCTGAAGCGATCCGGTATTACCTTACCCAAGAGCCGATCCCAGAAGATCAATTGAAGTATCTGGGCGACCTTTGGGCCGATGAAGGTTTCCGTCTGGATGCCCTCCGGAAAAGATTATTCTCATCCCGCGCCTTCTACGCCCCCGACTTTCAGGGGACTCGGATCAAAAGCCCCGTGGAACTTTACGTCGGAGCTCTGCAGCAGTTTGGGCTACAACCCGCCCCTCTTCCAAACCGCACCTCTCGCCCGCTCAGGGACATGGGCCAAGAGCTATTTGAGCCACCAAATGTCCGGGGATGGATCGGTGGCGAGGCTTGGATAAACGCGGGAAAGCTAGCCGCACGCCGGCGAATGATCGACCTTCTTTTTACGCCGATCCCTTTCAAACGCTTGAACGCCGATGACAAAATACGCGTTGAGCGGGAAGCCGAAAGAGAAGGCTCGCGTCCCTTCTTCGTCACCCGGGATGCTCTTCTCAATTTCACGGGAAGGACTTCTGCTGAGGTCTCAGCCTATATTCAGGAGGTTCTGCTGAGCGAGCCCCTCAATGAATCTTCAAAGGAGCAGATCACCCGTTTCCTCGGCGAAGATCCTTCGCCGGAACAAATCGAGACCGTGATTATCACGACTCTCCAGTCTCCCCAATATCAACTGAGCTAGGTCTACCCATATGTCATCAGAATCCTTCCTTCCCCGAACCACCCGTCGCGAATTTATCCAAGCGGGCGGAAAAGCTTTCGGCTTTCTCGCACTCAGCCAGATCGCCCCGTCATTCGTAGCGAGGGCCGCAGCGGTTGGCAGCCCGCGGCCCGACAAGGATTCGTCGATTCTCGTCCTTGTTCAGCTCGCCGGTGGAAATGATGGACTCAATACTGTCATTCCGTTTCAGGACGACGAATATTACAAACTCCGACCCTCGCTCGCCATCCCCAGAAACGAGTCCATCAACCTCAATGACGAGCTCGCGCTCCACCCGTCCTGCGGGGAAATGCACCGCCTTTTCTCCGATGGGAAACTCAGTATCCTTCAAAATGTTGGCTACCCGAATCCAAACCGCAGCCACTTCCGATCCATGGAAATTTGGGAGACCGGAGCCGATCCGGAAGATCTTAAACAGACGGGCTGGGTTTCTCGATTTTTTGATCACGCGTGCTCAGGTGCCCCTTCAGAGGACCCAGAGGGCGTTTATCTTACGCAGCAGCCTCCTCAGGTCTTCGACGACGAAAAATTCCGAAATATTTACGGTGCGTCCACCGGCTCCCGCAAAGGGCGCGGCGGAGACCGAGCATTACTAGAGTCTCTCGCAAGTGGCCCCAAGACCACTCAAGAGCCTCTTCATTTTCTGAGTCACACTTATCTAGATGCTTTAGCGATGGACGACCGGATCGCGGCCATCTTGCAAAAGAATCGAAACACTGGGAATTATCCCAACTCCCGACTCGCTCGGTCGCTCAGCCAGGTCTCCCGTATGATTCGAGGCGGTCTGGATACACGCGTCTACTTCGTCTCGCTGGGTGGCTTCGATACCCATAGCAACCAAGAAGGCCGACAATCCCGACTTCTCGCCGAACTCTCGGGGGCACTCAGCGCCTTCCAAAATGATCTAGAGAAAGACGGCTTGGACTCTCAGGTCACAACGATGACCTTCTCCGAATTCGGAAGGAGACCCATGGAAAACGAAAGCCGCGGAACGGACCATGGTACCGCCGCTCCCCTATTCATTATGGGAAGTGGGATAAAATCCCCACTCGTCGGCAATCCCCCCTCACTGAAGATTGGCAACAATAAAGACCTCAGCCACGAGATCGATTTCCGCTCGGTCTATGCCACGGTTCTCGAGGACTGGCTCAATTGCCCCTCAGAGCCCGTGCTCGGGCGGCAATTTGAAAAGCTCCCCGTGATCTAGAAAGATCTCCGTCGAGGGCGGGGAAATCAGAAGAACCAGGTCACACCAAGGTTGAATCCGTTACCGCTGAAATCAATTTCGCTACCCTTGGAAAACCCGCCTCCGCCAGAGCCCACCGTCGCTTCAAGAAACTGATACCGCCACTCGAAAAAGACACGCAAATCACCCAAGGTTACATCGAGTCCAGCCGTTCCAAACCACCCGGCCTCATCGTCCAGGGAAAACCCCTTCTCCCCGGAAAATTGATAATACCCGGCCCCGATCCCAGCAAACGGTGAAACCAGCGGAAACGGAAACCGAAGAAGTGCCGTAGCTTCGATCGGGATCATGTCGACTGTCGGATTATCGAATTGGAAATAGCCCACCCGTGCATCCGCACCGAGAAAGCCGAAAAGTTGAGCGCGCACGACCGCTCCACCGCCATAACCCTTGTCTAAATCCTTCGGTTTCCAATAGGAACCATATCCCCCAAACTCCAAGCCCGCAAGCTGAGCTTTCGCAGAGAGCAACCCCACTGAAATAAACGCGACCGTCAAAAGTAGTTTCTTCATACGAACGAGATAATCCTTCTGAGAATCCCGAAGCAACCGGAATATTTCCAGCCGAGAAAAGAAGTCTCTACTCGGACGAATCAGAGCGACCCGGCATCATGCGGCCAGACTGCGCCAACTGCGCAAACCCCTTGCCTAGATCTCCTCCGCTCGGGTCTTGATAAACCGAAAGCCCAAACAACGGTAGAGCCGCGATGAGATGGTCAAAAATATCCGCCTGGATCGACTCGTAGCGCACCCAATTTGTCGTCGCAGTGAAAACGTAGATTTGCAGGGGAAGTCCGTTGCCATCCGGCTCGAGCTGCCGGAAGAGGAAGGTCATATCCTTCCGGATCCGATCATCTTCCCGCAGGCGCGCCTCACAGTAGGCTCGGAAGCAGCCGATGTTGGTCAACCGCCTTCCATTGATCGGCATGTCCTCGTCAACCTCATTAGTCTGATTCCATTTATGAATTTCATCCAGTCGCTCCTCCAGAAAAGGCTCAAGGAGCTGAATCTTCTGCAGCTCGGCAAGCAACTCACCATCGACAAATCGGATCGTCCTCATGTCGATCCGGATCGAGCGCTTGATCCGCCGACCGCCAGACTCCGACATTCCCCTCCAGTTGATGAAAGACTTCGAGATAAGATCATAGGCGGGGATACTTGTGATCGTCTTGTCGAAGTTCTGAACTTTTACCGTGGTGAGAGACACGTCGAGCACGTCGCCGTTGGCGTTATTGGAATTCATTTCGATCCAGTCGCCTGGACGGACCATGTTGTTGATCGAGAGCTGTATGCCCGCCACAAAGCCCAGAATCGCATCGCGGAAAATCAGCATCAAAACGGCCGTCAGGGCACCCAACCCCGAGAGGATGATCACCGGCGTCTTGCCGAAAAGGACCGATACGATGAAGACCAGCCCGATCAGGTTCGCGATAAGCTTCGCCGCCTGAACGAACCCTTTGGTCGGGATATTGCGCGCTTTCGGTGAACTCGATATCAATGTGTGCGTCGCATTGAGCAGTCCATCCAACACAAACAAGGAAATGAAAATCAGGTAAATCGTGACCGCAGAACTGACGATCTGGAGGGTGGTCTCGTGCTCAAAAAGAAACGGAGTGGAGAAATGAACAACCAACGCCGGGAGAATATGCGAAAGTCGGGTGATCGCCCCGGACTCCAGAAAGACATCATCCCGCTTGTTCTTCGTCCGCCGGATGATCGTCTTGACGATCCTGAGCAAAATATTCTTCCCGATCCAGTTAACAATGACGCAGACCAGAATCAGCCCCAAAATTTTCCCAACCGTGAGCAGGACCTCCACCGTTTGCCCTTCGATCCCCACCGAAGAGAAAGCTTCCTTGAAATTGACAGCTGCGAGAAAGGTTGAGATCGCAATCATCAAACGTCCTCCTCGGATGCCTCCGCTGCGTATTGTTTGAGATCCTCTAGGCGAATCATACCGAGAGCCGCCTCATGCGTCGCCGCTAAAACCACTTTGGGTGCCTTTCCCTCCAGAAAAGCTTCCTGCCATCGACTGGCACAAAGGCACCAGTGGTCTCCCGGCTTCAACCCTGGAAAACCCCACTCCAGCATGGGTGCGGTGAGATCATTCCCCCGGCTACGGGTGAACTCCAGAAAATCCTCCGTCATGATCGCGCAGACCGCGTGAACCGCGCTGTCCTCTCTTGGGACTTCGCAATAACCAGTTCGTGTGTACCCGGTGAGGGGATCGACACAACAGGGAATCAAAGGACTTCCCAAAACGTTTCTGTGGACTTCCGCGAGCACCGTTACGTTTGTCCCCGATCAGGAGGAAACTTCCAAGTCTTCTTCCTCGACGGTGAGACCCAGCTCCGAAACGTCGACCAACACTTCCTGGAACTGATTGTTTTCCCAGAGTTTCTCGAATGGGATATTCGTATTGATCCGGATGAAATACTGCTCGCCTGTCCCGAGAACTTTCGACTGTAAAAAATCGCGGACGTAAGCGTAGGGGGTTGGGAACTTGTTCGTGCGCTTACCGTATTGGTAGGCATCCCCGCCGACGAGGTGCCAGAAATACACATACTGCTCATTCCCCTGGATCTCAAACTCCCGCCACTCTGCGGGCAAAAGCACATCGCTCCGGACCGACTTTTCCACCCGGTGCTTCCGGTCCACGATGTCCCAACCGTTCTTCGTCCAACAACGATCCGGGGTATGCGCCGATACATCGACGATTGATGCCTTTCCCGGGGACCAGTAGGCGACGTAGATTTCGAAAAACTCCTTCCCCTCATTGCGGGAGAAATTGCGGTAGACAAAATCATCCAGGTCGAGAATGGCTTCGGCCCGGCTCTCAACCGACTCCGTTTCGCCCAGCTTCTTATCAACGACCTCCCATCCCGTAAGCTCGGATGGCACAAATTCCGAAACATGGACGCCCCGGCCCGGTCCCGGCTCGGGAGAAAACGGGTTGTAGAAATTCAAAACGACGAGGACGATGAGGACTGCGAAACCCAGAAAAGGAAAAATCTTCTTCATAAAATGTTCGGTGAGAATAAAGGTATTGTGCGAAAAACGTTTACGTAGCGGGGAAGGTAATTAGAACGTTAGATCATAGTATGAAAATACCAGCCATTTTTGCCATTTTTCTTTTCACTTTTTTCGCTGGATGCACGACAACTCCGGATGCACCTCCTTCGGTCGCAAATCCAGCTGATTCGATCCACCCTCCAGTGACTGAATACGGCGAGAAGGTCATCCATCTCAACCTTCCCAACCGGCTCAATCTCACACAAATCCAGCAGGCCATTCTCAACGCGGGGGTCAGTGAGAGATGGGTCATGATCGGTGCCGGGGTCGACGGCGACAGCGGGGTCGTCCAACTCCAGAAGAAAAGCATCTTCGCCGAGGCTACCTTCACTTTCCTGTTTCAGCCGACCGCGATCGACGGCTACTCCGCCTCCTACCGGACCGACGTCACGGGCAAACCGACCGGAAACTACACCCCGCCGCTATGGATTGATAATATCCGCGAAGCGATACGAAAGAATCTCGAGAAATCGATGGCCGGCTTCTGAGTTAGTCGCAGCCCAGCAGCTTCTTCATTTCGGCCAGATTCCGCGAATTGGCCACTTCCTTGGCCTCCAGGCCCGCCTTTCGCGCGACGTCCACCCCGAAACGGAGGTGTTTTAATCCCTCTACCCGGTGGGCATCCGGGTTGATACAGGCCAGCACTCCCTTTTCCCTTGCCCGCTCCCATTCACGCCAATCCATATCCAGCCGTATTGGATGTGCGTTGATCTCGATCCACTTCCCATTCGCGGCGGCCGCGTCGATCACTTTCGTTAAATCCACCGCGTAAGGCTCCCTCTGCAACAGAAGGCGACCCGTGGGGTGCGCAATGAGGGTCACCGCAGGATGCTCAATCGCCCGGATGATCCGTCGCGTCACCGTATCGCGATCCTGCCCGAATCCTCCTTGGTGGATCGATGCCACGACGTAATCCATCTTGGCGAGGAGATCATCCGGAAAATCAAGATCACCTTCCTTCAAGATATCGCACTCGGTTCCCGCAAAAATATGGACCTTCGACTCGCCCGAGTCGTTGAATTTCCTGATTTCGTCCAGCTGCTCAAGGAGCCGATCCTCTGAAAGACCATTTGCCTGAAAGCTCGAACGGCTGTGATCGGCGATGCCCAAATACTCCCATCCAAGGTCCTCCGCAGCGGCCGCCATCTCGGCGAGAGTCGCTTTCCCATCGGAAGCGCGAGTATGATTGTGCAGAGCGCCTCGAATATCTGCAAGAGTCACAAGATCCGGGAGATCGCCGTTTTCCGCCTTCTGGATCTCGACACCGCCCTCGCGTAATTCCGGGGCGATCCAAGCGAGATCCAGCCGGGCAAACAAAGCCGCTTCATCTGCAACAGCCTCATAATCACCATCGCCTCCCTTTGGCTGAATTCCCCACTCACTCAAGCTGAGGCCCTGCTCCAACGCACGCTTGCGCATCTGTACATTGTGATCCTTCGATCCGGTAAAATGGTGCAGCGCCGCCGGGAATTGCTCCTCCGAGACCACACGCAGATCCGCCTGCAACCCACCCTCGAAGCGCACGCTCGACTTCGTTTTCCCGTGGGCGGTTATCTCATCAACCTTCGCCTGTCCGACAAACCAGTCCATCACCGGTTCTGGATCATCAGAGGCGACGATAAAATCCAGATCGCCCACCGTTTCCTTTCGACGCCGAAGGCTGCCGGCGATCTCCGCCCGTTTGACCTCTTTCAACTCCCGCAACCCCTCGACTACTGGCAGGGCGACCTCCTCGGCGGTTGAGAGTAGATGTCTCTGGGAAAATAGTTCGAGGTTATCGAGACCCTTCAGAATTTTCGCCGCACTCTTTTCACCAAATCCTTTCATGGCGGCTACCTCTCCCGACTCGCAAGCAGAACGCAGACCCTCCAGTGAATCGACCCCGAGCTCCTTGTGGATCTTGTGGATACTCTTTCCACCCAGACCCGAAATGTTTGCCATCGCCCGCAAACCCTCCGGAACCTCCTGTTTCAATTTTTCATAAAATTCGAGTTCTCCGGTCTGGTAGAGCGTCTTGACCTTTTCCGCCAATGCCTTACCCACGCCGTCGAGTTCCTCCAAACGACCCTCTTCAACGAGACTTCCTATCGATTCGGATGAGCGCTCGAGCGTCCGGGCACCATTCTCATAAGCCCGGATCTTGAACGCGTTCTCGCCTTTGATCTGAAGCAACACCGCGATATTTTCCAGTATTTCTACAATTTCTTCCCGCTCTTTTGGCATGATCGCTATCATTGCCAGAATGTCCCGACAATCAACCGGATTAAAGATCGACTCTCGAAAGCACCTGGCAGAAGAATCGCCCGTATGCTCCACTCCATTCTAAAACCATCTTTCGTCTGGGTCGCCTGTCTGATCCTCTGCCCCTTTCTCGCTCAGGCGCAATCCTTCAAGCTCGATACTGACATCGACAACCCTCCCCTCGGGATCCTTTCCGACGATTGGGCGGAACTTTTCATAAACGGCGACAAAGTTGGCTACGCCCATACCCTGATGGAGCGAAGCGGCGGGATCATCACCACCCGTGAAGAAACCTTTATCAAGGTGGGTCGCGGCCCCTCCGCCATCGCCACCACCACTGCAAGCACAGTGCGCGAAAGGATTGACGGCACCCCGCTCTCGATCATTACCGTCACCCAGGAAGCTGGTCGCACAAAGACTCAGCGGATCCAATTTGAATCCAACCGTGCAATCATCTCCACCGATGACGGAATCCGCTCTTGGACCAATGAATTCGACCTCGACCCCGGGTTCGTCGTCAGTTGGGGATTCGTTCGGGCTCTTGAGAAAGCGGATCTCAACCCCGGTGACTCTATTGACACTCAGGTGTACGTCCCCGACCTCGTTCTCGGGCAGGCCATCACAGCCACGACCACGCTCATCCAGAACAAATCGGCAGAGATTGACGGCGAAGAGCGTCAACTCTTGCAATTCGGCCAAGTTCTTCAATTGGGATTTCTTCCCGTCAGCCTTACCGCTTGGGTCGACGAAGATGGAAGCCTGATAGAGATGATCATGCCCCTCGGCGGCATGGAGATTACTATGATCGGCACGACAAAAGAATCTGCCACCGCTCAGTTTTCTCCACCGGATCTCTTTACAGACACCTTAATTTCTCTGAATCGCTCGATCCCCGAGAACGCTGCGAAAGTCGTATTCGAAGTCGACTCGGGCACCGCAGAATCACTCTCGATCCCAGACACGGCTCACCAAACGGTGATCCAAAAAAACGGAGGAGTTTTTGAGGTCGAAGTGATCAAAACAGACCTCCGAGTAGGCGGCACCTCTCCGGTCGATCCGCTCTACCTGAAACCCTCGCCGCTGGTCGATTACGATGACCCTGCGATTCAGGATCTGGTTTCAGACGAGGAGCTGGGCGAACTTTCTTTCGCGGATCAGGTCCGCCGACTCGTCGAGATCGTGGATTCGACGATCTCCGTTAAATCAATGGACTTTGGATTCGCGACCGCATCGGAAACCGTCGCCTTGAGCGAAGGCGATTGCACGGAACACGCCCTCCTCTTTGCCGCCCTAGCTCGGTCCGCCGCAATTCCGGCCCGGGGAGCGATGGGAATCGTGTATTTTATCGATGACGAAGGTAAACCCGTGATGGGTTACCACATGTGGAATCAAGTCTGGAACGGAGAAGAGTGGCTTGATGTTGATGCCGCCTTTCGCACCGCAGAACCGAGCCCAATCCGGGTTCTCTTCGGAACTTCTGATCTCTCCGACCCGAATATGGCTCAGGAAATATTGAGTTTCGCCCAGTATTTGGGGCAAACAGACATCAAAGTCCTGCGTGTCGAATAAATGCGGAAGCGGCTGATATCCAACCCCAAGAATCCCTACTCCGCCGTTTCTTTCGGAATCTTGTTGTCTGTGCGGACCAGCAGCACCGGCTCCTTTGTCTTTACCCAGACGCCCTGTTCCTTGAAGTGGCGCGCGGTCACGGTCTCGCAGGCCTCGCCAATCGTTTCCACCGGAAAACGGCGTCCTTTCGGGGTAGCATTGAATTCATAGGCCGCTCGGATAATCTTCTCCGTCGCCATTTTGGGACTCTCGCCTTCCGGAATTTGTAGTGCCCATCCGGTAAGATCAACACCCTTGAGCTTATCCTCCGGATCGGAAACCAAGATCGCGAATTCCTTCTTCACCATCGGCCCTTTCGGCTCATCCTCTTTTTCAAGCTCCTTGTTGATATCCTCGATGATCTGGCTGACCTGCCGCACATCGAGTTCATTTCTTTGGAGCACTTTCTTGAGCAATTCGATTTCAACTTTACGTCCCGCCATATCCGATCAGATAGCCGGATGAATACCACCTAAGTCAAGAGCGGGTTTCCCCACCCACCAGAATCAGATGACCTCTTAAGGCAAAGAATTTATGTAAAGTATTTTTAACCAGGTTAAAAATTTTACTCAGCGGTCTTAGATTTAATGTAAGATACCTTTGCGGTCGGAAACGCGGGTTAGAAAAAGGTTCCGCATCCTAATCGAACAGCCCCTTCCGCAGTCCATTGCCCACGGCAAGCCCGCCCCAGTCGGCACCCCGCATCGGGTGGACTTTCGCGGATTTCTGCCCGGACTCTGTCTCGCTCGCGGACTGCTCCCGCACAAACTTCGGCGAACCCAGCACCTTCCCATCGGTAAAATACCGCACCCGGCACCGCAAAACGACCGAGAGGGGGAGCTTGCCCTTCTCCTCCTGCAGCACTCGGACCGCTTCCTCCCGGGAGAAAGAAACCTTCCCCTCCTTCTCTCCTGCACCATAGCCATACAAAGTCTGCCGGTAGCCCGCCATATCCCGGTCCACCACGGCCAGGCCCTCACGGGCCTGCCGACTGCCTCCCATCGCCTCTCCATAACCGCAGAAACGGTAGTTGATAGGATCTTCGACCAATCCCGCCCGCACCGCATTGAGATCGATATAGGCAGCCACCGTCCGCAACGCGAAGCGATCCCCCTCGACCAGCACACTCTTAAACCGCTCCGACCAAACTGGCCCAAACCGGTCGCGCGAGCGATTAAACCACAGGGAGAAACGCTGCTTGAGCGTCTTCATCACCCAAGACACATCCCCCATTCGCCGCAGGAGCGCCTTACGAAGGACCTTCCCCTCCTCACTCCCATCGGCCAGATACCCCGCCAGCACATCCGCCCTCATCGGCTGCCAAGGAGTCGGCTTCGGATACAAAATCCGATACCGACGAACCAACTCCTCATCCGTGATCTCCACCCGGGCCGGAACCTCCACAAACAAATGAAAATGGTTCTTCATCACCGCATAAGTAACCACCCGCACCCCAGAGAACTCACAGACCTGCCAGATCATCTTGCGCAGAACCTCCCGCTCCACCCCTCCAAAGAAGGCCTCCCCATTCACCGTCCG
>JGI12210J13797_10229158_pt1 | contig 19730 bp, 14 predicted proteins | sample ElkSlonscriptome_3_FD_13797 | JGI IMG/M metagenome (IMG submission 13797)
CCCCTTCGACGAGGTTGTCACCCGCGCTTCGGTTATCGACCTCGACCGCCCCAGCAAGCTAACTGACATCACGATGGAAGTGGCCCGTGTACTTACCCAGAAGTACCCTATGTTGGACGAAGACCAACTGGTGGCAGACTTCCTCAAGAGCGCGGGGAGCAGCTACACCTTTGTGGAGCAGGGCGCGACGATGCCAAACCTGCGGCTGAAGCTGGTCAATCACACCGAGATTATTATGGTGCGAACGCGCCAGGGCGTATTGGTGAACCACGACGGAGATAACTCTACCGAGCACGTTAAGGTGAATGCGCTGTTCTTCGTGGTTAGCCCGGAGGAGAACCCCGGCCAGCACCTCCGCATTTTGGGCCAGCTTATCAACCACATCGAAACGGACGACTTCGCGCATGCCTGGGAAGTGGCGCACGACGAGCAGGAGATGAAAGAGATTCTGTTGCACTCCGAGCGTATGCTGACCCTGTGGCTGAACCAGAACAGCCGGACTGCCCCCTTCGTCGGCAAGACGCTGCGCGACCTGCAACTGCCCGAAGGTGCACTAGTGGCCCTTATCCGCCGCCGGGATAGCGTGCTGATCCCACGCGGCAGCACAACGTTGGCCGACGGCGACCGCATTACCCTTATCGGTGACCCAGAAGAGATTCAGTGGCTGTTTGAGGAATATGTGAGCGACCACGAGACCAAGCAGCAGTAAACCCTTTACCCTCTATGTGGGCCGTTGGTACCCCCACCAACGGCCCTGAGTTCCTAAATTTGTAAAAAACCGAATCCATGTTTGATTAACCGCCAAAACCCCTGTATACTGTAATTAATCTAATCTAACTTTGATTAAATTAAATCGCTCGGCACCCAACATCGTAAAATATTTAGAGGATGAGAGACATGCTCAACGAAGCGGTCAAGACTTACGACGGATTCGACTTTTACAAGATGGATAACTTCATGACCGATGAGCAGCGCGAACTGCGGGATCGTGTGCGGGCGTATGTTGAAGAAGTTGTAAAGCCGAACATTGCGCCTTACTGGGATCGTGGCGAGTTCGCCCGTGAGCTGGTGATGCCCATCAAGGACCTGGGTATTCTGGGTGGTATGATCCGGGGCTGGGGCAGCGCTGGACTCGACCCGCTAGAAATGGGCCTGACTATGTACGAGCTGGCGAAGGGTGACGGCTCCGTCAGCACCTTCTACGGTGTGCAGTCCGGCCTGGCGATGAGCAGTATTGGCCTGCTGGGCAACGATGAACAGCGTGAGCGCTGGCTGCCAGGCATGGCGAACCTAGAACTTATCGGCGCCTTCGGCCTGACCGAGCCAGCACGCGGCTCAGACGCGGTCGGTATCCAGACCACCGCCCGCCGCGACGGCAACGACTACATCCTCAACGGGGCGAAACGTTGGATCGGCAATGCTAGTATCTCCGACGTGCTTATCATCTGGGCGCGGGACGAAGAAGGCCAGCTTGGCGCGTTTGTCATCGAAGATGCCAAGAGCGGCGTCGACGGCCTGACCATCGAGGACATCCAGGGCAAGATGGGCAAGCGTGCCCTGCTCAACGGCGACATTGTGATGGAGAATGTGCGCGTTCCGGCAGATAATCGCCTGGAAAAAGTCCGCTCCTTCCGCGATGCTGCCTCGGTATTGATGATCGGGCGGACAGGTGTAGCTTGGGAAGCTGCCGGGGCCGCCGCTGGCGCGTTCGAGGCTGCTCTCAAGTATGCCACTGACCGGGAGCAGTTCGGCAAGCCTATCGCTAGCTATCAGCTTATTCAGCAGAAGCTGGTGGAGATGGCAACCGAAGTAACACAGATGCAACTGATATGCTTCCAATTGGCACAGCTTACAGGCATGAAGCAGATCGACGAGGGCATTGCTTCTATGGCGAAGTACAACAATGCCAAGAAGGCGCGCCAGGTAGCGCTATTGGCCCGCGAGACAATGGGCGGTAACGGTCTGCTGGCGGAAAATCATGTTGCCCGTTTGCTGACGGACGCTGAGGTTATCTACACTTACGAGGGCACCAACGAGATCAACATGTTGTTGGTTGGCCGCCAAATCACCGGGATCAATGCCATCACCAGCAAGTAAGCATTGTTAGCATCGCTGTAAACTAAAAGAGCGTGGCCAGTGGCCGCGCTCTTTTGTTTTGTCCTGCCAGGTGTCAATCCGGTCTAGGCTGTTTGGCCCAACTGGCCGATCACAATTTCTACGTCAAGGATATTGACAACGCCGTCGTTGTTTAGGTCGTATTGCGCCACCGCAGAGCTATCGCCAACCCGATTTGTTACCACGACCACATCTTGGGGTGTCACCCGGTTATCTCCGTTGAAGTCCGGCAACCCCAGGCCACGAATCTTGAAGGTGTAGACGCCTTCGTCTGGGTCGTTATTGTTGAAGCGCACCGTCGCCTCACGGATACCCGCTTTGGTAGGGTTAAATCGAATAAAGAAGGTTGTCCCCAGCTCATCGGAGCGAATGTCTGTGTCTGAGGGTTGCAAGACGACCTCGAAGTCAACTGCGTTTGGCCCCGTAATCTGCACGGCTGGGCTACCTGTCAACTGGATAAAACCGCAGTTCGGCGTGGCGTTGAAGATGACAAAAGAATTTGTATTTGCCTGGCCAGACACACGCAGTGTCCCGAAGTCCGTCGAATTTTGCACGGAGGTGGCTATGCTCCCGTCTGGGATGGCCGTACCGTTACCCTTTAAGTCGATCTCGATGGCGATTCGTTCCAAAGCGGCGTCCGCGTCAATGACGCCAGCACCTGTGTAAAAGTCATAGCCCGGCGCGGCTGGCGCGGTGCTAATATCTACTGCTGTCTGCGACATAGCGTTATAAATTTGCGCGGGCGTTAGTGACGGATCACACTCTTTTATGAGGGCGGCAATGGCTGCCGCGTGAGGGGCCGCCGCCGATGTACCGGAAAAGTTCGGGAAACCATTGTTATCAATGTCACGGCCTGGGATAAAGAAGGTGGTGTCGGTGTTTTGTTCGGCGGCGAAACGGGGCTGTGTACGCACCACTGGCGTAGGCAAGCGCTGGCCGATGGAATTGAAGAAGATGGGTATCCCGCCTAGCGCGGTGAAGCTAGCCGGGAAGGTGGGGAAGCGGTAATCTACGGCCCCGACTGCCGCCACATTGACGGCGTTGGCGTGCCCGAATAGGGTTGGCCTACCGCTCAGGTATTCCTCCGTCTGGATTCGTGTTCCCACATTGTAGAGCGCAAGGTAAGACGGCGGATCAGAACGCTCCGGACCAACGCGGTAGCCTACGATCATGTCGTACTGCGCCCCGGTGCCGTCTGTTCCGAAGCCAAACTGAATGGGATCATTCGGCCCAGCCGCGAAGAAATCGTCTCCGCAGTCAACGATGATATTCGTCCCAGCCCGTACGATAAAGTAGGAGACATAGGAGTCTACCGGGGAACCGCCGGAAATTGAGCCGTGGGCGTCATCCCATTGCAAGTAGAAACGAACGCCGTCGTTCGGCACATTCGGGTCGGGATTGCCGGGGTCGGTAAAGCGTGCCCGTGTGTCCACACCTGGCCCTGGATCGAAGTCGTGTAGACGGTAAGTGTCGTTCAGTGTGGCACAGGCGAACCCCTCAACTTGGTCTGTCGGCGGCACGACCCAGTTCACCCCACTGTTACGGAAAGGCTCAACATAATAATCGCTCCCCTCATTGCCTGCCGCAGAAAAGAAGGGGACACCACCGTTTACAACTGAGTTGGCAGACTGTGCGATGAGGTCGTCTTGGAAGAAAGCCTCTCCAAAGTAGATGATGTCGTCCACGATGATGTCCGACCCCTCGCTTTGTAACTCTTGGATGCCGGCTGCAAAGGCAGCCTCGCCCCCATTAGCGGTGTGAAATTGCAGATCGACGCCGGGTGCCAGGTCTAGAATGAGCTGCATCAGCGCTCGCCCTTCGTCGGTGCCCCCTACACAGGTGCCCGGTTCCTGTACAAAAGTCGGCGCTTTCAGGTCGCCAGTGCTAATGTCTTCAGCGGCATCCGGCGAGCGAAGTGGTACTGCCTGCGCATTTTCACCGCGTGGATTGCTGTAACAATCGTAGGAGTCTGACAGTACACCCACCGTCACGCCAGAGCCGTCCAGGCCGTAAGCGTTACGAGCGATGTTGACATCCATGCCGCTGTCCGCCTGGCTGGTAACAATACCCACTCGCGTTGCGTACTCATTGGTGCTGACGGATCGGATACCCGCAATGCGATCCACCGCAGGCAGGTTGCTGATGGGCAGCAGTCCACTTACCCGGCTCTGGTAAGCTCCGCCGCTCACCAGCCCCAAAGACTCTAGCGCTTGGAGCACGCCGGGCGCATCTCCGGTCGTGTCTACTTCTAAGATAATGTATCCACCTGGCCCTCGGACACTTGCCCCCAGCGCCGACTCAAAGGGTGGCGGGACGGCATCTCGTTCCAGGTCGGCAACGGATCGCTCGTATTGGGCGTACTCCGCCGCCAGCAGTTGTAAGCGGGTGGGCAACACCGAGTCGTCGTCGAACATAGTGTTGGCCTGTGCCTGCAAACGGGCTGTATCGGTTGGCTCCGGGCGCTCTCGCTCCGGCTCTTGGGCAAGGGCGATGCCGCTACACGCTAGCAACACTGCGACCACCAACAATATCTGTAGGCGCTGGTGGGCGGTATAAAAAGTGAGTTTTCGCATTATTGGTTACTCCAATGATCGGCTGAGCCGGATACGTATCTGGCACAGATGCCTGGTACCCGTTGTGTATTGGGTGCTATAAGGTAAATTCAACGTTAATGAAGTGTTTTTACATGTCAAAATCCTAATAGACGACATTGGCAAAGTCAACAAAAATAGTGTAGAGAATCTGTGAGAGTATGACAGCCGCTTAACGCGCCGTCGGTGTGTATTGCCTATTCGCCCGGCAGACGGAAGCCATTCCAGGCGACATTGCGCACGCCAGCCGTGATGTTGTCCACACAAACGTCTGGTTGCCCAGCGATGTCCAGCGTGGGGTCAATCCAGGCGATGCTCTCTACTGGCGTCATGGGGGAGAAGTGCGCCAGTCGGTCACCCCGGAAGTTGGCTAGCAGGAACGGGTAGCGGATGACTAGCTCTGGGATGGGTGGGGTGTAGCCGATATTGGCTCGGTAACTTACGCCGCACGGCTCGCCCAACCAGATTAGCAACCACCCGGCCTGGAGCTTGCCGTCTGTGAAGTAGATTTGCCCGCTGCCCGCGTGCAGATTGTCTGCTGCTGGGTAAAAGTTGGCATAGTACCCGCGCCCGTCGATGCCCACGGTTGTTCGCACGTTGAGGGGGTCTCGCACGCGCTCGCCCACAATCTGCCCCGTTTGTGCGTGGAGCGTGCGACCCACTTCTACGCCGAGCCAGCAAAAGTGGCCTTCGCACACGTCCAGCGGGGCGGGCAACGGCTGTCGCGGGTAGTGTACAACATTGCCCAGTCCTACCGCGCCCAAGCAGGCCACAAACAAGACGGCGACACTCAATGCCACCAGCCGATACAGGCGGCGCATTCAGTGGGGTTTGCGGGCGCTGACGGCCCACACGCGATGATGTACGGGTAAGGGATTCTGTGGGAAGCGCTCTGCCAGCATCTGGCGGAGTTCCTCGTCGAACACCTCCACAGCTTGCGGCGATAGGCTGGCCGCTACGCCCGCGCTGGCCCGGATACGTCCGCGCCACGCCGCCGGGGTGTACATCAGATTCAGGTCGAATGAGAAGGTTTCAATGGATGTCAGACCCGCTGTCGCCAGGTCAGTCAGCCAGGCCGGATAGAGGCCGCTTCCGCCATGCATGGCCCAGGCCGGGTTGTGTGCCAGGATTAGCTGCTCTGTGGCGTTTACCACATTACCCGGTAGCGGAATCCAGTCCAGGTGAGCGATGACGACAGACCCGCCCGGCACGAGCAAGCGTTTTACTTCCTGCGCTGCCTGCGCCCGGTCGAACCAATGCCAGCACTGCCCCGCCATTACCAAGTCAAATGAGGTATCCGGCAGGGCAATCTGCTCCGCTGGGCTGACATGGTAAGCCACCTCCACCCCGGCCTGCGCGTCTAGCTTGCGGGCCTCTGCCAACAACTCCGGCGCGATATCAATCGCTGTCACTCGGCTGCCCGCCTGGGCCGCTCCCCGTGCTAATGTTCCGGTTCCGGTGCCTATATCTAGCACTCGCTGCCCCGGCCCGATTAGGTTTGCGTCTGCCAGCCGCTGGAAGAACGCTGGCGGGAATCCCTGTCGGTGTGCGGAATAGTCGGCGGCGGTGTCTCCGAAATTGATTTTCATGCTTTTTCCTCGTGCTTATTTCGCTGTTTAGCGGTCGCCTGAGAAGCTATTGGCCTCTGCCGTCGTTAGATTTTGTTGCCGGAAGTCCCTCAGTGCCTCCTCGCCACGTGTGGTCAGCGCTACCAGGCCGTCTTGCAAGCGGACTAAGCCCGTCGCCCGCAAACGTCCCACCACGCGCTGCATTTTGCCCTGCTGCCAGCGGAAGTGTTCGTGCAGCGTGTCCACGGCCAATTCCTGGGCGGCGCGGCCTGTACCGCGATGGTTGTAGATGTGGCCTAGCACCACCTGATTGTCAAAGCGGCGACGCTGGTTTGCCCGACGCACTACCGTAGAGACCAAACCGTACTTGGGGGATAGCACCCAGGCCACGATGAAGAAAAAGAACATCATCAGCACCATTGAGGCGCTAATGGAAGAATTCCACTCCTCTAACAAATCTGCGCCGGACACCTGATTAATCAGTGTGATGGCTCCGGCGACGGGCAGGCCGAAGAAGCTGCCGCGTGCCAGATCGTAGCCGAAGTATGCGCCTGCGCTGCCAATGCCAGCGCTCAGCAGTAGCATCAACGCTAGCCTGTCCGTCAGCAGGTAGGCTGCCGCCGGCGGAATGATGAAAAAGGCAATCACCAGGATAGAGCCAACGGCATCGAACGCGCCGACAGCTACCAGGCTAACTAACAGCATCAGCGCATAGTGTAACCACCCAGGCCGAAAGCCTAGCGCTTTTGCCAGCCCCGCATCGAACGAGGTCAGCTTTAGTTCCTTGTAGAACAGGGTCACGAAGCCCGCTGTCAGCAGTGTCATTAAGGTTGTCACCGTTAGCGATTTCGGCCAGAAGACCAGTTCCGGCTCTACCTCGATAAAGCCGGCACGATAGGCCTGCGCTGGGGAGTAGGTGCCACAGTTGCCACAGCTTTCTACGAACTCCGCCGCGGCGTCTCTCGGGCTGATATTTAACTCGCGGCAGTTGGTGCATTGGCGAGTGACGGTGGCCCGTTCGTCGTCGGGCGTAATCGTCACCGTCTGACAGTTGCTGATGCAGTGGCTGTTGGTGTTTGCCCAGGCCACCCCAATCTCGCCCACCATGACCGCGTCCTCGTCCAAATGCACATCCTCGATGAAGCGTGCAACAAGGATAACTGCAATCGCAAACAGCAGCGGAAAGGCCAGGCCCAGGGCCGCGTCTTGGTTTACGAGACCGGAGCGGTTCAGCAGTTCCGTGAGCACCACGGTTGCTACGCCAGCCGCCGTCGCCCCGACGATAAGCCAGGGAGAGGAGAGGCTCGGCGCTTGCCCGGTCAGGCCTGTCACCGTCATAAAAGCCACTACCAAGCCCAGCAGCACAGTGTGGCTGATGGCGTCACTGGTGAGGGCTAAGCCGCGCAGCAGCAGGAACGTACCCAGCAGCGCGCCAGAGGTGGCAATGAGCATGCCTACCATCGTGGCGGTGTTGCGCGGGCTACGCAGGAACGCATTGATCTCCTCGGCGGCTAAGAAGTTCAGCAGTACATCAATCGTGAGACTCTCTAGGCCAAACATCAGGCATAGACTCCTTCTAGCTTACGCTCTAGCTTCTTGACTTCCGGCTCCGGCAACACCTCGTGGATGTCCTGCTGGCGATTTTCCATCACGAGAGGCACATCCAACTCCTCGCCGTATTGGCGATAGACATCCCATAGCTGCTGGTTATGCGCATCCGCCTTTGCCAGCTCAACGCCGCTGTCCGTCAGCACGAAATGCTGGTCGTCGTGAGGTTGCACATGGCCGCGCTGCACCAACTGTTGCAGGCCGCCTCTGCCGCTCACGCCGACGATGATGGAGGCCGGGACGGGTTGGCGCACGCCGCCGTGTGAGGTGGCGTAGCGGAACATGTCGCGCAGGGCCGCCCGTGATGCAAAGCGGCGGCTATCGCTGCGGCTGCGTAGCCACGTCCATATCAGGCCGCGCTCCGGCGCAAGGGTCATCGACAGGATGACGATTCCGAAGGCCACCACGATAATCATGGGGCCGGTGGGAATATTGGCATCGACGGCGCTGAGTATGGCCCCGACACCGCCGGAGAAAGCTCCGAAGACAGCCGCCAAGATCACCATCTGGTTGAGCTTTTGCGTCCATTGGCGGGCGGCAATGCCCGGCGCAATGAGCATACCGACCATGAGAATGACGCCCGCAAGCTGTAGCCCCAGCACGATAGCAACCACAATCAGGGTAGAGAGGATGATGTTGATGAGGTTCACGCGGAAGCCGTTGGCCGCCGCGAAGCCGGGGTCGAAGATGATGAGTTTGAACTCCTTCCAGAGCAGACCCAGCACGACAAAAGCCACCGCGCTCACGATGCTGATAAGCACGACATCGCTGAGGACGATGGCTGCTGCCTGCCCGAAAATGAAGGTGTCCAGCCCGGCTTGGCTGGCATCGGGGCGGGCCTGGATGTACGCCAATAGTGCGATTCCGGCGGCGAACCAGGCGGCCAGCACGATACCCATGGCCGTGTCTTGCTTGATGCGGGTGGTGTTCAGCACCGCCCGGATGAACTGCACACCGATCCAACTGGCGATGCCCGCGCCGATGAGCAACACTTCCAGGTCTCGTCCGGCCACGAGGAAGGCCACAGCTACCCCCGGCAGGGCCGCGTGCGAGAGCGCGTCGCCCATCAGGCTCTCCCGGCGGAGAACAGCAAAACAGCCCAGCACACCGCTAACGATGCCCAGCACACCACCGCCCAGCGCCACAGTGCGCACAGTGTAGGTGTAGCTCACACCCAGGCCGTAGATACTATAGGGCACGAACAGCAAGCTGAGCAGCAAGATGAGGCCGATAAGCGACCACACACGGCGGTCCTCTTTCGATAGACGCATACCTTAGTCCCCCGCGCCCGCAGACGTGTGTTCGTCTTGCAGGTAGGCCACACGCCCGCCATAGGTCTTGCGCAAATTCTGCGGCGTGAAGGTGCTATCAGTGGGGCCGGACGCCGTCACTTCGACGTTGAGCAGCGTGACCCAATCGAAGTATTCGCCTACAGTTTGCAGGTCGTGGTGGACGACGAGCACGGTTTTATCGCGTTCACGCAGCTCGCGCAGGATGTTCACAATGGCGCGCTCGGTAATAGCGTCTACGGCGGCGAACGGCTCGTCCATAAAGTAAATTTGCGCGTCTTGGACGAGCGCCCGCGCTAGGAAGGTGCGCTGCTGCTGGCCGCCGCTCAGTTGGCTAATCTGACGATCTGCGTAGTCTGCCATGCCGACTTGCTCTAACGCGGTCATCGCTCGTTGGTACTCACGCTTGCCGGGCCGCCGAAACCAGCCCAGCTTGCCGTAGAGACCCATCTGCACCACGTCCACGACCGATGTAGGGAAATCCCAATCGACGCTGCCACGCTGTGGCACATAGCCCACCTGTGAGCGAGCCTGCTGGTAGGGCTTGCCGTAAAATTCGACGGTTCCGGCAGCGCGGGGAATGAGGTTGAGCACGGCTTTGATGAACGTACTTTTGCCCGCGCCATTCGGCCCGACAATCGCCATCAGCACGCCCTCCGGCACTTCTATATCCACATCCCAGATGGCGGGCTGGCTGTCATAGGCGACGGTGAGGTCGTCTACGCGCAGGGCGATGGGTCGGCCTTGAATGTGATCGTTATTGTGTCCCATAGTGGATACTCCTTAGCGGTCTGACGGTTTAGCTTGCTTCTGCGCTGCAATCGACATCGAGCAGGTCGGCTGGCGGCTCAATCGTCAGGTCTTCCGGCCAGTCGGGGATGGTTACATCGACGCCCGCACACTGATAGGACTGCATGATGGTGTAGATATTCTCTGCTAGCATCCCAATGTAGGTGCCGCCGAAGCTATCCGGCGCGCCCATCGCATCAGAATAAAGTTCGCGCACGCCCACACGTAGGTCGCCGCCCCGGTCGGCCACGGCAGCAGCCACAGCTTCGACGGTATCTGGCGGCAGGCTGCTCTCGATGAAGATGACAGGCACGTCATTTTCGAGGATGAAGTCCACTACCGCGTCAATGTCACCGACCCCGGCTTCGTCCTGGGTGCTGAGGCCCTGAATACCAACCTGTTGCCAGCCAAAGGCCGCCCCGAAGTATTGGAAAGCATCGTGAGAGGTGACCAGATAGCGCTGGCCTTCCGGCATTGAGCGTAGGCCCTCGTCGCCCCACTGGTAAATGATACCGAGTTGCTCGACATAGGCGGCGGCATTAGCCATGTAGGTTTCGGCATTGTCAGGGTCGAGTTCGCCTAGCTCGGTGGCAAGTTCGGTTACGGAGATTTCCCAATTGCGCGGGTCAAACCAGAAGTGGGGGTCGTCCACGTCAACCAGTTCTTCGGAGAGATCGAAGCCGCCGACGATAAATCCGGCGTCTTTTACGGGCTGGCCGAGTGAGACAGTCGGCGTGCCCTGCTCATCGAGGGCGGCGAAGACGGTATCGAACTGTCCTTCCAGGTTGAGGCCGCTGTAGACCACCATATCGGCGCTGTTCATGGCGGCGATGTCCGCCTCGGTCGGTTGGTAGAGGTGCGGATCGACGCCCGCGCCCATCAGGGCCGTGACCTCGATGCTGTCTACATCTTCGGTGAGGATATTCATGATGTCTGCGGCCTGGGTGGTGGTGGCGACGACTTGTAAGTCATCCTCCTGGGCAGTGACGAGGGTGGCGCCGATCAGCAGTGATGCCACGATCATCAGTCTAATAACGGTTTTGCTCATATGTTTAGAAGGCTCCGCTGTTTTGGCTGTTGAGAAGTGATTTTTTATCTGTTGAAGTTATTTTTAGATTAGCCTAAAAATGCGGTGTTATCAACGCTAAAGATTGTTTTGGTCAGCTTCTCACTGTTTGTGAATCAAAAGCGCCCCTAAAGTATCGGGGGCGCTCATAAGAGTGAAGATAACGCTAGCTGAGGCTTCGATGTTCGGTGTACCAGTCGATGGTGCGCTTTAGTCCCTCATGGAAGTCCGTCTGGGCTTGGAAGCCGAACTGATCCGCAGCACGGGAGGTATCTAGTGCGCGGCGGGGCTGGCCGTCCGGCTTAGACTTATCCCAGCGGATTTCGCCCTCAAAGCCTGTCAACTTGACAATCAACTCGACTAAGTTGCGGATGCTGATTTCCATGCCGGAGCCTAAATTGACCGGTGCAGACGATTCGTAGCACTCAGCGGCCAACAATAGGCCCTCGGCGGCGTCCCTCACATAAAGGAATTCGCGGGTGGGCATGCCCGTACCCCAGACTACGATGTGATCATCCCCGTTTTCCTTAGCCTCGACGCACTTATGAATGAGCGCAGGGATTACATGGGAGGTGTGCAGGTCGAAGTCATCGCGCGGGCCATATAGATTAGTTGGCATGACATGGATGGAATTGAACCCATATTGGCGGCGGTAGGCGTCGCCCTGCACGAGCAGTGTTTTCTTGGCGATGCCGTAGGGTGCGTTGGTCTCCTCTGGGTACCCTTTCCAAAGGTCTTCCTCTTTGAAGGGTGTCGGGGTGTGTTTGGGGTATGAACAGACCGTCCCGACGACGAGCAGCTTATCTACGCCGCTGCGCCAGCTTTCGTGCAAAAGCTGGGTGCCCATCATGAGATTGTCGTAGAGGAATTCAGCGGGTCTTTCCCGGTTAGCGCCAATGCCACCGGCCAGAGCAGCTAAATGGATGACCATGTCGGGCTTTGTCTCGTTAAGTAAATCTAATACTGCGGCGTGTTGGCGCAGATCGTAGCTGTCGCTGCGCGGTATGATGACTTCCGCTGCGTTGCGTTCTTCTAGTGCATCGACCACGAAAGACCCTAAGAAGCCGGCTCCCCCCGTGACGACGACGCGCTTATCCGTCCAAAAGTTCAAGGCTGCACTCCAGGCACATTGCTTACAGGCTGTGTCGGCTCATTAGGACAAAGAAGCGAGGAAAAAACAAGTCTTAGCTTGGCCTCTACAGAGCTTTTTCAGTCGATGAAAGACTAGTAATACAGTCGCACTTTGCGGTGTAAAATGGTTCATCTCAAGGCGATGACAGCGGCGGATTCACCACTATTTTGCCCGTCGAGAGCCTCTGGAGCGTGTTCAGCGCTGTCTGGAAGGACTGATGAGCGATATTCGCCGTCGCAATAGCTGGCAACTGGCAGAGGTCGCGGGTGAAGCGCGTCCGGATGGGATGCAGCGTCTGCTCAATGGCTCGCGCTGGGATCAGGACGGTATGCGCGATGCGATTCAGTCCTATGCGCTCGACACCCTAGGAACGATCGATGCGGTGCTAGTCGTGGACGAGACCGGGTTTTGAAAAAGGGACCCCACTCGGCGGGGGTGAAACGGCAATACAGCGGAACAGCAGGTCGCATTGAGAACTGTCAGATTAGTGTCTTTCTGACGTATAGCACCTGTGAGGGACAGGCGCTGGTAGATCGTGATCTCTACCTCCCGAAAGAATGGCTATCGGATGCCACCCGTCGCCAAACAGCCGGTATTCCGGATTCGATGTCGTTTTAGACGAAGCCTCAGCTCGCTCAGGACATGATTGAGCCGGTCATCGCGAATGGACTGGCTGCCGACTGGGTCACCGGTGATAGTGTCTGCGGCAGTGCGCGGTCGCTGCGCGTCTGGCTGGAACAGCGTCGTCAGCCGTTTGTACTGGGCATTAAATCCGATGAGGCGCTGTGGTGCGGTCTCCAACAGGTACGAGCCACTCAGCTCAGAGAGGCGGTTCCGGACGATGCTTGGCAGTGCATCAGCGCCGGAGACGGGGCACAATGCTCTCATTATCGGCGGCGCATGGCTCTTGGTGACTCTTAAAGTGTGACTGTAGTACTAACTTCGGCAAATGAATTTGGGAGATTTGTCTGTATACTGAAGTTGAATGATAATAATCCTAGTGAGTTACGTTCCTAATAAGGGCACACCCAAGTGCAAACAAACTCAGACGACCAGATGATAAGTAGTCGGTATCGACTGATGGGCGAGATCGGCTCTGGGGGTATGGGCACGATTTACCGTGCAGAAGACCTGATGAGCGAACAGTTAGTCGCCCTCAAACGGGTGGCGATGGCAAGCGAGAATCTGATCTTCAGCACCAAATCATCGTACAGCAACATTCGCATGGCACTCGCGCAGGAGTTCCGCCTGTTGTCATCACTGCGCCATCCACACATCATCAGCGTATTGGACTATGGGTTCGATGAGAATCGTGTGCCTTACTACACCATGGACCTGCTCAAGAACGCGCAGACGGTCGTCAATTACGCGCTAGATCGACCACGCAAAGAACAGATTCGTGTGCTTATCCAAATTGCACAGGCGCTGGCCTACTTGCATCGCCGGGGGATCATTCACCGCGACCTGAAGCCAGAAAATGTGCTGGTGGAAAATGACACGGTGCGCGTTCTCGACTTTGGTCTCGCCATTCATAGCGATGCGCTCAGAGACCAGGAAAACAGCGATCTCAGTGGCACGCTTAGTCACATGGCCCCGGAGGTGCTGATGGGCGCCCCCCCCACCGAGCAGAGTGACCTCTACGCGCTGGGGCTAATCGCCTACGAACTGCTTTACGGCTACTATCCCTTCGACACGCAGGACACTGGCTCCCTCCTCCAGGACATTTTCCACAGGCGGCCTGAGTTCGATATTCGGATTGCGAACGTAGGCGGACAAATACGAGACGTTTTGGAGCGCTTGTTAGAGAAAGACCCTGAGGAACGCTTCGAGAGCGCCAATGATTTGATTCCATTATTTTTGCAGGAGACTGACGAGCCGATGGCCGCCGAATCTGCTGTTATTCGGGATAGTTACATCCAGGCGGCAGAGTTTGTCGGGCGGGAACACGAACAGGCGCTCCTCGAGACAGCTTTGGCCAAGATTATACCAACATCCAGTCAATCACCTGAAGGAAGTGCCTGGCTCATCGGCGGCGAGAGTGGCGTCGGCAAATCTCGCCTCATCGAAGAGATTCGCACTATCGCGCTGGTGCGAGGCGCGCTAGTGCTACGCGGCCAATCTCGTGACAGCGGCGAACTGTTCCAAACCTGGCAGGCCGTCGTCCGCCGCCTTATTCTCTCTACCGAACTGGATGACTTCACGCTTGGGGTGCTCAAAGAGCTGGTGCCGGATGTAGAAGCCCTGACCGGGCGCAGTATTCCCAGTGTGCCGGAGGTCGGCAAGCGGGCGGGCGTCGAGCGTTTGGCGGAAGCGGTGCGTACCCTATTTACCGCTCAAACTCGTCCTATCGTGTTGTTGCTAGAGGACCTGCACTGGGCTTACGAGAGCCTGGATATTTTGCCGAACATTCTTGAAGTGACCGACAGGCTCCCGCTGATGATTATCGGCACCTATCGCAATGAAGAAATGCCCAGCTTGCCACAGAAGCTGCCACAGATGCACAACCTCGTTCTAGAGCGCCTCTCCGAGCAAGAGATCCGCGACCTGAGCACGGCGATGCTGGGCGAAGAGGTCGGTCAGCAGAGCAATGTGATTAACCTGTTGAAGCGCGAGACCGAAGGCAACCTGTTCTTCTTGGTAGAGGTGGTGCGGGTGCTGGCAGAGGAAGCCGGGAATTTGCGGAATATCGGCGTCATCACCCTGCCGGACTCGGTCTTTAGCGGCAGTATGCGGACGGTCATCGAGCGCCGCCTGAGCCGCTTGCCGCTGGACGCGCAGCCCATGTTGAGGTTGGCTGCCGTTTATGGCCGTGAAATTGATCTGAAAGTGCTCCGGCAGATCAACCCTTACATGGACTTGGAAACCTGGCTGCTGAAGTGCTCTAACGCCGCCATCCTGGAGGCCCTTGGGGACACCTGGCGCTTCGCCCATGACCGAATGCGCGACGGTATCCTGGATGTGCTGGACGCCGCCCAGCGCCCCAAGCTTAACGAGATGGTGGCGGAGGCCATTGAGGAGGCTTATCCCGACAATGAGCGCTACGCCATTCGCCTGATGCGGCATTGGTCTGCCGCTGGCTACCCAGACAAAGAGGCTTACCACGCCCGCGTCGCCGCCCGGCAAGCCTTCAGCGTCAGCGACTACCGGGAGGCCCTGGCACTTTACAGCCGCGCCGCTAGCATCACCGGCGCAGACACCCCCGCTAGCGCCTTCGTTGACCAAGGGGATATTCACTACCGATTGGGCAATTTTCGGGCGGCACAGGCCTCGCTGGGCATGGCTCTGCGGCGCAAGCCCTCAGTCAATGAGCGGGCTAGGGCGCTTTCGATCATGGGGAGCATTGCTAGCGATCAGGGTGCTTATCGAGAAGCTCAGCAGATTTTGACGAAGGCCTTCGAGACGATTGAGGGGAAAGAAGCCAGCGCCAGCACCCGCGCCACCGTGCTTGCTAGCCTGGGAGAAGTTCACTGGCGTCTGGGCAACATTACGAAAGCCAGTAATTACTTGTACCGGGCAAATGACTTCGCCTCAGAGGTCAATAATCTGGATCAGGGGCTGTTCGTGCTAGACCGCATCGCCACCATTGCGCTGTATGATGGCAAGATGGACGACGCAGAAGCAGTCTTGGAGGACGCCTATCACAGCGCTGTTGCTGCTAACCACAGCGAACGGGCCATGATGCTCATCGACAGCCTGGGCGTGCTAGCCCGCGAACAGCGTAAACTATTCTTAGCAGAGACGCGCTTTACCCAAGCGATCGAGATTGCTTATCGTCTGCGGCTCAACCAGCAAGTGCCCGCTCTGCTCACCAACCGGGCGCTGGTGCAAATCGCCAGCAACAAACTGGTAGATGCCGAGCGTGATCTGCATGACGCGCTCTCCCAGGCCACTTCGTCTGGGCGGTCTGCTTCTCTGCTACGGGTCATTGCCGGTTTGGCTGTGTTGGCCTATCACCAGGGTAAGATAGATGAGGCGGTCTTGCTTTCCGGCCTAGTGCTGGTTAATCCGGCTGTGGACTACCCGCTCCGCCAGGATGTGCTCAAGCATTTGGCCCGCTGGGATATTCCCATCGCCGCGGCCAAGGATGCCGCCGCCGATCGTTCGTTTGAGCGGGTCGTTCAGCGGCTGAGTGAGGCGTAAGCAAACCTTTGAGGGACAATTTCAGAAGGACAGACTGTGTTCGAGGCTAAGAAGAAACGCAACGTCAGCAATATCTTCATCGAGACGCCAGAAAACCTCGCACTTGAGGCAGAGATTGCCGGGTTTGGCAGCCGTTTTATGGCCGCCCTGCTCGACTACACTCTCATTACTTTACTCATGGCTATCGTGACCTTACTGTTTCTACCCAGCCTCTCCACGAGCGGGGAAAATTTGAATGTGGCCTGGGCCTCGGCTATCTACGGGTTTATCGCCTTCCTGGTGATTCTGTTCTATCACCTGCTATTTGAGTTTTTCTGGAATGGGCAAACACCCGGCAAACGGCGCGCCGGATTGCGCGTGGTGATGTCCAACGGCTTGCCTGTGACGACCGGCGGGGCACTTACCCGTAACCTGGTTCGCCTGTTCGACTTTCTACCCGTCTTCTATGGCTTCGGCCTGGTCGCGCTGTTTTCTACCCGGTATGTGCAACGCCTGGGAGATATCGCCGCCGGAACCATCGTTATTAAGGAGCGGGCGGAACTCTCCTTGCAGTCGCTGCGTGAAGATTACCGGGTGGACTATCAGCACATCACCCGGATGAGCCAGCTTGACCCCCGCGTGAATGTGCGGCAGCTTGGGGCAGAAGACCGCCGCATTCTCATCGGCTACCTTAACCGACGGGAAGGCCTGAGCGATCTACAGCGCAAACAGCTTAGCATCGGCATCGCCCGCAAGCTGGCAGCGCTGATGCGCGTCGCCCCGCCGCGTGAAACCGCCGAGTTGTTCCCCGGCGTGCGGAGCGCAGAGACCTTTTTGGAGCAAATCGCCCGCGCCCTGGAGTTCGAGGACAACGAAACATCAGCCGGACAGCAGACAACGCGCAGCCTACGCTGATATGGCCAGTCTATGGCGCACTGGCAAGCAACAGCGGGTCGGTAAGCCCCAGCCCGTAAATCGCTAGCAAGCCCAGCAAGCCCGCCGCCAGCACATAGTAAAAGGTGGGAATGATCGTCTTTTGCAACAGAGACCCCTCCCGCCCCAGCAAGCCGACCGTGGCCGCTGCCGCCACGATGTTGTGAATAGCAATCATGTTTCCGGCAGCCGCGCCCACCGCCTGTAGTGCTATCACCATTGTTCCGGAAACGCTGAGTTGCTCAGCGATGCTGAACTGAAACAGGCTGAACATCAGATTGCTGATGGTATTGCTGCCAGCGATGAATGCCCCCAGCGCCCCAATCGTTGGGGCCAGTAGCGGCCACACCGCGCCCACATTAGCCGCCGCCCACTCTGCCATCGCAATTGGCATGCTAGAGAGTTCGGCGGCGTTGATGCTGGAGTTGATGTACACGCGCACCATTGGCACCGCAAAAATGAGGACGAAGCCCGCGCTCAGCAAAATACCGCTCGCCTCAGAAACCGCCGCCTGCACCTGTTGCCTGCCCATACGGTGCAAGAACACGGTGATGATNACCACCAAAATCAGCACGAAAGCGGGCAGGTAGAGCGGCGTGGTCGAGGCAGATACCGTAGTGCCAAAAATATCGGCCCACTCGATGCGCAACGCATCCTGTAGCCACTTGCCAATGCCTAACGCTGGCAAGCGGGTAAGCACCAGCCCCACCGCCAACAGCCCGTAGGGTAACCAGGCCATCCACAAAGACATCTTGCCACGTTTCTCAATGTCGGGCGTCTCTGCTGCGATGCTGCCTGTCCACTCTGCTAACCAGTCGCTCTGCGGCGGGAAGTCCCAGGTTTCATCAGGTACCAGAAAGCCCCGTCGGGCCGCTGTGACGACCAGGGTTAGGCCCACCAGCGCGCCCAGCAACGACGGAAACTCCGGCCCCAGCAGCACACCCGTCAGCATATAGGGAATGGTGAAAGCCAAGCCACCAAAGAGGGCAAACGGCACCACGGGTAACGCCTCTGTCCAGGCACGCTTCTCCCCGAAGAAGCGGGTGAGCATCGCCACCATAAAGGTCGGCATTAGCGTGCCCACAATCCCGTGGATGACAGCCGCCTGCGCCACAATCATCTGCCGATACTGCGGGAAGGTCAGCCCAGCTTCGGCCAATTGATCGGTTAGCACTGTGCCTTCTAGCCCGCCTGTGATGCCAATCAACACGGGTGTGCCCACCGCACCGAAGGTTACGGCTGTACTCTGGATCATCAGCCCGATCATGACGGCGGCCAACGCCGGGAAGCCTAACGCCACCAGCAACGGCGCAACGATCGCCGCAGGCGTGCCGAAGCCGGACGCGCCCTCCAAGAAGGAGCCGAACAGCCAGGCGATAATCACTACCTGGATACGCCGATCTGGGCTGATGTCGATGAACATCTGCCGGATGGTTTTGATCGCGCCGGACTGCTTGAGCACGGCCAACAGCAAAATCGCGCCGAACACAATCAACAGAATGTCGAACGCGATGAAAAGCCCTTGAATGGTCGAGGCGGCCACCACATCGAAAGGCACTCGCCACAGTAACAGCCCAATGAGTGCCGTTAAAAAGTAGACCAAAGGCATAACCCGGCTAGCAGGCCAACGAAACGCGACCAGTAAACCCGCAGCCGACAAAATAGGAAGCGCGGCTAAGAAGGCCTGTAGATAGAGAGGCATAGACAACATCTCCAGTAAAATCATCACGAACATAAAACAACCGTCTGGGTAAAAGACAAACCCGCCCTGGGCTTCCCCAAATGGCGGGTTACTTCTACGGTTTCATTCTAGATTGAAGCGCAGAAGCTGTTAAGTTCGGAGCGGACTGAATTCAGGTGACAATTGTAATCCTCACCTGCCACAGCCGGCGCGCTATTGTCCCTGTCCCAACGAGAAGCCAGCTTCTCCATCAAAGGTGTAGAGATTCTCCGTCTTGATGAAGTCCAGCTCGGCAGACTGCATCTTGCTGAGCAAGTCCACAATGGCCTTGTGGGGCACTGTGGGGATGCCCTCCTCACCCTTGCCGACTTCTGCGCCTGGGGCCATGAAGCGGCAACGCCAGTGATCTGTACAGAAGGTTTCTGGCGCGCCATCGGGGTACACCTTCAAGCCTCGGTTGGTAATCATCACCAATTGCAGGTCATCGGTGTTGGCTTGCTGCTCCAAGATGTGGCCGATGCGATCTGGTGAGCGGCCTTCCTCGTCCCAGTCCAAAAACACATCCACTCCTACCAGTTCTTTCTCCTGGCGGCGTGTCTGGGTCAGGCCTGCTTGGATTCTCTCTTGCTGCTTGTAGGCCGCTTTGTCTAGCCGCTCTGGCTCTTGGTCCATCCGGGCGATGACCGCTTCGGTAAACTCGTCCGTGTTTAAGCTGGCCTTGCTTACCTCCCGATTGAAGATGTCCCCGGTGTGCTGGCCGTCCTCGATGGTCTTGAGCCAAGCGTTATGGACGCGAGCGGCGGCCTCCGGCTGTCCCAGGTGATTGAGCATCATTACGC
>JGI12210J13797_10712236_pt1 | contig 19730 bp, 18 predicted proteins | sample ElkSlonscriptome_3_FD_13797 | JGI IMG/M metagenome (IMG submission 13797)
CATATCGGGCTTCTTTGAAAAGTATTTTATCTTCCGGTTTCAGCAACCCGCATTTAAACAACCCGTCAATAGCCGGCTGAATACAACTGTCGGCATCGCCAGTCATTGGTTTGTATTTCTTTGAAAAATACACCTCCATTTGAATGGATCCACATCCATCAGGCGTATTGTTCGGTGATTGCATGTGAGGAAAAGAAATCCGCGCAAATGGAATATCTTCATCATAAAAATACGTCCAGTGGGCTTCCGATATATCTTCCCGGTCAATACCGATGTTGACCGTCACACACTCTGAGCATGCCAGCCGTGCAGCGGCTTCAACCACATCAACCGGCGCCCCTTTAATCAACGGGATGAGCTCAGGCAGGGGCAATGAAGAGACCAGGCCGGAAAATACATCTCCCTGACCATCCGCAAACACAAGATATTTTCCTGCAGGATCAATCTCCACCACTTCATGGCCATAGTTCATATCACCATATTCTGGAAATTGATCAAAGAACCGAGCGAACCCTCCATGCGTTGGATAATAGAAATCACTGATATAATGAACGTCCGGCGTGTGCATACTCAGTGCGCCATGCAGGACCTCTTCCATATCCGGCTGATACAAGCGAGGCCCGATCCAATCGGTATCCAGCACGGACGCATGAGCCGTGTGAAATTTTTTCGTGTACATCATGGGAAACGTTTCAGAAAACGTCGGGCCATATGAAGCGTAGAGCCAATCCTGATAGTTGTTAATTTCACTACTTTCAGCTGCCTTCGCGTCCATCATCTCCATGATGATTTTCACGACCATATCCTCAGGAAGTCCATGCAGGTTTACCTGGGCGGGATGTTTAATCCAATGCCCTTGCCAATAGTTCGTGGCCAACGCTTTAAAAGCTTCCACCTCTCCGTTGACACTTTCATGAAAAAGCTTTCGTATGCGCTCGTCTTTCGTAAATGAAATATGCGGGCCGTCATCAAATATCCAGCCATTGGAAAAATAGGAGGCCGCATGCCCTCCGGCAAACGCGCACTTTTCATACACTTTTGCCCGAATACCTTCGTTATGAAAACGATTCACCGCACCCAAACCTGCAGCTCCGGCGCCTAAAACAACAAAATTATCTTTCATGCAATACCTCTTCCTTGATCGAATCGATCATTTCATCCAGACCGCTGCGCATGGTATACATCGGCTTCCATCCGGTTTGTTCGCAGAGGAAAGAGTTATCCCCCAGTCTCACCGGCATCTCGTGCCCCGGGGCCGGAATGGCTCCGATATGCAGCAGATCAGAACCTCCAAGTTTTTCGGCAATATATTCAATCATCTCCTTGAGGCTGACCGGTTCACCGCAACAGATATTGGCCGCACCATCAATGTCAGATTCCAACAGGGCAACCAACCCGGAGGCCACATCATCAACACACATATAATCCCGCACTTGAAGACCATGCGTGGTTTTCACTTCCTCACCGGCCAAAATGGAACGAATGACATGCGGAATCAAGCGGGAGGGATTTTCATTGGGTCCATAAAGGAAAAAGACCCGGCCCCACCCCAGTGTCATGCCCGTCTCCCCGCAAAGCTCCCGCAAGCGCAGCATGAGAGCATGCTTGCTTTCGCCATAAACAGTCACTGGGATCAGAGGTGTAGAATCCTCGCGACAGATATCCGCCGTTTTATCGTATTCAAAATTTGATCCGGCGACGACCATGCGACTGCCGCCCACGTGCGAAAACTTACGGGCCAACTGGCAACTGATGTCGGCCCACCGCCAGTGGTCATCGGAATTATAGCTGAATGCACCACCTTCACCCCGGCCCATACCCCATGCAAGGTGAAGCAGAATATCCGGACGCACCTCATCGAGAACTTTTGTTACAGCAGCTTCGTCGAACAGATCCATGGCCAGCCAATGAACACCATCGTGGCTATCTGCTCCGACATTCAGATCACACGCATAGATCTCCAACTCTGTTTTTTGCAACTGGCGAATACATGCCTGGCCCAGAAAGCCCGTAGCACCCGTGACTAAAACTTTTTTCATATCTAATCTTTCAGCAGCGGCCAGCTGCAGTCTTTCTCACTGATCACGGCAACCTCTCGCGGCCATTGAATACCGATAACGGGATCATTATACCGCATGCCCCGCTCGGCTTCCGGTGTATAGTATTCGCCGACCATATAGCAGGCCTCGGTTTCATCTTCCAATGTCAGAAAACCATGCGCGAAATTCCCCGGCACATACACCATGGTCTGATTGGCAGAAGAAAGCTCAATGCCGCAACTTCTTCTGTAGGTCGCCGAGTCCTCCCGCATATCAACTATAACGTCATAAAATGCACCCCGGATACAGCGCACAAATTTAGGTTCGGGCGCAGGGTCGGTCTGCCAGTGCATGCCACGCAGTGTGCCTGCCATCTTACTATAAACGGTATTCATTTGAACAAAGTTCGGATCAATACCATGCTCTTCAAACTCCCTTTTGCACCAAGCACGGGAATAGTACCCACGATCATCTTCAAATGGCGCCAACCTGATGATCCATGCATCTTTCAAAGGCAAAGGCTCAAAAATCATCGATCAAACAACTCCATATATTCCACAATCTGCGAGACCGTCAGTTCCCGCGGGTCAGCATCTTCAGAAGCGCGTTTATACCAGGTCACCGTCTGATTGATGGCGGAATCAAACTGCCACACCGGCTGCCAGTTCAGCAATCGGTCCGCCTTCTGTATGGAAAGATTTAACAGGCCGGCTTCATGCACAGCATTTGGATCGGACTGATCCTCCCATGCGCCCGACCAGCAGGTCAGAATCTGTTCCACCAGCTCTTTCACTGAACGGTTAGATTCTGGGTCGGGACCGAAATTAAACCCCGAGCAAACTTCTTTCCAGACATTGGAACCCGGATGATCCGCCAGTTTCATACCCAGCACCAGATAACCTCCCAACGGCTCAAGTACATGCTGCCACGGCCGTGTAGCCACTGGATTTCGAACCGGGATCGGTTTCCCTTCAGCCAGAGTACGCATACAGTCCGGCACAATACGATCCAGAGCCCAATCCCCGCCGCCAATTACATTGCCAGCGCGTGCCGATGCCAGGGAAATCTGATGACTTTTTCCATAATCATCGGGATGAAAAAATGATCGACGATAAGAAGACACTACCAGTTCACAAGCACCTTTACTGGCGCTGTATGGATCGTATCCCCCCATCGGATCTTCCTCATCATAGGGACGATCGACCTCTTTGTTTTCATAACATTTGTCGGTGGTGATAATGACCGCTTCACACGGATTTTCCAATGTTCGGAGAGCATCCAAAAGGTGCACAGTACCCATCACATTGGTATCGAAGGTTTCAACCGGATGGTCGTATGAGTAGCGGACAAGCGGCTGTGCAGCCAAATGAAACACGATATCCGGTTGAGCAACCTTCACGATTTCCGCAAGCTTAACCGAATCACGAATATCCTGAATATGATGCTCCGTTCGATCACGCAGATTAAGCTGCTCAAAAAAGGAGGGGTTATCCTGTGGTTCAAGCGAAATTCCGACCACGTCCGCGCCGAGGTTCAACAACCATTCCGACATCCACGAACCTTTAAATCCCGTGTGCCCGGTCAGCACTACCTTCTTGCCGGCATAATGATTCCTCAGACTGCTCATTACCAAGTCTTCCACGGGGCCTTACCGGAAACCCAGAGATCCTCCAGCACATTCTTATCGCGCAGCGTATCCATCGGTTGCCAGAATCCTGTATGCCGGTACGCATTCAACTGTCCATTCCGGGCCAGCCGTTGCAATGGAGAATGCTCCCAAGGCTCAGTGTCGGATTCAATGTAGTCCAGCACCTCCGGCTCCAGAACAAAAAACCCACCGTTAATCCACGCGCCATCACCCTGCGGTTTTTCATGGAAGGAAGCAACCTGGGAATTTTCGTCGTGAAGACTGAATGCACCGAAACGTCCCGGCGGTTTGATGGCCGCCATCGTTGCCAGTTTACCCGATTCTTTGTGGAACCGAATTTCCTCGCTCAAATTTATATCCGATACGCCATCACCATAGGTCATGCAGAAGGTTTCATCATCGAGATACTCGCGTACCCCGCGCAAGCGTCCACCAGTCATGCTTTCCAGCCCGGTATCGACACAGGTCACTTTCCATGGTTCGGAACTCGACCTGTGAACCTCCATACTATTGTCGCTTAAATCAAACGTCACATCGGTGCCCCGAAGATAGAGTTTCGAAAAATATTCTTTAATCGTGTATCCCTTGTATCCACAGGCAATGATGAAATCGTTGATCCCATAATGAGAATAGATTTTCATGATATGCCACAGAATCGGTTCCGACCCGATTTCAACCATTGGCTTTGGACGTACTGCACTCTCTTCACTAATTCGTGTGCCGAAACCTCCGGCAAGCATAACCGCTTTCATACTGAACCCCTTTCAAAAATAGACGAAGTTAGACAGCAATATCTGCGCCATCCAATATTTGTTATCCCTTGGTAAAAAACTGACCAATTTTTCCAACGTTTTTACAGCATAAAGTGAGTGGACCGCCGATCCGGTTTCGACGAATGACATCCCAGTCTTCTTTTGACTTGGTCATGATGTGTTTCAGGCTTCGGTTGCTGATTCCTCCAACGCGCATTTTGACAAGAACCATCATCAGATAGGCCGGCTCGACATTATATTTTCCGAGGATTCGCATCATAAAGTCATAATCCGCCGCACAACTGTATGAGGTATTAAAATATTCACCATTCTCCAGCTTGGTCTGTTCATAAATTTCTTTCCTCAGATAAAACGTCGGATGCGGCGGCATCCAGCCCCACTTCAGTTTTTTCCGAAAATAGATTCCGCTTTTCCAGTGCCGAACAAGCCCCAGCTCGCCATCTTCCAATGGTCGGACATATTGAAGATCCCCATAGACCGCGTCCGCACCCGAATTTTTCTGAGCGCAACCAATGTGGTAAAGAATACTCGGGGCGGCCAGCACATCATCCGCATGTAGAAAACCGACGAAATCACCAGTGGCCATACGGACCCCTTTGTTCAGGGCATCATAAATGCCCTTATCCGGCTCAGACACCCATTGATCAGGATGAAAATCCTGCTCTTCAATACGTTTCAGTGTATTATCGGTTGAGGCTCCATCAACGAGAATCCATTCAATGTCATCGCGTGGAATGGTCTGCTCACGGAGCGATTGAACCGTATCTAGAATACTCGCTTCTGAATTATACGTTGCTGTAATTATTGAAATCTTCATTTGCTCTCAATTTTTGGCAAATCTTTTTGCGCGTCCCGAAAAGGCATATAACATTGGGCCGTTCCGAACAAGTACGGGCTAAGCTTCGTTTTATCCAAAGTAAGTGCCGAGATAATGCAAAATGCTGTGGTCATGATAGTTACACCAAGAGAATAGAGCCATCCCGATGGTTCAAATTGTGTAAAAAGTCCCGCCAGAGGCTTCAGGAGCACAATAAAAATAGAATGAAAAACAAGGATCGCCAGTGAGTTTCTTCCGATCCACGCAACGATTTTAATACCCAGCCCCTCGGAGAATTTTTCTGCCAATCCCCAGAGTGTGATCAATATACTCAGGCACCAGACCATTTCAGTGTAAGAAAAGACGGAGAGCTCTTCGAGTTTGAGAAAATAATTCAGCGCCCAAACCCCGACGATACATGCCGCCCCGAAATACCAAGGGGTATCCAGTTTCCGATCCGTAACAGAGCGGATAGCCATGCCGATAAGGAAGTAGACGATGGTCCTGACTCTGACTAGTTCAAATGCAGCCAGCAGAAGTAAAAGCAACGCGGTAAATATCAGTAAAGATGAAGCGCCCCGCTCACTCATGCAACCACGCCCTAAAACAAGGGCTAACTGGATCAACAACAAAGAGTGAAGAAACCAATATCCACCGCGGGGATAGAGCAAAATCGTCTTAACAAATTCAACTACCGATTCCGGCGGGGCATTAGAGGTTGGAATACCGACCTTCTGAATAAGAATGAGTCCTAATAGGTAAACTGAAATAAATATAAGGTAGGGTAAACCAACACGTAAAAAGATTCTTTTCGCCTTCTGGGCAACATCGCCTGCGGATGAAAAGAACATACCCGAGATCAATAAAAACAACGGCATGTGAAAGGAGTAAATCCAACTCTTTACCCCATTCTGCACATCGGCACACGCTCCGACCATAGTCAGGTGCCCATATACCATGAGTACAATGGCAACACCCTTAATAAAATCAGGAGCCCGTTGCCTCTGTTTCATAATTGCACCCACGTTATCTACCAGAACTCCACTTGTTCAAATTCAAGCACCCCAACTCAAAACATGTATCAACGATGGCTCGGAATATTGCCGGGCCCATCGCTCAGTCTTTATATCGAAAATCATAAATAATCTCATTTTCAAGACGTGCAGTTTCCGGCAGATGCTTTTTTAACAACTCAATATACTCCAGGATTTTATCGGTGTGCTGCCCTCGATTGGTGATGCAATTCATTGTTTTATCAGAAAAAGGTTTAACATCGAACGTCCAGCCAAAATATTTACAGACAAAGTCATTCAGCCGCCGCTTGTTCATGGGCCTTTCGCGTCTGAGCTTTTTCGAGAAGATCAGGCGCTCCAAAACCCGTAACATCAAAGTGTATTTTTTATCATCCCGCCCGATGGCTGAGTAGATCTCAGTTCCGGCAAAGAGAGTCCCTAGGGTCGGATATAGAAAATCCTGATACTTGTGCCGCTTTGCGTGTAACAGCTCCATGCGTTCAAAGATTCGCTGAGTATCCCCTTTGGTCGCCTTAAAATCAGCATGAGTAATGAAGTACTCACCGGCATGTTTACTGATGAGGGTTTCGCGATAGGCAAAATTCATCTCATCATTGGTCAGCTCAAACTTCTCCCCATTGGCACGAACGCCATAGACCTTGATGAGACAATCTTTGATTTCCGGTCCATAGGCCCCGGCATTCATAAAGATCCCACCGCCGACCGTCCCGGGAATTCCTTCGAAATTTTCGTATCCTGTTATTCCCCAAAGCAGGGCCTGACGTGAAAGCAGGGGCAAGCTGGCTCCAGCCTGGGCGACAATAACACCCTCTTCCTCATTATACTGAATGGATGAAAAGTGCTTGAGAGAAAGAAGAACTCCATACGTCACATCATCGAGAAACATCAGGTTGGATGTGTCTCCGATCACTTTGAACTCGTACTGTTTTTCGTGCATAAACTTCACGAAACGCTGCAATTCATCCATACTTCTTGGATAAATCACCATTTTCACCAGTCCACCCGAGCGGAAGTAGGAAAATTCTTTCAGATCCAAATCCGCTTCATAGGACAAACCGGACTGCTTCAGAAACTCTGTAATATTAAGTATCTCTTTAGATGAAATCATAATATCTCCGTGCAAAAATCGCCTTAAAAAAACGCGGTCAAACTAACCCTGTCTACTGATGCACCAAATTCAAAGGTCTACGGTCAGCATTTCAATCAAACACCAAAACAATGTTGGTGAATGTTGATCCATCACGCTTTATCCCAGGTTTTGAACCAATCAACAAAACGGTTTAATCCATCTTGCAAACGGGTCGTCGGCTGATACCCCAGCTTGGCTTGCGCTTTGGATATATCGGCATACGTGATGGGTACGTCGCCGGGCTGCATGGGCAGCATGTCCATCTGGGGCTCGATGCCCAGCGCTTCTCCTAGATACTTGATCATATCCATCAGCAACTCCGGCTGGTTATTGCCTAAATTGAAAATTTCGTAGGGATCCAGACCATCACTAAAAAGAGAGGCCTTCACACCCTGAACAACGTCATCAATGTAAGTGAAATCGCGCTTCATGTCCCCCTGATTGAACACCTTAATCGCTCTGCCCTGCAACATCGCATCCGTAAAGAGCCAATAGGCCATATCAGGGCGCCCTTCAGGACCGTACACGGTAAAAAACCGGAGCCCTACCGACTGAAAACCGTAGAGATGCGTGTAAGAATGGGCCATCAGCTCATTCGCCTTTTTTGTCGCCGCATAGAGACTCACTGGATTATTCACAGGGTCGCTTTCACTAAACGGCACCTTTTCGTTCCCGCCATACACACTTGAGCTTGATGCATAAACCAACCGATCGACCTCAAAATTCCGGCAGCATTCCAGAACATTTAAATGCCCCGCGAGATTCGACTGTTCATACGCATGGGGATTTTGCAGCGAATACCGCACCCCCGCCTGTGCAGCCAAATGGCAAACCCGGTCAATGGAATGCGTTTTAAACAAGGTTTTCATTCCCTCTTGATCTGCAAGATCCAACCGGTTCCCCACATAGCCGTCTCGCTGAACCAACCTTGCATGCCGGGCCTCCTTCAGCTCGACCGGATAATAATCATTAAAATTATCAAGCCCGACCACTTCATGGCCATCATCCAACAATGCATGTGCAACGTTCGAACCAATGAATCCAGCAGTCCCTGTAACTAAAATTTTCAAAGCGTAGTCCCTTTGTCTTCTTTCTGTTTAAAACGATACTCCTGAACTTTCAGATCAATCATGTATTCATACATGGAACGCATGATCGAGTAGCGGAGCCCCGGCAAACCGTCAAGCAGGCCCAGCCGGATAAAATAAAGATAACCAAACATCAGCAATGGCCGCCCCGGCATTTTATACGCCATGGTTTTCATAGCCCTACGTCGAACTGCGGCATCACGGGAAAAGAAATCACCAAAACTGACTTTTTCTTTCACCTCATGGATCAGATCTTGGGCCTCCATGTCCGAATAGTTATTATGCCGGGCAAACCAATGATTGATCCCATGTGAAAAAGGATAATGGATGATATGCCCATCCAGAAATCCGGTCTCGCCTTCAACGATCGCCACCGGATTTACCAACCGCTCATACCGAATCTTTTCCGGACGGAAAACGCGCGTGATCCACGTTGGATAGAGCTGCGACCGCTTTAGCCAACGACCCATAAAGAAATCTTTTCGACGGACCTGAAACGCGGAATATCCCTCACCTTTTTGCGCCAGTTTACCCAGATCCTCTTTCAATTGGTCTTCGCACGTTTCATCCGCATCAGTGTAATACACCCATGGATGTTTAAAATCGATATTCGCCACCGCCCAGTTCTGATGAGCAGACCAGTTATCGAACTTACGCTTCACGACTCTCGCGCCAAGCTTTTCGGCAAGCTCGACCGTACGGTCATCACTGAGCGAATCATACACGACGATGTCATCCGACCACGAAACGGATTGAATACACCGTTCAATGTTAATCTCTTCATTCTTAGTTAAGATAAGAACAGAAACTCCTGTCATCACTCAGCTCCCTTTATTTCTCGCATCTTGATTAATCTCGCCGGGTTTCCGGCCACAACCGACCAAGGTTTAACATCTTTAACAGCCACAGATCGCGCACCGACCACGGCGCCCTCACCAATAGTAATTCCAGGGCCCACAAAAGCATCAGCACAAATCCACACCTGCCCCTCAACCTTGATCGGCGGCGTAAGCAACGGAGTTGCGGGGTCAGAAAAATCATGAGTTCCGGCGCACAGATGCGCCCCCTGGGAAATAGTCGACTGAGTGCCAATCGTTATTTTTCCCAGATTATAAATCCGGGCCTCTTCACCAATGGAAGACCAATCTCCAATTTCCAGATTCCACGGAAAATAGATGGAAGCCGAGCTGGCAATATTCACGTTCCTCCCGATCTTAGCGCCGAAGCAACGGAGTAAAAAACATCTCGGGGCATAAAGCGGTCGGGGAACGATGCGAAACAACAATTTTCCTACGCCCCAGAATACACGCATCACTTGAATGCGAAGCGGATACTTCTGCGCGGAACGATTATCTTCTATATTGAGCTCAGCCATGGTCAAGCTCCATGCAGTCTGGCAGGTCACCGCCGTGAAGGCACCACTCATAGACCTGATGCATATTTTCTGCAATCATCGGCCAGGTGAACTTTTGCTCCACCAATTTCCGACCCTTGGAACCCATGCTCTCAAGTTCAGGTTCCGTCAGGCCATTCAGTTTTTCCAAACCCTGGAAAATCGAATCAGCATCAGGTTTAATTCTAATTCCAGCCTCAGCCTCAAAAGCCTCCGGCAAATTACAAAAATCGGTGATTACGACCGGCAGGCCGTACGACCACGCCTCAAGCACAGACATCGGAAGACCTTCCGAAAAAGAAGGCAGAATGAAAGCATCCACGCTGCGTAACAGCTGATCCTTTTCATCGCCAAACTGCGGTCCGATAAATTCGACATTACTCAGGCCTAGTTTTTCAACCTGAGCCCTCAGTTTTTCCTCGTGACCGCCATCGTCCCATCCCGCAATCAACAGCTTCCAACTACAGGAAGATTTCCCCCAGGCGTCCAGCAGTTCTGTAAGCCCCTTCTTCGGGTGAATACGCCCAAGAAAAAGCAATGTTTTCACCTCGCTCTTTTCTCGCGTTCCAAGCCCTGGAAGTTCAACGCCATTCGGAATGAGAGCAATGGGATTTTTCAGCCCATACGCACGAATCGATTCGACTTCAGATCGGCAAAGCGCGTGAATACATGAAGCCTCGCGCAACGCTTTTCCAGCAAACAAAACTTCGACGATCCGTTTTTTCCAGGCAGAGTTTTTCACCGCCCAAGGATCCAGCATGCCGCGCGGAGAAACCACAACCGGGGTTCCTGCAGCCTTCTGTCGCTGCCAGGCCGCCCATTGATTATCCATCCAGATGCCATGCACATGAATCAGGTCTGCGTTTGACGAGCTCAAGGCCGCCCGAAGTTTTCGTGAAAACTGCAACGGGCCGGATGCGGAATAAAGCTCGACCGGCAGGGGCTCCCATACCCCCCGATCCGTTTCAGAAAACTCATCAATCGGGCTCAATATCCGCAGTTCATTCCCTTTTCCCAACAGGGCTTTGGAAAGCCACCTGACGGAATAGAATAACCCCCCGGCATTACGCGAGCTCGTTGTTAGGACATCAATTTTCATGCGCATCCTCGCTCACTCAGACTTTCAACCAACCGCGCGGCATTCCGATCCGGCGTAAAGTTCTGCTCAAAAATTTCGAGGGCCTTCGGACCATGAAGATCTATTTTTTCCGGCTGTTCAATATAGGCGCTAAGTCCCCCGGCCAATGAAGAAACCGAACCGGCGCGAACGCGGTATCCACTGACACCTTCTTTAATCACATGCCAGGATCCACCGCACAGGTCCGTTCCAATCAGAGGAACACCGAGCGATGCCGCTTCGTTGAGCACCGCACCCCATCCATCAAAACGGGACGGCAAAACAAAGACATCAGCCGCGGTATATACTTCCGCAATTCGTTCCACGGGATAAGCGCCGAGAAAGAGAACCTGATTCTGAATATTCAGTTTTTCAGCCAGCGCCTGATACAAGCCATTAGCACGGTCAAGTCCACAGAATACCACACACCAATCGTTTGTTTTCTGCTTCGCGAATGCCTTAAGCAAAACATCCACACCCTTACGACGGCAGAGAGCGCCGACCGCCAGGAAGATTTTACGCCCCTGAGCAAATTCAACCATTTGCTCGCTAGGTTCGGCGGTCTTCAGTCCTTCTGGAACATAGTAGAGATCGGATATCATGTTATCGGGCACGCCCATTTGCGTGAACGCTCTTCGGGCAAGTACGCCCTGCCCGAATGCACACAGCGCATGCTTTTTAATCCGCATCCCGTCACTCCGCTTGCACCGGAGCATCAACGGATTGAGAAGACGGAACAACGGCGTGCGAAACCCGAGCAGGTCAGCCAAACGAATCCCCGGCATTTCGGACCAGTGACACCAAGTAGCTTTTTGCTCACAAAACCAGTCGATCAGCTCGGAGCTGAAATAGCCACTGATCACATGAATGCGCTCTTTCCAGTCGCTGACCGATTCAACCAGCGAGCTAGGAGATGATCCGTTTTCGGCGCAGAATTCATACGCTTTAAAGTCGTATTCATTTTTCCATCCTTCAGCCGCGCGATCCTGCGAAGCACCATTAAAATAGCCCACTCGCAGATCGACATCATCACGCCGTTCCAATGCCTGGAAAAAGGCGGACTGATAGTGCGAGGGGATATTCATCCAAATGCAAATTTTAAGCAATGTTCAGCTCCTCCATGACCGTTATCATTTCCGATGCCCGATCATTCCAGGTGATTCCCTCACACCGATCAAAACGATCCCCGATGCGCATCAGTACCGCTTCAGAAAAACTTTGCGCGTCCTCACAGACGGATACTCGGTCGCCATAGGCGCCGCATTGGTCGCATGCGGTCGTGGCCACCACCGGAGATCCACTCGCCAGATGATCGAACAAACGCATTGGCGAACACATTCGATTAAATTCAGAAGCCACATACGGAATCAGCCCCACGTCCAGACACTGGAACCACTGATGTATGGTGTCGTGCGGTTGCCGCCCTACCGCTTTACACTTGGGGTGCTCCAACAATGCCTGAAGCTCCGCCGAAGGTTCAGCAGGCAACGGCCCGACCAGCGCTAAAGTTCCAAGGCCTGGAAGCTCTGCGCAGCGTTTTAAAATATTAAAATCAAGCCGGTCATTAATGCCGCCGACCACGCCGACAATCGGACGCTTCAGTCCTTGCTCGGGAGGAGTTCCCGGCAACGTTCCAGAGGTTGGAAAAAAGCGTTTCTCAGTCGCATTCATGCTGACGGAAACCCGGGTTGGATCAACACCATATTCCTCAATGGCCCTTTGCATCAGTCCGGCAGAAACAAAAAAGGAATGATCAACCCGTTCAACCAGTTCCTTTTCCATGGCCGCAACAGTGCCCCAGCCTTCATAATTTCTGTAATCGTCCGATGAATAGTAGATGGTTTTCAAATCAGAGGGAATCATGGACAGCATCGGCAGATAGTGCGGGCTCGTCACAATGAGAGCATCAATCGACTGGTTCATCGATTTGCATTTTTGAACGATTTTTTTCCAGAGCAAGCGTTGCCCGATACCGGACAATCGGGACGCCCAACTGGGCGGGAGCACAACGGGGAAAAGATGCATGGCACCTTCCAATGCCGGTAGGTTTCCACGGCGACGCGCCACAAACCAATCTGCGGGGGACACCCCGAGCACCTCTTTTTTTTCGGCCAGCGCAGCAAATGGTTTTTTACGCCAGACTTCGTTTATGTCGCAGACAACAATCATGATTAGAGTGACCTGAAAATGGTTTCGAGCGTTTGTGCCGATGACTTCCAGGTAAATTCAGCCGCCTGTTTGCGCGAACGGTCGCGAACGTCCACCTTTTGACTCGCTCCGGAATCTATGACCGAACGGAGGGCTTCCACATGCTCATTCGCATCGTCCATATCACAGAGTGTCGCGGCACCGCCGGCCACCTCCGGCACGGAGGCCGCATTACTCGCAACAACCGGAGCTCCCGTGGCCATCGCTTCGATAACCGGCATCCCAAACCCTTCATATCTAGAGGGGAACCAGACCACGGAGGCCTCGTGGTAAAGTGCATTCAAAAGTTCGTCCGAAACATAGCCCGCCAACACCACATTTTCGACGTTTAGAGCTTTGAGCTGATCGAGATAGGTCTGCCCGCTTGATCCCGCAATAATGAGTTTTACATCGGGCATTTGACGGGCGATTTCAGGAATGGCTTTAAGAATGATTTCCGCATTTTTACGTAGCGAAAGTCCGCCCGGAACTAGGATGTAGGGGTTACCCGCGCTCAGGCTTTCGACTTCCTTCTTCAATTCCTGATCCACCGGATCCCCAAAAATACAGTGCGGCGCGTTATAGATGACTTTCAGTTTATGTTCCAAACCCGGGAAAAAGTGTGCAATGCGCTCTGCCGAAAACGTTGATACGGTGACCACCGCATCTGAATGCTTTTCCATTTGCCGGAAGAGCGACGTCCATTTGCGACAATGCCACCGTCGGTCGCGGTCCTGAGGGTAGAGATCCGGCTCAAAACCAGCCACGTCATGAATGGTGCTTACCAACTTCGCTTTTTTCGTTGGCACATAGGATTCTGCGGGACAATAGACCACATCCACTTTCGGCCAATACGTTTCAGCAGCCGGCGTGTTGCCCCAAATCCATAGCGCCTGCTGAAGCGAGGCAGATATTCCGTGGCTGATATATGTTTGTTTTTTCCAAAAATCGGATAACTGCGGCGAAAACGTTTCGTAGAGCTTTTTCGAAACCAACATCCGGTGATCCGTTTCCGGATAACACTCTGCATGAGTTTTTATGATCTGATCAATAACTCGACCAACCCCGGACGGATTGGGAATCCGATGGATATGGATATGCGAAAGGAGATTCATAGCGAGGACCTATAGTAGGATATCGAATACATTTTCGTTCTTTTTAAATTCTTCTATCGGTAGAGGTCTCTCTGTGTACTCACTGTTCCGAAGCACATCATGAACACTAATGCTCGATCATGCTTCCAACGAAACAGGTCCAATAGACTCTAAAGCCGCTTCGATACTCCACTTTGTTTAAGTTTCTGACACACCGCATACCCGCCACAAAAAGCTGAAGAAACATGATCGTGTAGAGATGAAGACGATGTGATAAACGAAATGAATTTTCCCGAAGAAGATTAAACTTTGTAAACAAGCCTGAGTGGATGAAGTAGTACGGCTTGGTTTTCAAAATTTTCTCCGTCAGGCTTGAATCCCACACCCCTTGAAAACACAGTTTTTCTTTTATATTGAGGACTCTTTTTTGCATGCGGGCGCGCACCGCGAAATCCCAGTCACAGACCCCGGATCCCGACCGGTAGCCCCCGAGAGAACTGTGCAGTTTTTTTGTGAATAAGGTATCGCCCGGCAAAGCGTCGTACTTGATCCGCCAAAAATCATATCGGTAACCCGGCTCCCTGACGACCACCTCCGGATCCTTGGATACGGTCCGATCCATACCTTCTGGATGAGTACCAATGATGTATTTTTCCATATCGGTAACAACCAGGGATTCATCATCAACCCATGGAACCGTAAGGGTCAGAAAGTCAGGGTGTAGCAAATCATCATCACAATTCATTTTAATGATGTCATGCTGACAGCGTTCAATACACTTATTCATGTTGCCCGCCATGCCCAGATTCTCTTCATTTCTGAAAATTTTCAGTCGAGGATCTTCAATCGATGCCAGCGCCTCTTCTGCGGTCACCGGCCCTGCGTTGTCGGAAACTACCACTTCAAAATTCGGATATCGCTGTTGCAAAGCATTACGACACGTTGCCTCCAACACCCGACACCGCTCCTCTGAATCCAGATAGGTGACAATACAGATAGAAACACTTGGATGACTCATGTCTTAAACTCCTTCTCGCAAGCCGTTATTGGAAGCATATTTTCTAATGAAAATAAACCTCTGACCTGATACATAATCCTACTACTATATTGTCTATTCATGAGATACGCTGCGTTTACAACAAGATGACGTGCATCATAATTTTTTAAATCGTGTGGTCGGCACTCTTAACCGGCATTCCCATTACAAAAGTAATGACTCGGAACAACCGCCGCCGAATATGATTCACAACTTGTTTACCCCTTCTGAATAGCACTTCTTAAATACGCTAAAGAATCTTCCCGTTCATTCGAAAGATTCTGTCCCACTTCTGTCCATGACACCGGCTCTTTAAGTATCGCCAACCACGAATCCAAATCCCGCGAAGCAGTCACATTTTTTTTCACTCCCAGCTTAGCTGAAAGATCAAGAACGCGTGTATTTCGATTCGCAACGTTTTTGTCGTTACTTAACAAACTAACAAAAGAATGCTGAAACAAAATAGAAAAAACAGTTCCATGAAATGAATTGGTAACCATGGCATCCGCATTTTTTATAGCGCCCAACCACTGAGCCGGAGAATGACACTCGACCAGCTCAATGCCAAGGAACCTCGCCATTCGTTCATCCCAAATCAACGCGGGTTTAAGCGATAGCTTATCTGCCGTCTGCCGAAGGCACTCAACATCTTCTTCCGTTGGCTTAAACAGGTAGGCGAGTAACATCCCCTGGGTATCCATCGGTTCCATTACGTCTTCATAATCCTGAAGCAAAAACGTCGGATCCAAAACCGCTGAGACATCCGTATCATCTCCCAGCATATTATGAATTACATCGACGCCGCTGTTCTCTCGCACGGCAATCGATGAAAACTGTTTCAGTAAATCGATAATTTCACTTTTGAGGCTTAGATCCGGTTCATGGGTGCCGAAGCTGCTTGCATATGAAACCCGTTTTTTTGATGCAGGCCCAAAACCGAGGAAAAATGCAGGGAACAGTGCCCCATGAAAAATATTCGTATTCCAGACCTGGTCACTGCCGGACATATAAACATCCGCCGCGGGAGGATTTTGATTTAATTCATTTAAATTTCGATACTTTCGCTCACTCAAGAAACAGTATTTTCTGGTGAAATCACGGAAACCGTTCCTTTTATCTTTTGGAACTTTCCATGAAATGAACGTACGAAACGCGCGTCGGTATACATCCTTCAACTTTGAGCCTGAGCTGATAATTTCCGGGACATAATCGATAAGCTCGACGGGATGCCCCAACTGCTTAATGGCCTTGCAAAGCGCATAAGCCTGAAGGTTGGCTCCGTAGTTCAAGTTGCCGTTTATCCACGAATGAAACGTGATTACGGCCACTGAGCGTGCGGACTCCTCGCTCTCCTTTTTGTGATTATTCATCATATATCCTTAACTCTGAAGCTCCCGAACAACCTTTGTCAGACGTTCCTGCCAGAGGTTCATAGAAAAATTCTGTTCAAAAAATGCTCTTCCATTTTCGGATAACTTTGCCCGGAAATCGCGATCCTGTATGATCCGCGCAATGGCCTCCTCAATCTGCTTCCCTGATGCGGCATCCACCAATATCCCATTCTCATTCTGGGTTAAATCCACACCAGACTCTCTGGTGGCAATCACAGGACACCCATACGACAAAGCTTCGAGCAGAACGCCTGCCTGCCCCTCGGATAAGGACGGCAGAATAAACGCATCCGCTCTGGCAAACTCCTCGCCCATTTTATCCATTTTGACCAAGCCTAAATAATTCAATTCCTGATAATGCGGAAACCAGTTGCATTCCTGTTGCTCAAGACCAGCAACGCGCACATCGAGATTCATACCGGATTGACGCAGACGATGGACGGCCTCTGCCAGATAAGGCAGGCCTTTACGTAAAGGATCGCGCCCGGCAAATAAAATTCGGCCGAGATTGTCTCCCTCCTGATTTTTTGGATGAAGACTCGATCCATACGGAACAATGCGGATTTTATGAGCACAATCCGGCACAAATTTACGAACCCCTTCCGCGACCCACTCGGAAGGACACAAGAGAATGTCGGCAATCGGTGCAAAAGCCCCGACCCCGCGATCGGGAGAATAGTCACACTCGGATGCATCCACTCGGAAACCGCTCGGCACATCAAATTTATCCTGCTCATCAAGCACGACCTGGTTCGAAAGAGGGCTGATGAATACATCCACAATAATTTTTGCACCCTGTGCTTTAGCCCATCGCAGGAAATCGAGTTCTTCGCCATACATGCTGTATACAATGCCGGCCCCCTGCAAACCCCAACGCTTGAAAACGCCGCTCATGTCGGACGAAATTACCGTTCGAGACAAGGAGGAAATCAGCGGTTTGTCAGATGAAAAAACTTTCTCACGAGGTATAGACTCAGGAATACGCGAAGCCAGTGCCTGGACCCGTGGCCCCATGTCTGAAAATTTGGCCGCAATACGCCCGGCCGTGCTGTACGCACTGGAATCCGTGTATAACGCCTCCAGCAGCTTCGCATTTTCAAGTAGACGCGGAATGGAATATCGATGCCGCGCGCCACGCTGAATCACCAGCACTTTTTGCGATGACTGAGAATCAGCTGTACTCATAAGATCCCTCCAAAATGCTATCTAAAATTGAACATCCCTGCTCATATACAAAAACCTGTTCTGCGACTTCCAGAATTCCAGACCGCCGCTTTTTCGCGGTCTCGGCAACTTCAACTAACGCTGAAGCAATGGATTCCGGAGCCTCGGGATCGCATACCGCGCCCAGTTTATATTTTAAGGTAAGGAGCTCCAGCCCAGGAAAATTACTGGTGATGAGCGAAAGACCGGAGCGCAAATATTCAGACAAACGTCCAGGACACTGATAAAAATGCCCGATGCCTTCATTCGGGTATAATAAAACTCCGATTTCACCTATGCCGTATAGAGAAAGCAGTTCCTCAAAAGTCAACCCTCCCAGAAATACGATACGTGTTGAAATCCCAAGCTCTTCCATTTTCTTCACACATGCAGCCCGGCACTCTCTTCCAGGCGCCATCGCCGGACCGTTAAATACGAGAACAAAATGATCCGGCAAACGGGCGAAAGCTTCTACAAGCTGTGAGGACATACGATCATCACGGTAAGGTCCACCGGAAACAATCATCACCGCCTTTTTCGGATCCGCCACTCCGCTCTGCCTTAATATATCCGCCCGAAACTCGTCCGAACGTTTCGGGATCGGCCACCATTCGGGTAGCGCCGTTCGAATGACAACGGGCATGTGCGGCAGTCCATAGTGGCTCTTCATGAAACGGGCCCGGTTGACTTCGTTTGAAATTACATAGTGAGCCTGCCTGGCCAGTCTCCGCTCAAACCTTTCGTAAAAACGATAGCGTCCCGGTTCCAGATAATCCTGAGTATGATAAATGATTCGGATTTTCCGCTTTATGAGAGGCAGCCAAAAGAGAAACGGCGTCTGTTGCGCTCCCTGCACATAAATCACATCATAGGTGCGCCCCAAACCCACAAGACGAACGAGGTGCAGCAAGAGCCTGACGGCGGACATCACGCCTTTTTTAGGCTGAGGCAGATAATTCAGGTTATCGATTTCCATCGAATGATCCTCAACATTTCCTCCCCAGCTGATGTGGTCAACGGAATATCCCTTCCGGGCCAGGTATATTGCCGCCATTTCCTGGTGCGGAGCTTTCCCGGATCCCGATGGATACCCAAAATATAAAATTCTCATGGTGCAACCTTAACGAAATAAATCCGTAAATCGGAAATATGATTCTTATCATACGTTAAAAATATCATTTATACCCTTTTAGCAAATACCGTGCTCAATTTACTGTTTGTCCCGAAGTTGAGGGCGGTTCGGTCTCTTGTAAAGGATAGTGATCCAGCCTTTTTTCCTTTGCCCACCATAATATGGGGGTTAAAAAGATGGCCCAGAAGCCCAGCCCGGTAATCAACAGCCAGATTCCTCCTCCTCCGAAACGCAAATACATTGGCGCGAGTGCAAAGTGGCACACCTGCGCGATCAGATTTCCTGCAAGAGATTGCTCCCAGACCAAACGGGTGATACGACCCGCAAAATACATAAAAATAAACCCTAAAAATCCAAACGAACCAAAGATTTCAGCATATCCCGGCATACAGGTCCCGGCCTTGAGCTTATACCCATAATGATCCGAAAGCGTTTGTTTGCAACTGTTGATCTCCAAAATCAAGGACTGCTTAAAACTACGTCCGATTAACTGGCCAGGAACCCAGCGGCCAATGAGCTGGTTCCAAAGAACAACCCCATAATCAAATTTCATGGTTTCATTAATGGCCGAAACAGCGAGTACACCATTAAGTCCATCAACATAACTGGACGAACTTTTCGAACCCTCTTTTTCAGTAAACTTGCTGAT
>JGI12210J13797_10029358_pt1 | contig 19700 bp, 14 predicted proteins | sample ElkSlonscriptome_3_FD_13797 | JGI IMG/M metagenome (IMG submission 13797)
ACTGACATCCTTAATGAAACCGGCGGCCATTGTGCTTGCTATGGTGGCCACGGCGGCGACAGCGGAGCCCCTTAAAATAGCGTATAGCGACTGGCCGGGCTGGGTAGCCTGGGACATCGCCAAGGAAAAAGGATTTTTTGAAAAGCACGATGTGGAAGTCGAGCTGCTCTGGTTTGAATATGTGGCATCAATGGATGCCTTCGCGGCGGGCAAGGCCGATGCGGTCTGTGTGGCCAACGGGGATTCCGTTGTACTGAATGCCACAGGTGCCCGCAACGTGATGATTCTCGTGAACGACTATAGTAATGGTAACGATAAGATTGTGGCCAAAGCGGGTATCGAAGATGTCAAAGCGCTGAAAGGCAAAAAGATCGGCGTCGAAGTTGGATTCCTCAGTCATGCGCTGCTGATCAAGGCGCTGCAGGATAATGGAATGACCGAAAAGGATGTGGAACTGATCAACATGCCCACACACCAGGCCGCGCAGGTTTTGGCCTCGGGCGATGTCGATGCCATTGTGGCCTGGCAGCCGCATTCCGGTATGGCACTAAAAGCCTCGGAAGGTTCCACGGCTGTATATACGACGGCCGATGCTCCGGGCATTATTTATGATACCCTGTGCGTTGCTCCGGGCAGCATTCTGAAACGGAAAGACGATTGGCAGAAAGTGGTTGCGGCTTGGTATGACGTGATTGACTACATGGCGGATCCGGCCAACGAAGAAGAAATGCTTGGAATTCTCTCAGCCCGGGTCGGCCTGACCCCGGCAGAATACAAACCCTTCCTTTCCGGAACCTACATGATGAGCAAGGAAGACGTGCTCAAGGCGCTGAAGCCCGGCGATGGTTTTGACTCGCTCTACGGATCCTGTGAAGTCGTGAATCAATTCTTCGTGGCCAACAAGGTGTATGAAGAACCGGTGGTCGTGAAAAAGACGATCGATCCCTCGTTCACCAAAGCCGTTAAATAATCTCTCCTCAAACCTCCAAGGCGCCCCGCGAGGGGCGCCGATCTTTTTCAGCCCGCCGGATGCGGGCGATATGTGCCGCCGACTTCCAGCCGGCAACTTTCCAATCTTCGGAAAATTCCGAAGGACAGGGGTATTATGTATAAACATGAAAAGTGGTTCCGATTCGGAAAAGACCTTTCCCCCGAGCGGGTAAGGGGTCTGACCATCGCCTCGTTCATGCTTCCGCTGATCCTCTGGTCTGCAATCAGCTATATTCCTGCGCTGTGGCATCCGGAAGTACAGATCAACGAGACTGGCGACAGTATCTATTTTGATGCGGGTGACCGGGTTGATGTGGAGACCTTTGCGCTGGAAAATAAAAACCTGGCCGATTCGGATAGCATTCCCATGGTTGGAAAACGCGTGAACCCGGTTTATTTTCCGGCCCCGCACGAAGTGACCAAGGCGTTCTATTACGCCTTCGTCACGGAACCGCGCCGCGATGGGGAACCCTGGTTTCACGAAAGCGTGGCACACAGTGTCCGCGTGGTATTCTGGGGTTTTATTCTCTCGTCGCTGTTCGGAGTTCCGCTGGGCATTCTATGTGGCGTCTTCACCACCTTCTCGAAACTCATCGAGCCCTTCGTCGAATTTTTCCGCTATTTTCCCGCTCCGGTTTTCGGGGCGCTGGCGGTGGCCATTCTGGGGATTAACGATGCGCCGAAAGTGGCCATTATTTTTATCGGCACCTTCTTCCAGCAGGTGCTGGTGATTGCCAACACCACGCGCACGGTCGACTTCAGTCTGGTGGAAGCGGCGCAGACGCTGGGTGCAAAACCGGGTCGTTTGTTGTTTAAGGTCGTGATCCCTGCGGTGCTGCCGAAACTCTACATGGATATGCGTATCCTGCTCGGCTGGGCCTGGACCTACCTGATTGTGGCCGAGGTGGTCGGCACGAGTACAGGCATTAGTTGGTTCATCAATCAGCAGGCCAAATACCGAATGTTTGAAAACGTTTATGCGGCCATCCTCGTTCTCGGCTTTATCGGCCTCGGCACCGATATGATTCTGGCAGCCATCGGGCGGCAGCTGTTTGCCTGGGAGGGCGGTCGTAAATCGGTCTTCAGCCGACTGTTCAGCAAAACGGTACCAGCACCGGCGGAGGCCTTATGATGAATATGCCCAGTAAATTAAACCTGCCGAGTTATAAGGAACAATCCCAGCAGGTCAAAGCGCGTCTGGATGAGGTGAAGAGCCAACCGATCGTTATTGAGGTCGATAAACTGGTCAAAGAATTTCCATCCGAAGACGGCGTGCGTCGTATTCTGGATCAGGTGTCCTTCAAGGTGCACAAGCGCGAGTTTCTTTCCATCATTGGTCCTTCCGGATGTGGTAAGTCCACCGTAATTCGCATGATGGCCTGTCTGGAGGATATCACCGATGGATTAATTCTGGTGGACGGTTATCCGGTATCTGAGCCAGGCGCCGACCGCGGAATGGTGTTCCAGAAATACACGCTCTTTCCGTGGCTCACTGTGAAAAAGAACGTCATGTTCGGGTTGGAGGTCGGCGGCGCCAGTAAATTTGATGCTGAGCGCGATGCCCTCCAATGGCTGGATATTGTCGGTCTCGAGCCGTATGCTGATCTTTATCCAGCCCAGCTGTCGGGCGGGATGCAGCAACGCGTGGCCATTGCCCGGGCACTGGCCAATAAACCGAAGGTGCTTTTGATGGATGAGCCGTTCGGGGCGCTGGATGCTCAGACGCGGGCGAAGATGCAGGCCTATCTGCTACAGATCTGGAAGAAGATCGATATCACGATTATTTTCATTACGCATGATCTCGATGAAGCGGTGTATCTTTCGGATCGTGTACTTGTGCTTGAAGCCAATCCTGGCCGGGTGCAGGAACTCGTTGAGGTTCCGGTGAGTCGCCCGCGGTCGCCCGATCAGTTTCTTTCGCCGGAATTTCTGACCACCAAGATTCATTTGGAAGAACTGATTCATCCGAGCGCGAAGGAAACGCAGGATGAATTCGAAGTGGTTAAGATGGTGGCTCGGGAGGCGGATTAGAACGGAGAGAGGATGCAGAAAGAAAAACAGAACTATAAACGCTTCAGCGTCACCATGCCGGCTGAGCTGTATGGAGAGCTGGAGCAGATGGCGGAAGACCGAGGCATGGACAATCGGTCCATGCTGATTGCCGACCTGGTGAAACGCGAGCTGCTGAAATATCAGCAGCAGGACCGCTCCCGCGTAATGGCCGGAACCCTGACCCTTTCCTACGATGCCTCAGCGGATAACTGTGCCAATAAACTGATGGCGGTTCGGCGCGATTATCTGGATGAAGTAATCTCCACGTTTCAGGTCATGCTGGAAGATGGAAAAAACCTGGAAATATGGCTGGTGCAGGGCGAGGTCGATAAACTCTATACCCTGCTGGCCACGGCACTGAAATGCAACCTGTCTGTACTGGGTCAGATCACGTTTGCCGACGCGATCCTGCCGCCGCTCAGAACCAATCGATAAATGAAGGATGCAGAAAATGAACTCTATACCCGAAGATAAAATCCGCTATGAAACCGTGGTGCCCGGCGGTTGGAACTTTTCCCGTATGGTACGCCGTGGATGCACCATCCGGTTGACCGACCTCGAAGGCGGAGCAAACGTTTCCGCGCTTTTCTATAATGCCGACAATTATTCCGAGCGCTACAACATGGGCGATACGATGAAGATTCAGCATATTTCATCGCTCTTTAAATATGCCTGCATTTACTCCGATATGGGGCGCGTGCTGATGAGCATCACGGATACCTCGAACGACTGGCACGATGTAATTTGTGGCGTGACCTACCGGGAAGATATGCTCGAGCGTTTCGGCACCCGATCTTATCAGGACGTACATAACGATTTTTACCGCAACGGATTCGATTCGCTCACCGTTGAGCTCGCAAAACACGGAATGACCAAACGCGATTTTACCAATGTCGTGAACTTTTTCTCGAAAACCGATATTGATGCCGACGGCAATATGATCTTTGTAGCTGATGCTTCACTGGCTGGTTCCTATGTCGATCTGCGCGCCGAGATGGATACCCTTATCGTATTGGACACCGGCATGCATCCGCTTAACCCATCGAACGAATACATCGCCAAGCCGGTAAAGATCACACTGTTCGAATCCGAGCCTGCCGCGGCTGACGATCCCTGCCGTATGCTCTGCCCCGAAAACCAACGCGGTTTCGAAAACTCCGAAAACTATTACCTTTAAATGACTGAAAGTATATCAACCACGAAGTCACAAAGAACACGAAGCTTATGCACGAAAGGCCTTCATGTGCTACCAGCCTTCGTGGTTAAAAATGGATTGAATCAGGAGGTTCACGATGAGTGAATTGAAAGAAAGCATTTTAGATGTAAAAGACGCGCGGCTGAATGAAGTTGTTCCGGCCGGAACCTACTGGATGAAAACCGTGAAAAAAGGGGAGACGCTACGCATTACCGACCTTGAAGGAAATCAGGCAGCCGATACCCTGTTTTTCAGTGCGGACGATTTTGCCGAGCGTTACCACGCCAATAACACGCTGCGCATGCAGAACAATGTTTATATCAAACTCGGCACCGAAATCCGGAGCAACGAAAACAAGGTGATGATGAACGTCGTGGCCGACACCTGCGGGCGTCACGACACCTTGGGCAGTGCCTGTTCCTGCGAAAGCAATACCTCGCGCTATGCCCATGACAAGCGCTACATGCACAGCTGCCGCGATACGTTCCTGCAGGGCATCCTCGATTGGGGCGACGGCATGGATAAGCGCGACCAGGTTTGTAATATTAATTTTTTTATGAATGTGCCGGTTGATCCCGAGGGGGGGTCTAAATTTTCCGACGGTATTTCCGGGGCCGGAAAATATGTGGAACTCGTGGCCAAGATGAACGTCATCGTTTTTGTTTCTAACTGTCCGCAGCTGAACAATCCCTGCAACGGTTACAACCCCACGCCGGTGCAGATGACCGTTTGGGAATAATAGGAATTTTTTTTAGCCGCATTAAGGATAGAAGTAGAGGACGTGTAGATGTTTAAGAAAGTACTGGTTGCCAACCGCGGAGAAATTGCCTGCCGGATTATCCGGACCCTGCAGGAAATGAAGATTACAGCGGTGGCGGTCTTTTCAGATGCGGATGCCGATGCGGAACACGTGGCGATGGCCGATGAGGCGTATAATATCGGTTCGGCTCTGGCCAAGGACAGCTACCTCAATACCGGTAAAATTCTGTCGGTGATGAAAGAACGCGGTATTGAGGCGGTTCATCCGGGATACGGTTTTCTCAGTGAAAATGTGGAGTTCAGCCGCGCGTGCGAAGAGCTGGGCGTTGAATTTATCGGCCCCGAAGAAAATCACATTCTTGAATTCGGGTTAAAGCATAAAGCGCGAGACTTGGCTGAAGCCGCCGGCGTGCCGCTGGTGCCGGGAACGCCGCTGCTGAACAGTATGGAAGATGCACTTTCGTCCGCCGAAAAAGTGGGCTATCCGGTTATGCTGAAAAGCACCGCAGGCGGCGGGGGCATCGGGATGCGGATCTGTAATGATTCCGATGAACTGGAAGCGCATTACGACACCATCAAGCGCCTGGGTAAAAACTACTTTAAAGACGAAGGTGTTTTCCTGGAAAAATATATCCGCACCTCGCGTCATATCGAAGTGCAGATCTTCGGCAATGGTAAAGGGGATATTGTGGTACTCGGTGAGCGCGACTGTTCCGTACAGCGCCGAAATCAGAAGGTCATTGAGGAAACGCCGGCGCCCAATATTTCCGAAGATACCCGACAGGCTTTGCATGCGGCGGCAAAAGCACTGGCGGAAAAAACGGCGTACCGTTCCGCCGGGACGGTTGAATTTATCTATGATGCAGAGACTGAACAGTTTTACTTTCTCGAGGTGAACACCCGGCTTCAGGTGGAGCATGGAATCACCGAAGAGGTCTTCGGCGTTGACCTCGTGCGCTGGATGGTTGAGCTGGCGGCGGGCGAAGATCCAACCCCTGGAAATTTTGATTTAAAACCCTCGGGCTGCGCGATGGAGTTTCGCGTCTATGCCGAGGATCCGGGCAAAGACTATCAGCCGTCAAGTGGAACCATAACCCTCGCGGAATTTCCAGACGGTATCCGTTGTGATACCTGGGTGGAAACCGGCACCGAGGTTTCGGCCTATTATGATCCGCTGTTAGCCAAAGTCATTGTGACCGGAGCATCGCGCGAAGAAACGATTGCCCGGTCGATCAAGGCATTGGCGGCGACCAAAATCTATGGATTTGAAACCAATATTTTTCTGATGAAGCAGGTGCTGGAAAATGAAACCTTCCAGTGCGGCGAAGTATTTACCGGTTTGCTTACGACATTTGACTACACAGTGCCGACCATTGAAGTCGTGGTGCCCGGGACGCAGACTACGGTGCAGGATGTGCCGGGGCGAACCGGCTACTGGGGCGTGGGCGTTCCACCTTCAGGTCCCATGGATATGCTGAACTTCAGGCTGGCCAACCGCTTGGTCGGGAATGCGGAAAATGCCGCGGCACTGGAAATGACGATGTCCGGCGGCAGTTATAAACTGAACAGTGATTCCGTCCTTGCGGTAACCGGTGGCGATCTCACGGTGATGGTGAACGAGACGGTGGTTCCCCTGTTTGAAGCGGTGGAGGTACAGGCCGGTGATACGATCAGCATCAGTGCCTTTTATAAAGGGCAGCGCGCGTATCTTGCGGTGCGCGGCGGTCTGGATGTGCCGGATTACATGGGCAGTAAATCGACCTTTATCCTGGGCCGCTTTGGCGGACACTCCGGGCGCGCACTGGTCGCCGGCGACATTCTTCGGATTGGTGCGAACATTTCCAATGATTGGAACATGAAAAAGCTGCCGGAAGATGCGATACCCGAAATTTCCAATGATTGGAAAATCGGGGTGATGTATGGCCCGCACGGTGCGCCGGACTTTTTTACGGAAAAGGATATTCAGGCGTTTCTGGAACATCAATGGGAAGTGCACTTTAACTCGTCACGAACCGGTGTGCGGCTGATCGGTCCCAAGCCGGAATGGGCGCGGACCGATGGCGGTGAAGCGGGGCTGCACCCCTCGAATATTCACGATAATGCCTATGCGATCGGTGCCGTCGATTTTACCGGGGATATGCCGGTGATTCTGGGGCCTGATGGTCCGAGCCTGGGCGGATTTGTCTGTCCGGTCACGGTGATCGGCGCGGAGCTTTGGAAGGTCGGCCAGTTGAAGCCGGGCGATACCGTTCAGTTTATTCCGGTGACGCTGGAGGAAGCCGGAAAGCTGGAGGCGGAAAACGTTGCTCTCGTGGAATCGGGCGAGCCGATGACGATTCCGAATTATGCCACGATTGAAGCGACGCCGGCGGTTATCGCCGTATGGAATGAGTCCGATGAATTTGAAAAAGTCGTCTGCCGGCAGGCGGGGGATAACTATCTGCTGCTGGAGTTTGGTCCGTTGCAACTGGATCTGCGTTTACGGTTTAAGGTGCATGCCTGGAACCTGAAATTTGAAGAGATGAATTTACCGGGCATCATTGATATGACGCCGGGGATTCGGTCGTTCCAACTGCATTTTGATCCGGCGGTGCTGACGCGTGCCACCTTGTTGGAGCTGATTGATTCGCTGATTAAAGAGCTCGGGAAAAATCCGCCGGAGGAAGTGGAGTCGCGCATTGTTTATCTGCCGCTGAGCTGGGACGATCCGCAAACCAAAGTGGCGATTGAAAAATATATGTCCTCCGTTCGGAAAGACGCACCGTGGTGTCCGAGTAATATTGAATTTATCCGTCGTATCAATGGGCTTGAGTCGGTGAAGCAAGTGCAGGATGTGGTCTTCGATGCCAGTTATCTTGTGATGGGGCTCGGCGATGTATATCTCGGTGCTCCGGTGGCGACCCCGATCGATCCAAGGCATCGGTTGGTGACGACTAAATATAATCCGGCCCGAACCTGGACTCCGGAAAATGCGGTGGGCATCGGCGGGGCTTACATGTGTGTGTACGGCATGGAAGGGCCGGGTGGTTATCAGTTTGTCGGGCGTACCGTGCAGATGTGGAACCGGTACCATACGACGAAAGAATTTGAACCGGGTAAGCCGTGGTTGCTGCGTTGCTTTGATCAGGTGCGATTTTATCTGGTTTCCGGCGACGAGCTGATGCAGATGCGCCGCGATTTTCTGAAGGGCCGGTTCTCGCTGAACATGGAAACGACGACCTTCAATATTAATGCGTATAACCGATTCCTGGAGGATCAGGCGGAAAGTATTGAGTCGTTCAGAACTCGGCAGCAGGCGGCCTTTGCAGAGGAGTATCAGCATTGGGTGGACAACAACCTGCTGACTTTTGAGGAAGCGGTGCAGGAAACCACTTCGGTTGAAACTGAAATTCCGGAAGGGACCGAGGCCGTCACAGCGACCGTCGCCGGGAGTGTCTGGCAGTGCCAGGTTAATGTGGGCGATACGGTCGAGGCGGGTGCCGAAGTGGTGATCTTGGAAAGTATGAAAACGGAGATTCCGGTTATTGCGCCGGTGGCTGGCGAAGTGGTTCAGGTCTACTGCGCCGCCGGAGATACTGTCAAGCAGGGCCAACCGGTGTGTGCTATTAAATCTAAGACATAGGAACAACCACGAAATACACGAAAAGCTTAGAGGATCTGTTTCGCGTGGTTCTTGTATTTGGTGGTTTAAACAAAAATGAAAAGTTTACAGATCAGTGCATTGCATAAGGCGTATGAACGGGGAGAAGCAACCGTTGAGTCGGTCATCGAACAGTGCCTGAAAAAAATGGAGGAGACGGCGCCGGAGGTATGGATCAGAAAACTCACGGCGGATGAAGTTGCGGGCTATGTTCAGGCGCTTGCCGATGAATCCCCGGAAACCAAACCGCTGTATGGCATTCCGTTTGTCATTAAGGATAATATTGATCTCGGGGGGATTCCATCGACGGCCGGATGTCCGGATTATACCTATGTTCCAGAGACGTCGGCTTTTGTTGTTCAACAACTGATCGATGCCGGTGCGATTCCGCTGGGCAAAACCAATCTGGATCAGTTTGCCACGGGACTGGTCGGCACTCGCTCACCCTACGGAGCCTGCCCGAACAGTTTTAATCCGACCTATATTTCCGGCGGATCGAGCAGCGGCTCCGCTGTTGCAGTTGCAGAGGGTTGCTGCTCATTTTCTCTTGGAACCGACACCGCGGGTTCAGGGCGTGTTCCGGCTGCCTTTAATAATTTGATCGGGCTGAAACCGTCGAAAGGGTTGATCAGTTGTTCCGGGGTAGTACCGGCCTGTAAAAGTCTCGACTGTGTGTCGATTTTTGCTCTCGATGCGGCGGATGCCCAGTCCGTGTTAGATACGGCCTGTTGCTTTGATGGTGCCGATGCGTATGCGCGTGAGTTGGTTCAGGCGCCGGTTATTTCCAAAGCTTGGACCTTCGGCGTACCGAAAAAAGAGCAGTTGGCCTTTTTTGGAAACGCGGAATATGAACGCGCTTTTTTCCAGTGTGTGGACATGCTGGTGAAGGCAGGCGGGATGCCCATTGAAGTTGATTTTCAGCCCTTCCTCGATGCAGCCAACTTGCTCTATTCCGGTCCATGGGTGAATGAACGTTATGCCGCGGTGGGCTCTTTTATTGAAGAGCACTCTGATGCGGTACTTGAAACCACGCGATCGATTATATTATCCGGACTCGATATCCCGGCCCCTAAAGTTTTTGAAGCGATGTATCAGCTGCAGGCCTTTAAGCGGGTTGCGGATGAGGTGATGGCATCGGTGGATATGCTGGTCACCCCGACCGCAGGAACGTGCTATACGATTGATGAGGTGAATGCCGATCCGGTGCAGCTCAATACAAACCTCGGGTTTTACACCAACTACATGAATCTGCTCGATTATGCCGCGGTTGCCGTACCGACGGCGATGACCTCCAAAATCCCATTTGGAGTTACGTTGGTCTCTTTTGCCGGGCATGATCGAAAGCTGCTGCAGCTGGCCGATCGACTGCATCAGGTATCGGGACTGCGGGTAGGGAAAACCGAAAAACGCCCCATGCCGTATGAGCCTGTAAAAACAAAACGAACGGTAGATCTCGCCGTGTGCGGTGCGCACCTGCATGGACACCCGCTTCATTATCAGCTGGAAGAGCTACAGGCGGCGTTTGTAGAATCCACCGAAACCGCCAGAGAATACCGCATGTTTGCTTTCGAAACCGGCGGTATTGCTAAGCCGGGCCTGATTCGTGATCCGGAAAAAGGCGCGCGAATCTATATAGAAATTTATCGGCTCACCTTTAGCGCCTTCGGAAAATTTGTCAGCGCCATCCCGCCGCCGCTGGGAATTGGAAAAGTGAAGCTGAAAAATGGGACGACGGTCTGCGGATTTATTGCTGAGCCGGAAGTAGCCACGCTCGGAAAAGAAATTACAGCACTCGGTGACTGGCGGAAATTTACTTAGGCCCGGGAGATCAGTCCCATCAGATTATAGATCAGGCGGGCGCAGAGATAGTCGGGTGCATGCATCGCTTTGATCGACGCCAGCTCCACCACGTCGAATCCGATCACCGTTTTTTCGGCCACGATGTTTTCCAACCATTGGAAAAGTTCCTGCCAGCTGAAGCCGCCCGGTTCCGGAGTCCGCGTGGCGGGCATGATGGAGGGATCCAGCACGCTGACATCGATGGAGAGATACACTTTATCTGGAAAATCAGCGGGTAACGCACTGCCGGTTTTCTGCCGTTCGGTTTCTTCTAGTGAGCCGCCGCGGATACCGATCTGACATAGAGGGAAATCCATATCGAGTACATGCATCATGACCGAAGCATGATGATAGGCATCATTTTCCAGAGCAGGCTGGAGATTGGGCCGTGCGTCAAAATGAACAACACCGATTTCTTCACCCATTTTTTTAAGCACCTTTACGGCGGAAAGCGTAACGCCTTGTTCGCCGCCGAGCAGCACCGGAATTTTGTTTGATTTCCAGACATTGGAAAGTTCGCGCTCCAGAAAATCCGCGCCGTATTGCGCTTTGTGCGTATAGATGCCATACGAACTCGGACAGCTGATTCCATCAAAGGTTTCCGGGCATCAAGAATCGCGGCAGGCCCTTTTCCTGCTCCGCCGGCATAGGCCACGATTTTTTCATAAGGCGCAGGAATAATATGAAATAGACACTCCTCCGGCGAGAGTACCGGCAGCTTCGATTCCAGAAACGTTTTCATTAGGCATTTTTACCACAGAGGACACGGAGAGCACAGAGGCTTTAATATGAACTCTGTGATCTCTGTGTCCTCTAGCAAAGCGGGTGGTTAAGATAGCCGCCTTTTATAATCCTCATAGCCAAATGCTCGAATGACTTCAATTTGCTCGCCGCGTTTGATGGCAATGTCGGGATGCTGGATGCCATTAAAGAAGGTAGTTTTCACCATGGAGTAGTGCGCCATATCCTGAAAATAAAGTCGGTCGCCGATTTTGAGTGGTTTGTCAAACGAGTAATCGCCGATCACGTCGCCCGCCAGACAACTCAGGCCGGCCAGTTTATAGGTATGTGCTTTTTTGCCTAGACGTCCCGCGCCTTCAATTTCTGGGCGGTAGGGCATTTCCAGTACATCGGGCATGTGGCAGGTGCAGGAAACATCGAGAATTGCGATGGCCCCGTCATTATCGATAATATCCAATACGGTGGTGACCAGCACACCCGCATTCAGCGCAACCGCTTCACCGGGTTCGAGAATTACCTGCACCTCATACTTTGCCTTGAAATCATTGATCAGTTTGACGAGGCGATCTATGTCATAATCATCACGCGTGATATGATGTCCGCCGCCGAAATTTACCCAGTTCATTTGGGGCAGGATGTCGCCAAACTGTTCCTCAACCGCTTTCAGCGTGGTTTCCAAATCGTCCGAATTCTGTTCGCAAAGGGTATGAAAATGGAGTCCGGTAATTCCGGTCAGATCCTGTCCGTTAAAATCATTGCGCCGAATGCCGAGGCGCGATTTCGGGGCACACGGATCATAGATCGCATGTTCGGGATCCTGCGTCGAGCATTCGGGGTTGATGCGCAGACCGAATTTGATCTGCGTACCGCCCGCATCCTGCGGGCCTTCAGTCGAGGCAGGCTGGAAGCCTGCGATACGGCTACGGAACCGCTCCAGCTGAGCAAATGAATTAAAATCAATCTCATCGCAGAGCGTCAGCAGCTCCGCAAAGTCCGCATCGGAATAAGCCGCGGCGAATGCGTGGACTTCTTTGCCGAGTTCTTCGCGCCCGAGCCGCGCTTCCCAGGGCGAGCTGGCGCATACGCCGTCGAGATAGGTTCCAATCATTGGAAAAAGCGGCCACAGCGCAAAGCCTTTAAGGGCAAGCAGAATTTTGCAGTCGGTCTGCTCTTTTACCGAGGCCAGAATTTCGCAGTTTCTGCGGATCAGATTTTCGTCAACGACGAATGCTGGAGTTTTGATTTCCATTAATCTAATTCAGCCACTTTGCCTTCGATAACTTTCCATGGAAGGCCGTATTGATTGAGGTCTTCCATGAAAGGGTCGGGATCCATCTGCTCGATGTTGAAGACGCCGTCGCCGGTCCACTTTTTTTCAAGGATCATTTTGGAGCCGATCATGCAGGGCACGCCGGTGGTGTAGGAGATGGCCTGCGATTGTACTTCGGCATAACATTCCTGATGGTCGCAGGTGTTGTAGATGGTGACGGTTTTTTCAACGCCGTCTTTCAGACCGGTCACCTGACAGCCGATCCAGGTTCTGCCTTTGGTCCGCGGTCCTAAACTGGCGGGGTCGGGCAGGAGGGCTTTCAGGAATTGAAGCGGAACAATTTTCTGTCCGTTGAATTCGACTTTATCAATGCGGGTCATGCCGACATTGCCGAGCACTTCAAGATGCTTGAGATAGGAATCGCCAAAACTCATCCAGAAGCGCGCGCGTTTTAACCCTTTAATATGTTTACCGAGCGATTCGAGCTCTTCGTGGTACATCAGGTAGATGTTGGGGGTTCCAATATTTTCGGGCACTTCAAAGGAGCGCTTAACAGAGAGCGGATTGGTTTCAATCCATTCGCCGTTTTCCCAATAGCGGCCTTTTGCAGTGACTTCACGGATATTGATTTCCGGATTAAAGTTGGTGGCAAAGGGATAGCCGTGGTCGCCGGCATTTACATCGATGATGTCGATCGTGTGGATTTCATCCAGGTAGTGTTTTTGGATGTAGGTGCAGAAAACGGAGGTGACGCCGGGATCGAACCCGGAGCCGAGCACGGCCATGAGGCCGGCTTCTTTAAAGCGGTCCTGATAGGCCCACTGCCATTTGTATTCAAATTTGGCGGTATCTTCCGGTTCATAGTTGGCGGTGTCGAGATAGTGCACACCGGTTTCGAGGCAGGCATCCATGATGTGCAGATCCTGATAGGGCAGGGCCACATTGATCACCAGTTCCGGCCCGAAGCTTTTAATCAGTCCCACCAGCTCCGGAACGTTGTCTGCATCGACCTGCGCGGTTAGAATGGGGCGGTCGAGCTGCGCGGCGATGGCATCGCACTTGGATTTGGTCCGGCTCGCCAGCATGATTTCAGAAAATACCCCGGGAAGTGCGGCGCATTTATGCACCACAACACTGCTCACACCGCCGGCACCGATAATTAAAACCTTGGACATCAACGTCTCCTTTTGAATGCGGAAAATGGATAGCTCAGCGCATGACACAATGCAAGCCGCAGAAAAAGGAGCTTTTGACATGCGTCTAATTTAAATTGACGGCCGTGAGTATAAATTAGACGGTGTGATAATGAAGTGGACAGAGTTTCATCATCCGGATGTCAGCTTTCCTGTGGTGCGGCGCAGAATAGCGCAGGATATCCTGGAGATGCTGCAGGTGTCGGCATTGTTTATGTCGCGCGGCGGCTGGGCGGTGATGAATCAGTCCTGCTATCCGGATAGGAAGGCGTATAGAAATGCGATGTATCGACTGCGGAAATCGGGGTTGGTGGTGCAGCGGAATGATGAAGGTTATGAAACCCCGCGATTGGAATTATCTGAAGCTGCTGCAGGACGTTTGCCGGCCTATTTTGACGCCCCCGTTTATTGGCGCCGTAAATGGAAAGGTATCTGGTATATGCTGGTTTATGATGTGCCGGAAAAAGACCGGGCTTATAGAGATGTTCTCAGGCAGTTTTTAAAAACCCAGCGATTAGGTTGTCTACAGCAAAGTGTGTGGCTGACCCCGGAGGATATGCGCCCTCAGTTTAATGATTTGGTCGAAGCTGCTGCGATCGATTCCTTTGCCTTTCTCTTTGAGTCGCGCACGGTACTGGGCTTGCCTAGCCAACGCGTTGTTGAGCAAGCGTGGAATATGGAACTTTTGCACGACATACAGCGACGCTATTGCACCGTCGCTGAAGAGAACCTCTCGAAATTGGCGAAGGGCTGTGGAGTCAATGATGCTGCCGAATTGATGGGGCTGGCCCTTGCGGCCTTTCACACGGCCTTTTTCCGGGATCCTTTGCTTCCGGAAAATCTTTTACCCAGGGATTATTTGGGAAAACGTGCTTGGGAACTGCACCGGCGTTTAATGAAGGGAATTAGCCAACAGGTTGAGGTGTCTAAATAAAGTCGACGGCCGTGAATTTTAATTAGACGCAAGAGCGAGAGCACGTTCCAGCCGGGCGATCAGTTCGTCGGCGGGTTCGGTCCCCACGGAGATACGGATCAGCCAGCGCGATGCCCCTGCTTCTTCCGCCCATTCCAGTTCGTCATAATGCGCGATCAACACAAAGGGACAGCACAGGCTGAAGCTGGTTCCAAGGTTTGGACCTTTGGTGATTTCCAGCCGGTCATAGACCTTTTCGGTATGTTGTTCCGGATCTGTTAATACGAAAGAGAGCAGGCCGCCGTAGCCGCCGTCCTGAGTGCGAAACTGATCGTAGATTTCTTTATCAGTAAAGGCCGGATAATAAACGGACTCAACCGCAGGGTGATCCTGCAGAAATTCGCAAATTTTGAGTGCCGAGGCATTGATGGTTTCTACCCGTTCGCGGACATCGCGCGAATCTTTCTCCAACCGAATGATATCTGCCGGATGCAGTGCAGCCGGTTCGTGGAGATTTCTTAGTTCGCGTTTAAGGTGGGCGACAAGTGGGGCGTCCGAATTAAAAATGAGCGCGCCGCCGAGCACATCGCTACTGCCAGAAAAATATTTAGTCAGGCTGATCGCCGAAATATCGGCGACCTCACGGAGATCCTGATTGATACAGCAGCCGAGGGTTTCATCCACAATCAGTGGGAATTGATGGGTATCCGCCAGTTTCCGAAGCTTGGAAAGGTCGACGCATGAAAGCAGCGGGTTGGTCGGAAATTCGCAAAACAAGGCGCTGATTTTCTGTTGCTCCAAATTGGCTGTCAATTGATCCAGATCGGCGGAATCGCCCCGGGCATAGAACTGCGCTTTATGGGGATTAAATTTTTCCTGTAGTTTCAGCGTGTCCCCATAAGGAAAAGCAAATTGTGCCGTCGGGGCCTCCATATTCCATTTGCGCGCCGCGATGAAGGCTGCATTGATGGCGGCCATGCCTGAGGGAAAGAGAAAAATATCTTCCTCGGGAACGCCGGCAAAATCGGCCAGTCGCTCAAGAATACGCTTTTGTTCTTTGGTGGCGTTCAGTGGGTTGGAACCATTCAGCAGGTTTTCCGCCCATCGCGACGAAATTCCTTCTCCCGCATGCTGCCAATAGGCTTTGGCATGATCGACTAAATGTTCAGGAAAGCTGATCAGGCATACATCCAGCATCCCGATTTCTCGAACGCTCAGATTTGCAGTCGGCTCCTGCACCCAGAGGTAGGCCGCGCAGCGTTCAGCGGCATTGCGGGTGGTGTAGAGCTGAAGGGATTGATCTTCCGAGTGCCGGTATTTTTCGCAGGCGGCTGTGACGAGCGGGTGGTAGAAAAATCGCGGATAACCGAGATGCAGTTTTTCCATGGTGGCCGGATCTTTTTCTTCATACCCAACGACGTCCTGCCAGCGCGGAAGGCACATGGACACGGCGTGTGCGGTGTTGGGTATCGGCTTGCCGAGATCCTCGGCCCGCCATAGAGGATTTTTGCGTAAGGATTCCTGAGGCATTAGATCTTAATCCGTAATTCGTATTGCGTAATTCATTCGGCGAACTGAAGAGATAATGCCTCCATAGTGCGCGGACAGCGAGGACGCCGTCCCTCCACAATTACTTCTGTGTTTATATGTGTTCATCAGTAGCTCTATATATTCTTTAGCGAATTCTGTATATCTTCGATCAGGTCATCGGCGTTTTCGATGCCGACGGAGAAACGGACGAGGCCATCGGTGATGCCGACCGCTTCGCGTTCTTTTTTGGGAATCGAGGCGTGGGTCATGGAGGCCGGATGACAGATGAGCGATTCGATTCCGCCTAGGCTTTCGGCCAGCGAAAACAGCTTGAGGTTTGAAATCAGCTTCGCCACTTTTTCGAGTGGAAGGTCGAAGATCGCGACGACGATACCAGAACCGCCGCGCATCTGTTTTTTGGCCAGCTCGTGCTGCGGGTGCGACGGGTGGAACGGATAGCGCACGGTTTTGGTTTCTTCCAATGATTGGAGAAAGCAGGTGATTTTCAGCGCATTTTCCTGATGCTGCTTCATGCGCACCGAAAGGGTTTTCAGTCCGCGCGAAATGAGCCAGCAGTCGAACGGCGAAGGATTCAGGCCCACCGCCTTCTGAGCGAAAATCATCTTTTCGTTCCAATCCTTGGAATTGGTGCAGACCACGCCGCCGAGACAATCAGAATGACCATTAATGTATTTGGTCGTGCTGGAAAGACAGATATCCGCGCCGAGGGCGATCGGGTTCTGAAAATAGGGCGAGGCAAAGGTATTGTCGACCAGCAGATCAGTGCCGGCCTCGTGGGCGGCTTTGGCGACGGCCTCGATATCGATAATTTTCAGCAGCGGGTTGGTTGGGGATTCAATCCAGACCAGCGCCGGTTTTTGTTTTCCAATCTCTGGATAATTGGCCGGGTCGGAGAGATTGACATAGGAAATGGTAATGCCGAATTTTTTGAAAACCTTGTCGTAGATGCGGTAGGTGCAGCCGTAGATGTTTTCTTCGGCCACGACGTGGTCGCCAGACGAAAGGGTGGAAATGACGGCATTAACGGCAGCCATGCCGCTGCCGAAAACGGTGGCATATTCGGCCTGCTCCAGATGCGCGAGTGTTGCGCCCAGGCGGTCAAAGGCCGGGTTACCGGAGCGGGTGTAGTCGTAGCCGCGGGTCTGCCCCGGCTCGAGCTGGGCAAAGGTGGACGTCAGATAGACGGGCGGAATGACGGCCCCTGTTTCTTTATCCGGTTCCTGTCCGATGTGAATGGCTGCTGTATCAAATTTCATAATAGAATAAATCCGCTCATGTTTTCAGGGTTCGGAAGCTACTTATCTTGCGCCGCTTCGTCAAACCCGCCGTCTTTATAAAATTGGCGGTGAGTAGTTGTCGGTTCAATGGGAAATGTGAGAAAACGTTTGAAAGGAAATTAATTATGAAAACCTATTTACCCATCTGGATTGCGCTCTTTCTTGGAGCCATCGTGACGGTTATTGTTTCTGAAAATGTCAGCCCTGAATTACAGAACACCATGCTCAAAGAGGGCGGCTGGATTGAGACCGCCTCGTGGATCTCCTATTTCGTGGCGGCGGCAATGATTTTGGTGCTGATGCTCCGGTTTCCGAATCGCTGGTGTCTGGCCGTGGCCACCATGCTGCTGGGCATGCGGGAGCTTGATTTTGATAAACGGTTCACGACCATGGGTATTTTTAAGAGCCGTTTTTATGGCAGTGAAGAGGTCCCGCTTTCTGAGAAGCTGATTGCTGCACTGATCACGGCAGCCGTTGTGGTGACGCTGATTTTTGTAGTGAAAGAGCATCTGCTCCCCTTCATCAAGCGCGTCACTAAACGCGAAGGCGCATCGCTGAGTGTTTTATTTGCCGGGGGGTTGATGGTGTTTGCTAAATCCATCGATGGCCTTTCGCGCAAGCTTGAGCCCTTCGGAATTGAGCCGTCAGATGCGGTGAATCGGATTGCCGGTTCTGTCGAGGAATGTTTTGAACTTTCCGCCGCACTGCTGATTGTGGTCGGTGCAGCAGGCGCTTTGCGTCATCGTTCGAAATAGGTGTAGCCGCGCATGCCGCTCTCGAACGCTTCCATAATCTCGCGGCGGTCGCGGGCGGAAATCGATTCGCTGCGTACAGCAGCTTCGGCCAGTTTCCGGATGCGGCGGATCATGTTTTTCGGATCGTATTCCACATAGGACAACACATCGGCCACTGAATCGCCATCGAGCTCGCGGGAATAATGCAACGAGCCCTCGCGGTCGACCTGAACGGTAATCACATTGGTGTCGCCGAGCAGGTTATGCAGATCGCCCAGCGTCTCCTGATAAGCTCCGACGAGGAAGACGCCGAGGTAATATTCCGCTGTAGTCAAGTTATGAAGCGAGAGGGTATCTCGGGTCGTGTACTGTCCGACAAACTTATCAATTTTCCCGTCGCAATCGCAGGTGATATCAGCCAAGACCACTTCCCGTGTCGGTTTTTCATCGAGGCGGTGGATTGGCATCACGGGGAAAAGCTGGTCGATGGCCCAGACATCCGGCAGCGATTGGAATAGGCTGAAGTTGCCGTAATAAATATCCGCGAGCATGGAAGAGAGATTCCGCAGTTCATTCGGAATGTATTCCATGTCTTCGGTCAGTTTGGAAATCCGGGTGACGATGTGCCAGAAGATTTCGCCCGCCAGCGCGCGGTCGCGCAATGTCATGGTGCCGCGTTTAAAGCGCTCGTGGATTTCATCGCGGTAATAATAGGCATCGTGAAAACATTCCTGGGCATTTCGCAGGCCCACCACTTTAACCACCGCCATCAGATTATGGAGGAGTTCGTGGGCATCTTCCGGAAGCTCAGTCGGGAGGTCGCTGACTTCGAAGCGGCTTTCATCCAGAATGTTAAACAGCAGTACAGAATAGTAGGCCACGGTTGCGCGGCCGGATTCCGTGACGATGTCCGGGTGGGGGACTTCGCTTTGCGCCAGGGTACTGACCATATTTTCAACAATGGCCGCGCAGTATTCGTCCAGCGTATAGTTTCGGCTGGCATCGGAGTCGCCCTGCGAGCCGTCATAATCCACGGCCAGCCCGCCGCCGAGATCGATGATGCCCATCGGGGCCCCTTCTTTCGCGAGCCCGATATAGACCCGGCAGGCCTCCACCACCGCTTCGCGAATATCCCGAATATTGGGAATTTGCGAGCCGACGTGATAGTGGAGTAATTGCAGGCAATCCAGCATTTCGGCTTCTTTCAGCCGATCCACCAGGTCGCAGACCTGCGAGGGGTTCAGGCCGAATACACTGCGTTCGCCGCCGGAATGATTCCAATGTCCGGAAGCCTGAGTGGATAATTTGAGCCGAACGCCGATTTTTGGCGAGATTTCCAGGGCAACCGAGCGCTCAATAATGAGTTCAAGCTCGGAGGGGGTTTCCACCACAAAAATACATTGAAGGCCCATTTTGCAGGCATAGAGCCCGAGATCGACAAACTCTTCGTCTTTATAGCCGTTGCAAATCAGATACGCTTCCGGATCGTGCATATAGGAAAGAGCTGCAATCAGCTCCGGTTTACTCCCCGCTTCAAGCCCGTGGT
>JGI12210J13797_10819046_pt1 | contig 19677 bp, 14 predicted proteins | sample ElkSlonscriptome_3_FD_13797 | JGI IMG/M metagenome (IMG submission 13797)
TTCCAGGTCGTCGCCGTGTTCGCGCTGATGGCGCAGGTGAACCGTGACTCCGTCCAACGCCCAGCCCTTGCGGTCGGCGTACATTCGAAGCGTCATGCTGGTGCAGGCGCCGAGCGAGGCCAGCAGCAAATCGTAGGGCGTGGGCCCGAAGTCGTTGCCGCCCACCTTGGCCGGCTCATCGGCGATCAGGGAATGGCGGGCGGTCTGGATTTCAGTGGTGTATTTCTCTTGGCCCGTGCGAACCGCGACCTGCTTGCGGCGCTCGAGCGACGGTTCCTCCTGCTCCTCGATATAGCGACTCGCCCAGGCCCCGATGACGGTTCCGGCATAGAGCGAGTCCTCGCTGCGGCTGAGAAGGTGGTCGGCATGATCGAGAGAAATGAAACTCTTCGGGTGGAACGCCGCTTCATAGAGCGCTCTTGCATGGTCGATACCGACCACCTCATCGACGGGTGAATGCATGATCAAAATCGCCTTGTGCAGCTCCCGCAGGCGGTCCTGGAGTTTGACCGTACGAACATCATCGAGAAACTGCTTCTTGACTGTGAAGGGGCGCCCACCGATGGAGACCTCGCTCACGCCCTCGCGTTCAAGGGTTTCGATATGCTCATCGAAGTGCCGCGCCACATGGACAGGTTCCGATGGCGTACCGAGGGTGACCACCGCGGTGATGCTGTCGATCTGCCCCGCCGCCATCAGCACCGCCGCCCCGCCCAGGGAATGACCAATCAGCACGCTGGGAGAGGCGATCAACTCGGTCAGCTTGTCGGCGGCGACGATCAGATCCTCGACATTGGACGAAAAATTGGTGTCGGCAAACTCACCTTCGCTCTCGCCCAAGCCGGTGAAGTCGAAGCGCATCACGGCAAAGCCGGCCGAGGTCAGGGACCGACTGATGTTGTGGATGGCGGTCAGATTCTTGTTGCAGGTAAAGCAGTGGGCAAACAAGGCGCAGGCCCGAGGCTTCTGGTCCGCCGGAAGGGCCAGTTGGGCGGCGAGCTGCTCGCCCTGGGCATTGGTGAAATTGAGCGATTGCGTTCGCATGACTCGAACTCCAAGGATTGATGAGTGGTGTCCCGAGCAAACCCTGACGGCTCGGAAAAACTGACATCCCAACTGCTTCCGAGCGGGACGCCAGGCGCCTGACTTATGCGTGATGTCTCAAAAAAGCCTTGAGCCAGGCAGCGATCCGAGGCAGCGCATCCTCCAGTCGATGATCAGCATCAATGAGGTGCAGCGTGGCTCGATGATCCCGGGCGAACCTCACGCTGCCCTCCCAGGGACAGATATCGTCGTCCCAGCCATGCACGATGGTGATCGACGAGCACTTCGGCTCATAGCGTTCGCGGATCACGCCACCGGGAACCCGATCTTCCATGTACAGCGCAGGCGCCATCAGAAATAACCCAGCCACCGGGTGGGTCTCGGCGGCCGCAAGCGAGACCAGTCCACCGAGCGAGGACCCGACGAGCACCGGCGGCTCGGCCTCTCGCTCGACCAGGCCACGCAGGCGCTCCACTCGTCCGTGAGGATCATCCTGCAGGTCCGTGTAGTCGACCGCCAAGGTCCCGAGCCCCAACGCCTCGACCTCGGGGACCAGGGCCTGGATCTTGCGGCTCTGGGGACTCGATCGATGGCCGTGGGAAAAGATGACGTTCATAAGATTCGAGGATCAAGGTTCAAGGCTAAGGGGCTAAGGGCGAAAGGATACTGCACCCTCCACCGGAACCGTAAAGCGTATACCTGAAACCTGAGCCCTGAACCCTGAACCCGAACAATCATCCCAACTCCGCCCGATCCCTGAAATGCTCCAACGCCTCGGGGTTGGCCAGCGCCGAGGTGTTCTTGACCGGTCGGCCGTGGATGATGTCGCGCACGGCCAGTTCGGTGATCTTGCCCGAGACGGTTCTGGGGATGTCAGGAACGTTGAGGATGACCGCCGGGACGTGGCGCGGGGTGGCGTTGGCGCGGATGGTCTTGCGGATGCGGTCGCGGAGGTCGTCGTTCAGTTCAACGCCGTCTCTCAAGCGAACAAACAGGACCACGCGCACGTCGCCGTCGTGGTCCTGGCCGACGCAGATCGACTCGATCACCTCATCGAGCTTTTCGACCTGGCGGTAGATCTCGGCCGTGCCGATGCGCACGCCGCCCGGGTTCAGGGTCGCGTCCGAGCGGCCGTAGATGATCACGCCGCCTCTGGGCGTCAGGCGGGCGAAATCGCCGTGGCTCCAGATACCAGAGTGGGTCTCGAAGTAGGCCGAGCGATAGCGCGCGCCGTCGTCGTCGTTCCAGAAGGCGACGGGCATGCACGGGAAAGGCTGGGAGCAGGTCAGCTCACCGGTCTCGTCGACCACGACCTCGCCGTCGTCGTTGCGGATTTCGACCTTCAACCCCAGGCCGCGACACTGGAGCTCGCCCTTGTGGACCGACAGCAGCGGATTGCCGAGGGCAAAGCAGGAGACGATGTCCGTGCCGCCGGAAATCGAGCTCAGCTGCACGTCCGCCTTGATGTCGCGGTAAACGTAGTCGAAGGATTCGGGCAGCAGCGGCGAGCCGGTCGACAAGATGACTTTGAGCGCATCGAGCTTGTGGCTCTCACGCGGCCTGATGCCGGCCTTGTCGCAGGCGGCGATCCACTTGGCGCTGGTGCCGAAGACCGACACCCTGGCCGCGTCGGCCAGGTCCCACAACACATTGCCGTCGGGATAGAAGGGCGAGCCGTCGAAGAGCACGATCGTCGAGCCGACCGAGAGCCCCGAGACCAGCCAGTTCCACATCATCCAGCCGCAGGTCGTGAAATAGAACAGGCGGTCGTCGCGATGCAGGTCCGTGTGCAGCATCAGCTCTTTCAAGTGCTGCAGGAGCGTCCCGCCCTGGCCGTGAACGATGCACTTGGGCACGCCGGTGGTGCCGGAGGAATAAAGGATGTAGAGCGGGTGATCGAAGGGCAGCTGGGCAAAGTCGATGTCGGTCGCCGAGGCGTCGGCGAAATCGTCCCACATCATCGCCTTCGGGAGTCCGCTCAAGTTGACCTGCTCGGCCACGTAGGGCGTGACCACGATGCGCTCGATCGAGGGGATCTTTTCGGCCAGTTCCCGGACCCGCTCCAGGCAGTCGAAGACCTTGCCGTTGTAGCGGTAGGCGGCGGCGCAGAACAGCACCTTGGGCTCAATCTGTCCAAAACGATCCAGCACGCCCTGGACGCCAAAATCCGGCGAGCAAGACGACCACACGGCCCCGATCGAATTGGCGGCCAGCATGGCGATCATAGTTTCGGGGATATTGGGCAGGTAGCCGGCGACGCGGTCCCCTTCTTCGACGCCCATCGCGCGCAAAGCGGTGGCGACGCCGGCCACGCGTCGGAAAAGCACGGCGTGGCTGATTTCACCGTGGACGCCGTCCTCGCCGGCATGGACGATCGCCGGGCGGTCATCACGATGCTTCAGAAGATTTTCAGCAAAATTCAGCCGCGCGTCCGGAAAGAATCGCGTGCCGGGCATGGCCGGCCAGTCCTCGACAAAGCGCTCGCCGCGGGTCTCGGCCACCACCGAGCCAAACTCCCAGATCGCCTTCCAGAAGGCCTCGGGCTGGTCGATGGAGAATTGATACAGCGATTCCCAGTCGCGCACGGACGGGTCAAGCTGCTGACTCACAATCTGAGTAAAACGGGCCATATGCGTCGCGGCCGCACGTGCCGGGGAGGGTTGCCAGAGGGGGTCGGTCATTTTCGATGTTGCCTTCAAGGCGCTGTCGGATCAGTCGGCATCAACCGGCGAGGGTAACCAATATCGCTGCTTCAGTCACCTGTACCTAAGGGTATCGCCTGCGCCTTGCAGGAAGGGCATCGGGCACAGCTCGAAATTCAACGGCCACCGAATCAACCGTCCGATAGAAGCCTGCCACGGTCGAAGATCCCGCAGCCGCAATCAAATTGAACCCTTCTGCGCTGAAGCCAGCGCCACCACCCGACCCGAACTCCGCATGAACAGGCGATAAAGCACCGGCACGACGAACAGGGTCAGCAGGGCCGAGACGGTCAGGCCCCAGACCAGGGTGATGGCGACGGGGCCCCAGAGGAGGGAGCGGCCGCCGAGGCCGACGGCCAAAGACATCAGGCCGGCGATGGTGGTGGCGGTGGTCATCAGGATCGGGATGACGCGGCGGCGGGCGGCGTAGATGGTGGCATGCAGGGGGCGCATGCCGACGGCCAGGCGCTGATTGGCCGCATCGATCAGGACGATGGCCGCGTTCACGGCAATACCGGCCAGGGCGATGATGCCGTAGAGCGTATACAGGCTCAGGGGGTTGTTCGAGACCAGCAGGCCGAAGACCACGCCGGTGAAGGCCATGGGCACGGTCAGGAGGATCAGCATGGGCTGGAAGTAGCTGCGGAACTGGGTGGCCAGGATCAGGTAGATCAGCCCAAGGCCTAGAAGAAACAGCACGGCCATGGAGTCCAGCGATTCGTTGATGTCGTCAAGCTCGCCGGTGAAATCCAGATCCGTCCCCGGAAACTCGGCCCGGAGTTCCTGCCAGGCCGCCTGGATGTCGCGATTGACCTGCACCGTGTTGGTGACCTCGGGGTCGATGTCGGCCTCCACGGTCACCGCTCGGCGCAGGTTCCAGTGGCGGATATTGCCCGGCGCGCTGCCGGTCTCCATGGTCACCAGGGCGCCCAGATTGGTCTCCTGCCCGTTCGGCAGGCGGACCGGGTCATCGAGAACGCGGGCCGGGTCGGCCAGGGGTTCGCGGTCGGCTCTGACGCGCAGCTCGAAGCGATCGCCGGCCTCGCGCGTGAATCCAACCACCTCGCCGTCGACGTGCAAGCGCAGCAAGCGAGCCAGCACGGTGGGCGGCAGGCCAAGCCGGGCCAGCGCCTCGCGGTCCGGCGTCAGGACCAGCTCAGATCGCCCGGGCGTGCGGTCGTCATTGATGTCGCGCGTCCCATCGATGCTTGCGACGATCTCGCGCACGCGCTCCACCGCGCGATTGAGCTCGCCGAAATCGTCGGCGCGAACCTTGACGTTGATCGGCAGCTGAACGGGCGGGCCACCGGAGAGCTGCAGGAAGGAAATCGAGGCTTCACCCGGCGTGGCAAGGACATGCTCGCGCATTCCTTCGACAATCTGATCGACGCGCCGCCCGTCCTTCGCCGAGTTCAGCGAAACGAGCACCTGACCGAATTGATCGCCGAACAGGGGCTCGATGTCGGTGAACTGAACTCCGGCCAGACTGACCACCGAGCGCGCTTCACCGTCCTCCAGACGTTCACGGACGCGGGCCTCGACCCGCTCGACCTGGGCCAGGGTGTCTTCCAGGGCCACGTTGCCAGGCATGTCGATCTGAACGTAGAACAGTCGAATCGGGTCCTGGGCGAAGAACTCCGTGCGGACCTGACCGGTCATCACCGCGCCGAGGGCAATCACAAACGCCAGGGCCGCAACGCCCAGATAAGGCAAGGGGCGACGCAGCACGCGAACCAGCGCCCGGACATAACCCCGGCGGACACCGCGATTGAAGCGGACCCGCCAGTGCTTCGGATCATCGGCCATCGGCCGGACCTGGCTGTGGACCATCTGGGTCGGCAAAATCCAGAAGGCTTGCAACAGGGAGATCAGCAGACCGACCGTGACCACGAAGGGCACGACGAACATGAACTTACCGACGATGCCGGGCAGCAGCATCAGGGGCAAAAAAGCAGCAATGGTAGTGAAGACCGAAGCGGTCAGGGGCACGCCGACCTCGCGCAGCGCGCTCACCGCAGCGACCATCGGTGCTTCGCGCTGGCGCAGTCGATGAACCAGCGCTTCGACCATCACCACCGAGACATCGACCAGCATGCCAAGAACGATCACGACGCCCAGGAGCACCGTGATATTCAGAGTGAAGCCGAAGGCCCCAAGGATCGCGAAAGTGCCCGAGACCGAGACCAGCAGGCCGCCGGACACCAGTAGCGCCACGCGAGTCGCCAGGAACAGCCAGCAGACGACCAGCACCATCAGCAGACCGACCACGGCGTTGTTGCGCATGACATCGATTGCCTCGCGCGTGGCGATCGTCTGGTCATCGGCCAGTACGAGCTGCTGCCCGGTATCGGCCAGGACCGGATTGACTTCATTGATGTAGTCGTTCAGGTCGGCGATCAGCTCCAGCGTGTTGGCCCCGGCGCGCTTGTTGATCGAGAGCATGACGGCCGGCTTGCCCTTCCAGCTCACCCGTTCTTCCGGAATGCTGGTGCCGATCTGCAGCCGCGCGACTTCATCAAGGCCAACCACGCCACCGCCCGGCGTGGTCAGCTTCAGTTCCGCCAGCCGGGCCGGGTCAATGAAACGGCCTTCGGAACGCACCAGCCACTGACCGCGATCGGTCCGCAGCCGGCCGGCAAAGGTGTCCTGAAAATTGGCCGCGCTGACATCGGCAAGATCCGCCGCATTGAGCCCCCGATTGGCCAATTCAGCCGGGTCGAAGAGGACCTGCAGCTCCGGGTCGTCCAGGCCCTGAGCTAAAATGGAATCAGACGCCGGCAAGCGCTCGAGGTTCTGGCGGGTGCGCCGGGCCAGCTCGCGCAGGGCATCGTCCCGAGCCTGACCAACGACGAGCACGATGGCGGTCGGGAAACCGTTCGATGACGTGACTTCGATGATGTTTGGATCGCGCGCCTCCGGCGGCAGCTCGTCGTTGACGATCGCCTGGACCTCGCGCCTGAGGTCCGAGACGCGCTTGTCGAACTCGCGCTGGGGGATTTCCTGAAATCGAATCAGAATGTTCGAGGCATTCTCGCGGCTGCTCGACACGACGAAGCGCACGTCTCGAATCCGCCCAATGGCCTCTTCCAGTGGATCCGTGACCAGCCGTTCCACGTCCTCGGCCGAGGCACCGGGCAGGATCGTGGTCATGTTGATCCAGTTGAAATTGATCTCCGGATCACGCTCGCGCGGCATGAGCATGAAGGCGGCCAGGCCCATGACGATGACCACGGCCATGGTGACGTTGGCCAGCGGGTGGTTGGCGTAGATGCGCTCGAGCATGGAGTCTGCGTCGAAGCGCGTCAGAGCGCTTCAGCGTCGATGCGCACCGAATCGCCCGGCTGAACTCGCTGCCGGCCTTCGCCGATCAGAAGTGAATCCGTCGCCAGATCGACCTGGATCGAGCGGCCCGCGTCGGCCTGGGGCAGCGCATGCCAGCGCACGGTAGCGATCGATCCGGTGCCCTGCTCTGAGTCCACCAGCAACACGCCGAGATCGTTGTCGCGCTGAACCACATAGTCGGCCGGCAGGACCGGTCGGGGATCGGTCCAGACCACTCTGCCCTGACTGCCGGGAGGCGGTGCGCTCTCGATGAACCCGAGGCGAACTTCGCGCTGTCGAGCCCCCGGCGAAATCAAAGGAGACACACGCAGGACCCGAACCGGATAAGAATCTCCGCCGTCCAGGAATTCGATGCGCTCGCTCTGCAACAGGCCATCCACCAGCGCATTGGCCAGACCACTACTAACCTCGAGGCGCTCGGTGGCCACCAGCTCGACCAGCGGCGTTCCGGGTGCGGCCAGGGCGCCCGCGCTTGTCAAACGGGCCTGCACCACCGCGTCATAGGGACTCACGATCGTCGTTCGCGACAGCATCAGTTCGGCGCGCTGAAGCTCGACCTCAGCCCCGGCTCGTTCGGCCTGAGCCTGACGCAGCCGGGTTTCTGCTTCGAGAAGCTGATCTTCCGAAACGAACTGGTCTGGCGCCAGGCGCCGCGCCCGCTCCGCGCGAAGGCGAGCCATGTCCTGACCGGCGCGGGCGACTTCCAGCCGGGCCTCGGCGGCCTGCAGGGCGAGGCGGAAATCGGCAGGATCGAGCTCGACCAGCACCTGGCCTTCGACAAGCACTTCACCCACATGCACCGGCACATCGAGCACGCGTGCGGCGACTTCAGCCGCAACAACGGCCTGATCGAGACTTTCGACACGGGCACTGGCATCGCGCTCCTGAGTCTGCGCCAGGTCCCCAAAGCGGATGACGCTAACGGATTCGAGCTGCTGCGCGCCAACGGGCGCAAGCGCGGCGAGCGCAATGGCAACGACGAACAAACGCATGAAAAACCGTCCGATTGAGAATCTGCCGTCTATTTTACGCCTCTGGCCGTAGCGAAGCGGGTGAGGAAAGTCATGAATCGAGGGCATTCAAGGCCGCCTGATCCAGCCGATAGACCGTCCAGCCGTTCATCGGGGTGGCACCGAGTGATTCATAGAAATCGATCGCCGGTTGATTCCAGTCCAGTACGCTCCATTCCATTCGCCCGTAGGCGCGAAGGCGAGCAGTCGAGGCCAGGTGCAGAAGCAATGCCTTGCCGATCCCCGCCCCGCGCGCCGATTCCCGCACAAACAGGTCTTCGAGATACAGCCCTGGCCGACCGGTCCAGGTCGAGAAATTGCTGAAGAACAATGCAAAGCCCAGACTCTCGCCGTCGCTTTCAGCCAAGACACACTCAGCCGTGGGCGAATCGGAGAATAACGCGCGGCTGATATCGGAAGCCTGGGCCGCAACCTGATCGGGCGCCTTTTCATACAAGGCGAGCTCGCCGATCAAGGCCAGAATGCGATCCTCATCCCCGGCCTGCGCATCGCGAATGATCCAGTTTGGCATGTCGATTGCTCCTGCTATAGAGGTGGAACTGCCGCGCTGAATGCTACACGTTCCATCGCCTTCATTCGGCGAAATCTTGATCAGGACCTGCGCGCTGACTGATACGATACGGGCTCAAATCGAGCAAAAACCCATGACGCACCAATCAACCATCCCTGCCAAGCTCCGTCGGCGTCCTTGCCTGTTACTGCTGCTGGCGCTGTGCACATCGTCAGGCGTGCTGGCCGCTCAGGACCCTGGGTCGGAGCCGGTTCGGGAGCAAGGGCAGGAGCGGAGAACCGAGCCTGTTCAGCCATCACCGGAAATGGCGCCGGCCACTGAAACCTTGCCGATTGATACCGGTCAAGAACAAAATCAGACTCAAACGCTGAGCGGCCGACTGCGCTTGGTGGATGAGGACGGGCGGGCGATGGTCAGCGAGGTGGACTTGAGCGAGGGGGTGGTCTATTTCAATCCCGAGCAGCCCATCGCAGTCGAGCCGAAGGCGGATGAGGTGGTGCTGACCACGGCTCGGCGACAGTTCGTTCCACGCGTCGTCGTGGTCGAGGCCGGATCCGTGGTGCGCTTTCCGAACGATGATCGAATTCTGCACAATGTGTTTTCCTCCTCCCCTGGCAACCGCTTCGATCTGGGCTTGTATGGCCAAAGCGAGGGCCTGACTCATCGTTTCGATGATCCTGGCCTGGTGCGCGTATTCTGTAATGTCCACTCGCGGATGTCGGCTCATATTGTTGTGGTTGATACGCCCTTCTATGCACGGCCTGACCGCGACGGCCGCTTCCACATCGACGATCTGCCTGAGGGGCCGGGCACATTGACCGCCTGGCATGAGCGGTCCGATCCGCTTCAGATTGCCGTAAAGATCGGTGCGGCTGATCTGACCCTGGCGCCGATCGAGCTGCGCGCGTCGGTTCGACAGATCGCACCTCAGCGCCAACGCCTGCGACGACGGCGCCGATACTGAGACCTCTGCACCGGGTAGCTTGTGCGCTACACTCCCGTCTGAAAACAGGATAGGTTCTTGCCATGCGCTCTCTCGCTTCACGCATTGCACTGGTCTCAGTCGGTCTCGTCACCCTGGCGGTTGTGCTGGCGGTCGGCGGCGCCACCCTCATCGGGCAACGCGTCGCCGATAGTGCGATCACCGACTCCCTGTCGACCAGCCAGTCGACCCAGCGCTATCTCCAGGAAACGACGGCGCGCGAAGTCGCACTGACCAGCGATCTGCTGGCCGCTGATCCGCATTTCACGGCCTATCTGGTCGAAGCCATTCGCGGTGGCCTGACATCCGATTCAGGCATTGACACCCGGTCAATACTCGATCAGGTCGATGCTCGCCGCGCAGAAATGGGTTTCGATTTCGCGATGATGCTCGACCAGAACGGTCAGGTCCTGGTTCGAACGGATCGCCCCAGCCGTGGCGATGAATCACGGGCAAACCACCCGATGGTCGCCACGGTGATGGAGGAGCTGATACCTGACTACGGGCCGTGGCAAGAGGGCAATCGACTCTACAGCGCCGCGGTTGTCCCCGTCACCACAGCCTTCGAGCTGGTCGGCTTTCTGGTCACGGGCATGCTCATCGACAGCACCGTCGCCAACCAGATCAAACAGGTTACAGGGGTCGATATCGCATTCGTGAGCACCACTGACCAGGGCCAAGAGTTGATCGCGAGCACGCTGGACAATAACCATAACGACACGCTGCTGGCCGCCCTTTCCGGGCCGGCACGAGAGGGGCTTCTCGCCGGTCAAGCAATTGATCGGCTGGACGTCACGATCGACGGAGAGAACTGGGTGGGTCGCGTCGAGCCGATCCTGGATCGAGGTGGATCGGTCCTGGGTGCGGTGATCACCATTGATTCGCTCGACGCCAAGCTGGCCGGCCACCGCAGCATCCGCAACGCCATGATCGGAGCAGGCGCAGTCGCGATTCTGGTGGCGCTGCTGCTGTCGATCGTCGTGGCCCGCCGCATTGCCCGCCCGGTCAGCGCTCTGGCCGAGGTGGCCGACCAGGCCGCGCAAGGCGACTACGAGCAGTCCATCGATACCAAAGGCCGCGATGAGGTGGGCACCCTGAGCAGGGCCATCAGCCGCCTGCTGGCCGATCTTCGCGAGCAACAGGAGATTGCTGGATACGTCTCCGATCTCTCCCGCCATCTGGAAAACAGCGACGCGCAGAACCCGTCGCGGGATCAGGGCGTAACGTCGATGACCGAGGCGCCACGCTCTGGTCCGGCCGTGATCCTGGCACTGGAATGGGTTGCCGATCAGCAAGACGAGGCGGATTCGACCCTCGAGTCTCTGAAACAATGGCTTCCGGACCTGGAATCTCTTGCCCGAAAAAATGGTGCGCACGTCGCCCCGGGTGGCGGTGCAAAGCTGTATCTGATCTTCAGCGCAGGCGAACAGGCTGGTTTGACCGACGCTCTCGGCGGCCTGAGAACGCTGCTTGATCAGCGCTCGGATCCTCCGGCCATGGCGTTAGCAAATGGGGACATCGTCAGCGCCGATCTGAACCTCGGCCCAACCCGCTCTCCGGTGATTGCCGGCAGGCCGGTCTTCCACTGCGAGCGCTTGCTGGCCGAAGCGGGACCGCGTCGGCTGTTGATTTCGCCGCCGGCACACAAGCAGCTAGGTTCACGGCTGAAGCGCTCAGGCGCCGGGACAGAGATCATTGAAGGCCTGCGGAGCCAGAAGCGCTTTTACGAACTGAAGCCCTGGCCGCAAACCGATGAAGCAGCGGCGACGCTGCCGACCGCGGGCGAATCAAGCATTCCACCCGGCACCCGGACCCCGGTCCGACCGGGCAGCGTGCTCGGCGATCGCTACGAGATTCTGGAACCCCTCGGCTCGGGTGCCATGGGCATGGTGTTCAAGGCACACGACCGCAAGCTCGATGATGTGATCGCCCTGAAAATGCTGTCGCCAGCGGTGGTGGCCGACCCCGAAAATCTTGAACGCATGAAATCCGAGATACGGATCGCCAGAAAGATCACCCATCCCAATGTGCTGCGCACCCATGATCTGTGGGAACAGGATGGCCAGCCGATGATCGCGATGGAATACGTCCGTGGCATAGCCCTGAGCCAGCTGCTGGAGCGATCAGGGCGGCTCAAGCTGGCGGCCGGGCTCCGCGTCTGCTCGCAAGTGCTCAAGGGCCTGGCGGCGGCTCACCAGGCCGGCGTCCTCCATCGCGACATCAAGCCAGCCAACATCATTCTCGATCAGAGCGGTAACGCCCGCCTGATGGATTTCGGCATCTCCCATCCCATCCGAACGAGCACCGCCAGCGAGTCCGACTCGCGAGCAAAGATTGTCGGAACGGCCAACTATATGGCACCCGAGATCGTCACCGGCGGGGAAGTCGATGAACGCAGCGATCTCTACGCCATGGGCGTGATGATGTTCGAGGTCTTCACCGGCGCCCTGCCCTATCGCGGCGGCACCGCGATGGAAATTTGCACGGCCCATGTCAAGGAGCCGGCCCCATCGCCCTCGGAGAGCTGGCAAGAGATTCCGGATACGCTTGAGCAAATCATCATGATTTGCATGGACAAGAATCCTGACCGGCGCTATGCCAGCGCTGAACTGCTGTTGAATCAGCTTCTGCAGATCCGCCGCCAGTCAGCAGCGGCAACGATGGTGGCCCGGCGATGAGATCACCCACCAGGCCTTTCCGGTAGAGGTTGGAGGCGTCGTGGTCTGCTCAGGCACGGTTGCTCACCGACCTTGGCCTTAGAACAGCCAGCGCCACTCCAGCGTGAGTGTCCCGCCGCTCGTATCCAGCGGTCCGCCGGAGACCAGCGCTACGGGCCGCTGACTAGCAAGCCAAAGCAGTTCGGCTGCCAGCCGATGTCGTTCGTCGACCTGTCGGATATAAGCCAGGGTCCAGGCCTTGCCGCGATCATCGAACACGCCCCAGGCCGGATTGTCGATCCGGTCGGCAACGCCGAAACGATCGTGTCGGATTGACCAGCGTCCGTGATCGGTTGCACGGGACACCATCAGATAAGCCGCGTGAAAATCAACATCGACCCAGGGTGAGCCGGGAAAATTCATTCGCGTGTTTCCCCGGGTCGCTTCCAGGATCACTTCAAGCCGTTCACTGACGCTCCAAAATCCATTGAGCAGCCAGAAGCCCGTTCGCCAGGCATACTCGTCCTTGTGCAGGTTGCGATCGCCACGGTTGTCGACCCAAGCCAGCTGGGCGCTCGCCTTGCCCTTGAAATCAAACCCAGCCCGCAGGGCATAGCCCGGCCGCCCATCCAGGTCGCGCCCGAAAGCCGTCGTGCGGAAAGGGCGCTGGAACTGCCCGAAGACCCCATCCGGACTGAGCGAGAAAACAGGCGGCAGCGCCAGGGATTCATCGACCAAGCTCAGGCGGTCGTGCATCGCCCAGCCGCGCCAGGCGATCAGGGTGCCGAGCTGATCATTGCCACCGAAAATCGTCGCCCCCAGCCGCCATATCGAGTCGGCCGGGGTGAAGAAGCTTTGTTCGAGATCCAGCCCGATGGGCCGAAACTCTTCGGCAAACCACGAGTTGATCGCAGAAAAATTCAGGGTGTAGGGCGACCCCCATAGCGGGTCGATATTCTCCTGCGAGCTGGGGAAGAAAAACAGTCCGGCCCGGGCCCGAAGCTCACTGCTCGAACCCACGGCCTGCTGATAGCCCAGCCAGGCCTCGGTCACCCCGAGACCGGGTCCTGGCACCTCAGAATCCTCGTACCGGGCGGCCGCATGAACACGTCCACTCCAGCTTCCACCGGACTGCCAGTTCAGTCCGATCTGCGATTCCAGGCGCGCGAAACCCTGGAAGTCAGCGTCGGAGTCGCCGCCAGCGTAGAGTCGACCGAATCCACCTTCGGGCCAGCCCACCGGGCCCTCGCCCACGCCAGCACGCACGCCGAGAAAACCCTCCCAATCGAAGGGATCGGTCTGAGCCGAAGTGGAACAAGGCGCCAGCCCCAAGCCGAGGAGCGCAAACAACAAGGGAGAAAAACATTTCACTCTGACAGCCGCCTGCAGAAAAACCTGAACAAAGAGTGTAGTGCACTATCGGAGCCGATGCCCCGCCCCCGGCCCCTTGCACGGGTGGGTCTTGAAGCAGTTGGCCGATCAATCGATCAGTCCGCCGCTCGGGAGCCTGTAAACAACGCTGTGCGGGCGCGACGGCTGCTATCACTTGGATCGCAGCGTCGTGGTGTTTAACGGGTACACGATCGGCGGCGGTTTCGACTGAAACGCCCTGCGTACAGGGTTATTCAGAGGCTCTCAAGATCAGCCGATGGCCTGCTCGAGCTCCGGCACGATCGTAAACAGATCGCCCACCAGACCGATGTCGGCGATCTCGAAGATCGGCGCCTCGGCGTCTTTGTTGATTGCGACAATGGTGCCAGCGTCCTTGATTCCGGTCAGGTGCTGAATGGCGCCAGAGATGCCGATTGCGAAATACAGATCCGGAGCAATGATCTTGCCGGTCTGGCCGACCTGCAGTTCGTTCGGCACATAGCCGGCGTCGACCGCCGCTCGTGAGGCTCCAACCGCCGCGCCCATGGATTTTGCCAGCGAGTAGATGATCTCGAAACTTTCCGACGAGCCCAGCGCTCGTCCTCCCGACACGACGCGAGGTGCCGACGCCAGATCAGGACCTTCGCCCTCCGAGCCCTCAACCTTCACGAATCGAGTGTGGCCCGGGTCCTCAGACTGCGCGCCGAGCGACTCGACGCTCGCAGACCCGCCGTCCTTGGCCGCTGCGAACGAGGCCGTACGAATCGTCGCAACCACCTTGGCGCCCTCGGGCACCTTGACCGTCACGATGGCGTTTCCGGCATAGATCGGCCGCTTGAACGTGCGCGCATCGATCACTTCCATGATATCGGAAACCTGATTGACTCCAAGCAGGGCTGCCGCTCGGGGCAGCAGATCCTTTCCGAAGGTGGTCGAAGGCGCCAGCACGTGCGAATAGTCGCTCGCCAGGGAAACGATCTCCGGTGCCAGGCGAGCCGCGGTCGGATGGGCAAAGTCCTCACCCTCGATGGTCAACACGCGATCCACGCCTTCGATCGTGGCCGCCTGCTCGGCCACCGAGGCGGCGGAGGCGGCGAATACAATCAGGTCGATCGAATCGCCATTCATTGGCTGCGCGCCTTTGATCGTCTTGGCGGTGGCTGGATTCAGCGTCTGGCCGTCGTGTTCGGCAATGATCAGAATCTTGGTCATCAGAGCAACCCTCGGTCTTTCAGTTCGGAAACAAGTTCGGAAACGGATTCAACCTTGATCCCGCCCCCGCGCTTGGGAGGCGGCTCCCAGGCCACGGTCTCGAGATCGACCGCGTCCTCAAGGCCCAGTTCACCGATTGGGATCGTTTCGAGCGGTTTGCGCTTGGCTTTCATGATGTCTGGCAGCTTGACGAAACGCGGTTCGTTCAGACGCAGATCAGAGGTCATCACGGCGGGCAGATCGATTTCCAGCGTTTCGAGTCCGGCATCGACTTCTCGAGCCACGGTGGCCTGCGATCCATCAATCTCGACCTTGGATGCGAAGGTGGCTTGAGGGCGGTCCCATAGGGCTGCCAGCATTTGACCCGTCTGATTGCAATCATCGTCGATCGCCTGTTTGCCGAGGAACACAATGCCTGGCTCTTCCTTGTCGACCAGCGCCCGGAAAACGCGTGCAGCGGTGAGCGGCTGAACGGCGGATTCCGAGGCCACCTGAATGGCCCGATCCGCGCCCATGGCCAGGGCCGTACGAAGCTGCTGCTGGACCTCGTCGCCTCCGATGGAGACCGCGATGACTTCCTCGGCCTTGCCCGCCTCTCGAATACGAAGGGCTTCTTCCAGGGCGATTTCATCGAATGGATTGATCGACATCTTGACCCCATCGGTCTCGACCCCGCTGCCATCAGATTTGACTCGAACGCGCACGTTGTAATCGACCACGCGCTTGATCGCGACCAGTATTTTCATGCTTATTCCTTCAATTCGTCTACGTTCTAACACCGGCCTTTTATTGTAACGCGGGGGTGCGGTCAAAAGCGCAAAGAAGGCTCGCTTCGAAAAACTCCCATGCTCGAAAAGCAACGTCCCAACACGAAAAATCGTGGAACGCCCGCTCCCGCGATTCGAACCGGCCCACTCTGATCAATCGGCCAAAAGGGTAGCAGCCGCCTGGCAGGCGCGGAAATCGAGCAGAAAAACGCCGTCGCCACCGTGGACAAACTCCAGCCAGATGGGCTCGACCCGGGGCGCCAGCAGCGCCTGCAGGGCCTCGGCGGCTTCACCGACTTCGCAGATCAGGACCCCGTTGTCGGTCAGGTGTTCCGGCGCCGCAACCAGGAGCCGCTTGACCAGATCCAGGCCGTCGTCACCGGCCTCGAGCCCGAGGCGGGGTTCATGCAGAAACTCTCTAGGCAACTCGTCCATGGACGCGCTCGGCACGTAGGGCGGATTGCTCAGAATGAGATCATATCGGCGGCCCTTGACCGCCGAGAGAAGATCCGACTCGAGTACGCTAACCCGATCGGCCAGATCGTGTCGCGCCACGTTGCGCCTGGCCAGGGCGAGGGCCGGACGACTGACGTCTAGCGCATCGACCTGTACGCCTAGATGGTGGTAGGCCAGCGCGATCGCCAGGCACCCCGAGCCGGTGCCGATGTCGACGGCGCGCTGAAGCTGCCTCGGACTTAGCCAGGGTTCAAAGCCGTCGAGAATCAGCTCTGCCAGCGGCGAGCGCGGCACCAGCACATCGTCGGTGACATTGAAGCACAGTCCCGCCAGCCAGGCCTCACCAAGCAGGTAGGCCAGCGGCCGACGCGTCTGAATCCTTTCTGCAAGGACGCGGTCCAACTCCGATCGCTGTGAGTCGTCCAGCTCGTCGGCAAAGCGAGCGGCGTCGAAGTCCGGTGGCCATCCCAACACTGACGAGGCCAGCCAGCAGGCCTCATCAATAGCGTTGTCCGTGCCGTGAGCGAAACACAGCCCTGCGCGCTCCATGGCCGACGCCGAGGACCGGATCCAGTATTCCAGGGTTGAATTGACAGACGCCATCGCATCCACGGTGTTGTCATCGAACGGAATATAATGATGTCATGAAAAAATTGAACTTGCCGCGCCGCCAGCGTGGACGCATCTTTCTGGTGATTCTGGTCGCGGTCGTGGCAGCGGCCTCCGGCCTGATCGCTGCCGATCGCTGGATGCAGAGCACCAGGGAATTTCAAGCGCTGCAGCCCTTCCCCACGCCCAGGGCCGTGGCCGATTTTGCCTTGGAAACCGGCGCTGGTGAGCCGTTCAGCCTGGAGAACATGGAAGGTCGCTGGAACCTCCTGTTCTTCGGTTTCACCAACTGCCCTGACGTCTGCCCGGACACGCTGGCAATGCTGGATCAGTCGATGCAGCAGCTGACTCTGATGCGACGCGAGAGCCTTCCCCAAGTGGTCTTCATATCGGTCGATCCCGAACGCGATCAAGGTGAATCGCTGACCGATTATGTGGATTGGTTCAACAGCGATTTCGTCGGCGTCACCGGTCCGGAACCGCAGCTCGTCGCCCTGACCCGGCAGCTCGGCGTGGCCTACTTCCGCGAAACGCCCGACGAAGACACCGGCTTTTACAATGTCGATCACTCTGCAGCCGTGATGCTGGTGGATCCGAACGGTCGCCTGGTGGGCCGATTCGCACATCCCCTGGACCCTGCCCTGGTCACGGCCGATCTGTTTCAGTTGACCGGATCGTGAGTGCTCAAGCCAGTTTGGCGGTCCGGCTGCTCAGCTGGCCGCAGTACATCCTGCCCAAGCAGCTCCTGACCAGGCTGGCCACGGCTCTGTCGAACTGCCGATGGCGCTGGCTCAACCAGCCGCTGATGCGCGTCTTCACTCAATTGTTCCAGGTTCGCCTGGATGAGGCCGACCGCAGCAGCCTGGCCGACTATGAATGCTTCAACGACTTCTTCACCCGGTCGCTCCGGCCTGGCACTCGTCCGCTCGCAGATGCTGCTTTCATCAGCCCCTGCGATGGCACGATCAGCCAGCTCGGTGCCATCGATAACGGTGCTCTGATCCAGGCCAAAGGATTCAACTATTCGGCCGCGGCTCTCCTCGGCGGGTACGACTGGGCCGAGCCCTTTGTTGACGGCCATTTCGTGACCATTTATCTGGCACCGAAAGACTACCATCGTGTTCATTCACCGATCACCGGCCAGCTGTCCGGTGAACGCCGGATCCCCGGAGCGCTCTTCAGCGTTTCGGATGCCACCTCCCGGGCCATTCCCAATCTTTTCACCCGCAACGAGCGCATGGTCGCCATGGTCGACACCGAATATGGCCCTGTGGCGATCGTCATGGTCGCGGCCCTGCTCGTGGCCGGCATCGAAACGGTCTGGGGCGGACCTGAAGATTGCCGACCGGGCTCGGCAATCGAGACCCGAACGCCCACTGGGGTCGGTCTGGAGAAAGGCGGCGAGCTCGGCCGCTTCCATTGGGGCTCAACCGTCATTGTCCTGACCCCTCCCGGTGCACCCGCGTGGCGCGAGTCGCTGAGCGCCGGCCGCCGCATTCGGCTCGGGCAAGCGCTGACCACTCCGCCCCAGGGCTGAATTGTGCGAGCGCCAGTGCCGATGATCGGAACCCGTTACTCGAATCAAAGAGATCAATCGGGATGAGCCGATGGTCCGCAATGCCGCTCATCCTGCTGCTTTGTCTGCCCTGTCTGGCAAGCGGTCAGGATCCAAGCGCGCAGATCGCTTCGGAACGACTCATGCATCCGTCGCGCCTGGCCTCGGACTCGGACCTGGTCGCACTGGTCCAGCTCGAACGCCTGGACTACGAACGGCGGCGGGGATTTCCTGTCGGCGGCCATGCCTGGGCCGAGGTCCTGATTCGCTACAAGGCACCGCAGGCGATCGACCTTGTGCGCATTGAAGAAGAGGGCCTGGGGCCGGATCGCTGCTATTTCCCTGACCTGCCGCTTTGGCAGGAGCTGCCGCGTTACCTGGTGTTCCTTCAGCGTGCCGACGATCGCAATTTCAGCGGTCATCGCGGTGGCTGCATGATCGAGGTGCTGGTGACCGCCGACCATCGCTACGCCGTCCGCTGGCCGCAGGATGGGCTGGTCCTGGAGGAAGACGAACTCGAGCTGGTCGAGGCGCTTGACTTCATTGGTCCGGGGGCCACCGTGGATGTGACCGATACCACCTCGATCGGCCGGGCCAGCCTGATTGAGGACTACGCCATGGAAGATGTGGGCAATCGACAGTTTCGCTACACGCGGGGTATTCCGCTGGAGGTCTTCCGCGAACGGATTGTCGGCCGCGATGCGCTGACCCGCGATTGAATTTTTAAGGGAACGAGCCTTGAGGACGGCCGCTCAAGGGTGAACAAACCCGCCGCCTTGCGCTGATGCATTGCTCAACGAGGGGAAAAAAGTGAGAGCCGGCCGATAAGCCGGGTTCTGTCATTGGACAGTCATTCATCTGGGGCGACTGTCGCCAGCCGCCTCTAGCAGCCTACCCGGATGCAGCGCGGGCCACGCCATCGCATCCCTATTTGGCCTTGCTTCGAGTGGGGTTTACCGTGCCGCCACTGTTGCCAGTCACGCGGTGCGCTCTTACCGCACCTTTTCACCCTTGCCTGTGAGCTGCCGAAGCAGTTCCATCGGCGGTCTGTTTTCTGTGGCACTGGCCGTCGATCCTCTCTCACGAAAAGACCTCCCAGGCGTTACCTGGCACCCTGCCCTGTGAAGCCCGGACTTTCCTCCACGCGATCACTCCCGCAGCGACTGTCTGGCCGACTCTCAGATGGCATTATGCCCGCCTTGGGCACGAAAGTCGGCGCGATTTGGGCAGATGGCCGAATCCGCGCGCAAAATCTGGGTCAAGCGCCTATCAGAATCGCTGCGTGAAATAGTCGGTGGTGACCTTCAGCGCTTTCCCCCACTCCGCCATCAGCTCTGGCGTCGCGCGGGGATCGTTTTCTTCAACGGCCTGAAGCAGACTTTCCCGCCAGTGCTTGTAGAGCACCGGATCGACCGGCGCCCGTCCGGATCGACTGTGG
>JGI12210J13797_12285441_pt1 | contig 19664 bp, 18 predicted proteins | sample ElkSlonscriptome_3_FD_13797 | JGI IMG/M metagenome (IMG submission 13797)
TAGAGCTGGAAACTCATAATTTCTAGGTCGTCGGTTCGAGTCCGGCCGGGCCCACCATTTTCCACCCTGTTTTCCGAACTTCGGAAAACGATCCCACCCCTTGTTCCGACCTTCGGAAATCCTTGGAGACCCCTATGGACACATCCCTGTATCAAGATTTTGTAACGTCAATAGAAGATCAACAACCCAAATGGGTTAGACCCTATGAAAAACCCGGCGCAGATGATTCTCATCAGTTTTTGCTGTTTTTAAAACCAGAGGCCACCGCGATTCATTCCGGAGTAAAGTTGCAGGCGATCCTGCAGATGGTGATGGAACGACTGACCGCGTTTCAAACCACGGTTCATGCGGTTCGCATTCTTCCCTCCTCCTATTTGGCAGAGCATTTGATTATGGCCCAACACTATGGGGTGATCAATGCCATCAGCACCCAGGGAGAAATAGCTTTAACCGATGCAGCCAAAACCAAACTGAACGAGGAGTTTGCGGAGGATCTTAAAAACGGCGCCCAGGTGATGGGTGGACATCAGTTTTTAGAGGCTCAACCAGAATTTACCGCTCTTACGCTTTGCACCCTGAGTGATAATCTGGGCACCACCAAACTGGGCGGGGGCAGCTACTGCATGCGTTTGGACATGGAAGGACAGATGTACTTGGTTCTTAATCCTTTTCACGCATACCAACTGGTACCGTACACCACTGGTCATCGGGCCATCCTTGCCATGGAATGCCGGTCAAATATGGACTGGAACATCTTACGCTCCGAATTGACGGGCAGCACAAATCCTGCAACGGCTTCAAAAGGGAGCATTCGCGCTGAATTGCTTGCCCGGAAGGAGGAGTTCAACCTGGCGGCAGTCAATCAGGGGTCAAATGGCGTACATCTTTCTGCAGGTCCCCTGGAAGGCATGGTCGAGCTCCAACGCTTCTTCACCGATCACGAAGGCGGTTCGTCCATAGATCTATCCGACACCCTCTTTGGCTCCCAGCTTGCGGAAGCAGGCCTGGACAACCGTCGAATTCAGGAGCTGGCAAACAACTGCAGTATTGAAAAAGACGGGCAGTCCACATCCTCCTTTGATCTCACCGAAGAAGTAAATGCGGCCGATGCATTGCAGAGGTTGACATGAGCGACACCCCCCTTCCCTCGTGGGCTCCCCGACAAGCCGCCGTGCTTTTGGCGATGCTTGAAGCGACCGAAGAGGGCGTGAGAAAGGGTCAACCGGCAGACCGGGTCCTTCATACCCTCATCGCCGGTACTAAAAAATATGGCAGCCGTGACCGTCGTTTAATACGTGACACGGTTTTCAGTTGGTTCCGCTGGCATGGTGCCGTCGGCGCCCTTCCTCTGGCCAAGGGCCTTTGTGCCGCCTGGGCTCTGGAACAACGGGAATGGCCGCCCGCTTTACAGGCAATGTGTAGAGAGCTTGGGCTGACACCTCCCGACAATTCCGATTCAAGCCTTTCGTTACGCGACCGTAAACCGTCGGTGGAAAAAGCTTTTGACTGTGAATTGCCCCCGGTTGAAGAGTGGCTCCCCGTGTGGTGGAAAGAGGAGACGGAACATTTGGGACCGTATGAAGACCGCTTAAACGAACATTTTCAACGTCCGCCCACCTGGTTGCGGGTCGATCTGAATGCGCGTGAACTTTTACATAAGCCGTTACTGGATGACGGAGCGGAATGGGCCGGGGAGGCCTCTCCCTGTGCTTATGCTTTTGAAAATGCAGGTAAAGTGAATCGTTGGTTACAGGCGCAGTCGGAACATCTGGAAATTCAGGATCTCAGCAGTCAACAGGTGGTTCGGATTTGTGATCCGGCTCCGGGAGAAACGTGGTGGGACGCCTGTTGCGGGAACGGCGGAAAAAGTCTTCAGCTCCTCGATCAGGCTGAACGACAAATCGACCTCACCTGCACGGATCGTCGGGAAGAAGTTCTCAGCGAACTGACACGGCGCGGACGGCGCCACGGGTTGGCCAAAGTACGTCGCTACGCATTAAATTTACTGCAAAAGGATCTGCAACTTCCTCAGATTGAATTTAACGGAATTCTCGTCGATGCCCCCTGCACCGGCACTGGCACCTGGAGCCGGAATCCCGACGCCCCCTGGCGTACGGAACCTCCAGACATTCAACAGGGCAAACGCCGTCAAGGGAAACTGTTGAGCGCGGTCGCGCCGGGTCTCAATAGTGGAGGCCGGTTGATCTACGCGGTATGCAGCCTGTGCAAATCCGAAACCCTCGATGTGGTATCCGAATTTTTAAACAACCATCCGGACTATCATCTGGCACCTTTCGATCATCCCCTGACCGGAAATGCCACCGATGGAACCGTCAGTCTCCTACCCAAAGAAACCAGGGGCGACGGTATGTTTGTGGCCAGGTTTATAAAAGACGGAATTTCTACTATCCCAAAGCCCTGATTTCCTCCACGGAAGGAATATCTTCAAAACGCAAGGCCTGTTTCAGAAGGTCATAGCGCTGTTGTTGATCCTCGGGGAGACGGCCGTCCTCACTCCGCGCTAAACGGTAGACCAGGGTCTCTAATTCAACCGCCGCATAAGGGATTTCAGGTTTGGGAATCACATCCCGCCAACGATAGCGGTGAAGAAGAGCCGCGCCTCCGCAAAAAAGAAATCCAAAAACTCCGCCTCCCAAATGTACTTCATAGGCAACATGATTTCCGTAAGGGGTGAGAATATAAAACAGATGCATGGAAAGCAGGAGCGTGGCCAAAACGGAGGCCCTTATGGGAATCATCAGAGGCAGAATCACATAGACCCGTTTAGGGTAGAGTGCCACAATACCACCCAACAGGCCAAAAATTGCACCGGAAGCTCCCACAGACGGAGTAAGTTGCCCCTGTATCAGGTAAGAGATCACAATAAACGTGAGCGCACCCACCCATCCACTGAGAATGTAAAGGAGGAGAAATTTACCGTGACCAAAGGTTTGTTCCAAATCGGGTCCTAAAAGATAAATCCCCAGCATATTGAACACAATATGTGCCAGCCCTCCATGTAAAAACATATAGGTAAAAGGAGTCCAAAACATCCCCTCTTTCATCACACCTCCCGGAAACAGCCCGAAACTGTTGAGAATCGAGTTTGTATCCAGCGTTGAGATCCCCAGCATATCTCCCAGTTGACCCAAAACATAGACCAGCACATTGAGGACGATAAGCCACTTGCACATGGGAGAATATTCAAGTTTGGGGTCAGGACCTAGAGTTAACGACATTGGATGAATTCAACATTAATTTGGATAGGTTATTGCTATGTATTAAGATTTTTTGGTAAATATCTATTTATGAAGATACAAGATTTACCTCAATATCGGCCTTTACACAAAATTCCGAAAGGGGGAATGACGGATTTATATGTATGCACCGATCCGGAAGGGAATCGGGTTGTAGTACGATTCGTGCAGGAACAACATAAAAAAGACAAGTCGATTATCAAATCGTTCAAAAAAGGTATTCGGTATGTTGAACAGTTTGACCATCCCTCCATCATCAAAATTCTGGACTCCGGGATGTGTAATGGATTCCAGTATATGGTGATTCCATATCACGAGGCGGAAAATCTGCGGGAATGCATCTTACATCAGAATCCGATTCTTAAAACCAATTCGCTTACCCTCCTCCGCAAACTTGCCCAGGGGCTGAATTATATTCATCAACAGGGCTTTCTACACATGGACCTGAAGCCCGAGAATGTGATGATAAAACCGGGCCCCGACCTCATTTTAATCGATTTTGACCTTACGATTCCCCATAAAGGTCCGAAACCGGTTAAGTTAAAAATTCTCCCCGGGACCCCTACCTATCTCGCTCCGGAGACGTTACGACTCCGCGAAGTCGATGAACGTTCGGAAGTATTTTCCTTCGGGGTGGTCGCCTACGAGTTGCTTACGAGTCACAAACCTTTTGAAGCAAATTCCGTTACGGAATATAAACGCGCGGTGGTGAACCCTAAAATAAGCGCATACCCGCTGCATGAACATCGTGAAGATATATCGAAACGTTTAGAGGGCATCATTCATAAATGTCTAGCCAAACGTAAAGAAGAACGTTATCCAAGCATGGCCCTTGTGTTGAGGGACTTGGATGATTTATTATGACCCAGATTTATGTGAACCGATCTCCGGCCGGGAAAAACCGAATGCTTCTCCCGGCGATTCTTTTTTTAGTCGTGGCAGCGGTCTGCTTTGGCCTGTGGATGAAGTCGCTTTCTTCTTCACCTGAAAAAGAAACACCCTCTATCGAAGAAGAGGAAGAACTTGAAAATGTCGCCGAGACGGCCGTTCCTCTACCATCTCTTTCGGAGATCGAAGAACGAATACAGGAAGGCGAGTTAACCCGTGCGCGGCAAGAAGCACAAACACGTCTGCAGGGGCTTACCGATCCGGTCGAAATTATGAAAACGGAAAAACTTCTCGGGGATCTGCAAACCCGAATGGTTTTTTCCAGAGCTCCCATGGAGGAAAAAACAGAGCATATTGTGCAAGCGGGAGACACCCTGGGGGAATTGGCGAAGACCTATGGCACCACCAAAGAACTCATCGCTGAAATAAACGGAATCGATAACAATATGATCCGGGTGGGAAAATCGCTACAAATTTTGACCGGGACCTTTACCGGCACCGTCGATAAGAGCCGCAATGAAATGGAACTCCGCCTGAATGACCAATTTTTCAAACGCTACACCGTGGGAACCGGAGCAGACAGCAGTACTCCCATTGGAGACTATGCCATTACTCTACGGCTTCGCAACCCTGTCTGGTACCGCCCGGATGGACAATCCTTTGCCTACGGGCATCCGGAGAATTTATTGGGAACCCACTATCTGAAATTAAACACGCCGGGCATCGGACTGCACGGCACCTGGGAACCGGAAAGTGTGGGCTCCCAGTCCAGTGCCGGCTGCGTACGTTTTCAAAACGAAATGATCGAAGAACTTTACAAAATCCTTCCGGAAGGTACATCCATCCGTATTGTAGACTGACCCGCAGGAGAAGCATTTATGGCCACATACGTCTTACCCTTTGAAAAACCCATCCTTGAACTGGAACAAAAACTCACGGAACTGCGTGGGTTCAGCGAAGACCAGAAAATTGACATGGGATCGGAAATCGAAAAGATCGAAAAAAAGATCAAAGACACAAAAGTTAAAATTTATTCCGGAATGACGCCCTGGCAGAAAGTCCAGATGGCCCGCCATCCCATGCGTCCCTACACGAATGATTATATCCGTATGATGTGTACGGACTTTCGCGAATTACATGGCGACCGTCTTTATCGGGACGACCGGGCGATCATCGGAGGCACTGCAAACTTCCGCGGCCGGATGGTGATGGTGATGGGAACTCAGAAAGGCCGTGACACCAAAAGTAATCTCCAATGCAATTTTGGCTGCCCCTATCCCGAAGGATACCGCAAGGCCTTACGTCTCATGAAACTGGCCAATAAATTCGGCATGCCCATTTTGAGTTTAATCGACACCCCCGGAGCGTACCCGGGCCTGGAGTCAGAAGAACGCCATGTCGCCGAAGCCATTGCCGTGAACCTCCGGGAGTCCTTCACGTTCCGGGTCCCCTTCATTTCCGCCGTCATCGGAGAAGGTGGAAGCGGAGGCGCATTGGGAATCGGAGTCAGTAACCGAATTCTGATGTTGGAACACTCGTATTATTCCGTAATCAGTCCCGAGGGATGCGCCGCCATTCTTTGGAAAGATCGGGCGTATGCGGACAAAGCCGCCGAAAACCTGAATCTTACAGCCACAGACCTTACTCGACTCAAGATCGCGGATGAAGTGATCTCTGAACCCCTGGGAGGGGCCCATCAGGACCCTGAACAAACTGCGGAAAACCTGGGGGACGCCCTGGAGAAACATCTGAATCAGTTAGATGCCCTCACGATTGAAGAGCGCCTTCAGGATCGCTATGATAAATTCCGTGCGATTGGAGTGTTTAACGAGCAGGCCGTTTAAAAATTGAAACATGGGGTTGACATCCCTCTCTCCACAACGTATTTCCACGCGATCCGGGCGGTTAGCTCAGTTGGTTAGAGCATCTGGTTTACACCCAGAGGGTCGGCGGTTCGAGTCCGTCACCGCCCACCACTTTACAAAACCCTGCAGATTTCTGCAGGGTTTTTATGTAGCTGCTCCAAACCTCTACGGTTCATTCTTGATTTTTCTGCCCCGCGTTTTATGTGCAGGCTTTCCAATTTACTACTTAACCCCCCTCTTCTGGAGATTTATACATGAGTACACAAACCAAGACCTTTAAGACCGAAGTCAGTCAATTGATGGATCTCGTGATCCACTCTCTTTACTCCAACAAAGACATTTTCCTGCGTGAACTGATTTCCAACTCCTCCGATGCGATTGACCGCGCACGTTTTGAAGCGGTTTCCAACAGTGAAATCGAGGAACCCGAAGGCGGCTGGAAAATCAAACTGGTTCCCCATAAAGAAGAAAAGACCCTGGAAATTGTCGATAATGGTATCGGCATGAACGCAGAAGACCTGGAAACAAACATTGGAACCATTGCAAATTCCGGAACCAAAGCCTTCTTAAAAGAACTGGCCGAAGCGGACGCCGCGGATCGTCCTGAACTCATCGGTCAATTCGGAGTGGGATTTTATGCGTCTTTTATGGTTGCGGACAAAGTGGAGTTGCTGACCCGCCGTGCAGGTGACGAGAAAGCGTGGCACTGGGTGTCCAGTGGAGACGGCACCTATGAGCTCAGCGAAAGTGAACGGGAAAGCTTCGGAACGACGATTACACTGCATCTGCACGACAATGAAGATGCGACCGACTACACGCAGGAATATAAATTACGTGAGATCGTAAAACAGTACTCCGATTATATTGCCTTCCCGGTGGTTATGGACGTCACCAAAAAAGAGAAAGACGAAGAGGCTTCCGAAGAAGGGGAAGATCCGGTTTATAAGGATATCATCCGTGAAGAGACCCTCAACTCCATGCAGGCGATTTGGACCCGCAAGAAGTCCGAAGTCAGCAAAGAAGAATACAGTGCTTTTTACAAAGGGGCTTTTCACGACTATGAAGATCCCTCCAAAATTATTCACTGGTCTGCCGAAGGCACCACGGAATTCAAAGCCCTGCTCTTCTTTCCTCAGAAAGCTCCATTCGATCTTTTTTACAATGAGGATGCCAAAGGCTTACACCTTTATGTAAAACGGGTGTTCATTATGAACGACTGTAAAGAACTGCTGCCTTCCTATCTCCGGTTTGTGAAAGGAGTCGTCGACAGTTCCGACCTCAGTCTCAACGTTTCACGGGAAATTCTACAAAACAATCCGCTGATAAGACGCATTGGAAAAAACGTTACCTCTAAAGTTCTCGGCACGCTCAAAACCATGCAGACGAAGAACCCCGAAGCGTACCAAACCTTTTGGAAAGAGTTTGGCCGGGTGATTAAAGAAGGCATGCATACGGATCATGACAACAAAGGGAAAATCAGCCATTTGTTGCAGTTCGAGTCCTCCAAAACGGAAGAAGGGAAAACCATCAGTCTGAAGGACTATGTTACCCGTATGAAGCCCGATCAGAAAGAAATCTATTTCCTCAGTGGAGAAAGCCGTCAGGTTGTGGAAAACTCTCCCTTGCTGGAGGCCTTTAATGCCAAAGGGTATGAAGTGCTCTTCTTCACCGACACCATTGACGAATGGGTGATTCCCGCGTTGGATCAATACGATGAGAAACCTCTGAAAGCGATTAACCGCGGCGGAGTCGACCTCGATTCCGAAGAGGAGAAACAGGAAAAAGAAGAAATCCGCAAACAGGCGGAAGACAGCTGCAAACCGGTAATGGAGGCCTTATCAAAAGCTCTCCAGGAACAGGTAAAAGAAGTGCGTCTTTCTGACCGTCTGACTGATTCCTCGGCAGTATTGGTCGCGGATGAAAGTGGAATGGACGCAAATATGGAGCGCATGATGAAAGCCATGGGCCAAGCCGTTCCTGAAACCAAACGGACGTTGGAACTCAATCCCGGCCATCCGGTTATGGATAAACTGAAATCCATGGTCGAAGCGGATCCTTCGGACGAACGAATTGCGGAATACGGTGAACTTCTGTTCGATCAAGCCCTCTTAACGGAAGGAACGCCTCTGCCCAACCCCGCCGCTTTTGCCAAACGGGTGAGTAAGCTGATGGCATCCATCTAAAATAATCCCTGGACAAATTCCCTTTTGTAGGGGAACATTTGACCATGAAAAAATTCTTATTTAGTGTAGGTTCCTCTTCCCTGGCAACCAATCTGGGTTTACTTTCCCTCCGCCTGATGTTCGGGCTGGGAATGTTGTGCGGACATGGCTGGGGCAAACTTTTGTCGTATGGAGATAAGATGGACAGTTTTCCCGATCCTCTGGGGATCTCAAGCCCTGTCAGTCTGGCGGCAGCCGTGTTTGCGGAAGTCGTCTGTGCGGCACTGGTTGCCTTGGGCCTGTTCACCCGGGCGGCGTTGATCCCATTACTTTTTACGATGATCATCGCTGCTTTTGTGGTTCACGGAGGAGATCCTTTCGGGGAAAAAGAAATGGCTCTTCTTTATTTGGTGGGATATGCTGCCCTCTTCCTCACCGGCCCGGGAAAATTTTCGTTGGACCAAAAACTCCGCTAAGGCATGCACGAATCCGAATATCCTTCAAGGGAGGCCTACGTGCAGGCGCGATTGGAATTTTTAAAAAAGCGACTGCGGGAAATGGGGGAAGAGGAAGTTTTTCACAGCCCCGGACTGGATCCCGAAATGGAATTGGCGTTTTTAGAACAGGTGTATGCCATTGAAGCGGAACCTTCCGTGACCTATGCACATCAGCTGATTGCCCGGGGAATAGAATTACCGGCTCCAGAGGGGCTCGAGGACCAGGCTCTGCATACAAAACTTTGGGAAGTCATTGAAGGATTGGCTTCCCTGAGGGTGTTTTTGGAAAACACCGCCCACCTGAACGACCGTGAACTGTATACAAAACTCTGGCAGGATTCACTCAATGAATTCACCTGGGACATGTCGAACTGTATGAATGGAGCGATGCATCTGGATCTCCTGGGCAGTGGCAGCGAAGAGGACACCCTTATTTGGCTGGCTTTCTATGCGGACCCGGTTCAACGCAGCGAATGGAAGGAACAATTCCCGGAAGAAACCCTGCCCAAACGCCAGGAGTTGTCCTGTGACCGTGACCAAAAACTACCGAAGCCGGACTATGGGTTGGGAGATGAATTTGACGAGTAACCCCTCTTTTCCGGACCGGAGCCGACCCGGGATCCTACCGCTCCAGAGATCAAAATGCGGCATTGGCTTAAACGGGTTTCCAAGTCCCGGATACGCTTACGAAGATGGGCGATCCCGAATACCCCCGGTAATGCGATCACCAGACCGAATTGAGTCGTAAGTAATGCCTGACTAATTCCACTGGCAATCTGTTGTCCGGTTTCGCCGCTGATATTCGCCGTGGCATTAAACGTTTCGATCATTCCGGTCACCGTGCCTAACAGTCCCAAAAGCGGGGCTGCCGCGGTAAAAGCACTTAGGACGAGCAAATCCCGCGATTGGGTTTCCACACACCCTCTTTCAATCGATTCCAGACTTTCTAACATTGGGTCGGAATGTTTCATCGCGGTCAGAATCTTGAGATAGGCACGGCGGATCCAGTCATCATGTTCCCCTAAAATCCTCAGCAGGTGTTCCGGATCTCCACCGCAACCCTCAAGCTCCCCGCTGAGCTCCTCCGCCGAGGAAAGCAAAGGCGTTATCGAAAAGAATGCGCGGAAAAAGAGCGCGAAAATCATAAAGGATACCAGGGCCAGTATCCAAAGCAAAACCCCGCCATTGCTCCAGACGAGGAAGGTGGAATCCAGTACCGTCATTGCAAAGAGATCGAACCCGAGTGAAGCAGATTGACAATCGACACTCCGGAATGTTCCAGTTCCCCCAACAAAATTTTGGCTTTTCGGGCAAGCAAGGCATGAGTCAACAAAATGGGGATCGCGATCACTAATCCCAATTCTGTGGTCACCAGAGCCTCGGAAATTCCACCCGAAAGTGTTTTCGCATTCCCGGAACCAAAGAGCGTAACCAACTGAAAGGTATGAATCATACCGGTTACAGTCCCCAACAGCCCCAGCAGGGGAGCCACTCCTCCTAAAACCGCAAGAATACCCAAGGATTTTTCGAAACGGGGGACAGCGGCCAGCACATGTTCATGCAGGATTTCCTCTAAATTTTCTCTGGAGGCACGACGGTGCTGCAGGGCGGCCTTCAGAAGCGACGCTAACGGTTCCTGAACCCGGGGAAGCTCAGATAGTAACGGCTCCTCGGGGCTTTCCCTGAGCTTTCGAAGCTGTTCCGCCTCTGAAGACCCGAGAGACACCTGTAAGTGATAAAGATCCCAAACTTTCAACAGGGAAAGCATAAAAGCCAGAGCACCCAGAATCAGCAAAGGAATAACCACAACTCCCCCTTGCAGAAGATGTTCCACCCAGCCCGGCTCCGCCTGAAGAACTTTCATGGCATCCCCACCTGACATATCGACGGGTACGGACGCACGCATTCCCTCCGAAAGACTGCGCAGAGACTCCTTCACAGATGTGGACTCCGCCGGGTAAATCCCCGGCAAACTGCTACCGGGCCGGCTGATCACGATCCCTTCGGCCTGCTCCCCCACAAAATAACCGAGAGGACCCAAAACCAAAAAAGTACCGGAAATCTCACGGCCTTCATCATCCAGTGCAGAACCAGAAAACGAATACCCGTTTTTACGCAGATCCCACCATTGAGAGGTTCGAATCCACAGCTCCGACGGATCATCGGGTAACTGTCTTTGCAAAAACTGTGATTCCGCCGTCTGCACACGCGTCGACAAAGATCGCCGGTATTCCTGAAAGACTGTTTCAATAAACTCTTTTTCAGATTCCAAACGGTCGATATCCGAGGCCAAATTTATCCGCTCCTGATCACGAAGACTTTTCGCCAGGCGCAGCTGTTTCACCTCTTCCCGCAGGGCCGCCGATTCCGCCCGTAAAAGGTCTAAGCGACGAGCCAAGGGGAGCCGTTCTTCCTGAATTTCGGACCGGACCTGGTTGAGCTCGACTGTACTTTCCTGTATATCGGACCGGGTTTCTTCAATCGCCTCTTCCAATGGTGCCGCAAGGACAGGGAACGCACAAACAAAAAGCAGACACATCCAATGAAACGGCTTCATGGCTGGCTCTCCTGATCGTCGGGGAGTTGAAAGGGCAAAAGAACAAAGGTTGCCGGGCGTTGTTGGGCATAGATCTCCAACGCTTTCCGAATGTCGGGAGCCAAGTCCGGCTGTGATTCCCATTTCCATTCCCCGGAATGGGCATTTCCCCATGCGGCCCACTCGTCTGTCGCGGATACCGCAAAGCCTTGGGCCAGTCCGAAGTACATCACTTCCATTTCGCGACGGTTTCCTTGATCATCTACTAACATTTCACGCACAACATGCACGTTCCCCAGTAGTTCTTCCAGTGCCCGCAAGCTTGAAGCCACACTCTGTACCCGGTCTACTGTTCGGGATTTTTCTTCAACGACAACCTGATCCTGAAGTGCCGGAGGCACTTCCGATATGCGACGTCGCACAAAGGTTTCCATGTTGTCCAAAACAGGCTCTAAACTCTGCATAAACTCCATGAGTTCCTGTTTTTTGGATACTTGTTTTTGTTGTTGTACCTCCAGAGCACTGCTGAATTGCTGAAATTCCTCAATTTCAGTATTCAATTGAAGGATTTCATTTTCAAGCAAGCGGATTTCTGACTCCAAAAAGGATTTTTGCTCACGCCACTCCCGTTTTTCCGCAGCCACTTCTTTTCGCAACTCCGTCCATGTTTCAACCAGAGACCCCAAAAGCTCAAGAGAAGGCTCCTTTTCCTCCTCTGCAGAAAGTAATTGCACAAAGAAAAGAGACACAAAAAGTAATAACTTCCGATTCATAAGAACTCCTGCCTAAAGGCTCCTTGAAAAATTGAAAGCGCGAACTCCTTTTCCCCTGCAAGAAAGGTACATTTCCGTATGAAACGCTGGAGAAATGGCTTTTTTGAATTTTCGTATCGTAATTAGTTGTCCATCTTGCAAAACAAAAAGTCTCACTTCGTGTAGAATCAGCTCATGAAACCTATGAATAAACATTTGGATATTACTCCCCTCCTCCACGATTGGAATTTTGACCCCAGTCAGGTTACCGCTCGAATGGTTGTAGTCGACAGCAGTGAACTTCCGGAAGTTCAACTTCGGCTTGATTTGGGGATCCTGCAAATGAAACTTAACGGCAGGCCGGATGGCCAGCTCTCTCATGGATGCGAGAGCGCACTGAAATACTACCGCCAACGCATCCTCACAGAGCGTCGCTCGGGGTATAGACTCGATCCGGACTCCTGCGCGGAACTGCAACAGGAGTGCGTCCAGATTTACTACCGCTACCTCGCCTTGATGGTCTTAAAAGATTACGATCGGGTTATCCGAGATACCGCACATAGTATGGATATTTTCGATCTGGTGGAAAAATATTCGGATTCGGAAGACATCATGTGGGATTTTCTCCAATTCAAACCGTATGTCATTATGATAAACTCCCGGGCCAAAGCAGAAAAACTTGTGGCCGAAGGTCATTTGGAGGAAGCCATCAACCAAATCGAAAATGGAATGGGGGAAATCGAGGCCTTTTTGATTAAAATGGAAGATGATCCCGAAAGCATCGAAGACTGTCAGGAATTAAGCATGCTGGAGGATCTCATTCGTGATCTACGTGAACGCGGCTCCGACGAAAACCCGGTCATCGCCCTCAAACAGAAACTTCAGCACGCCGTGCGTACTGAAAATTATGAAGAGGCCGCAAAATTAAGAGATTCGATTCAAAAAATTGAAGTGGAAGCGTCTCCATAATCCGGTCGACTCGGGAAACGAAGCTCCGTGGGCTCAGAGAGGCCTCAACCCGAGCTCGTCGATGATCTTCCTCACAACTTCTTTGGTTTTCAGTTTATCCACATCGATTTGATGCGGAAATTCTTGGTAGTACGGGGCTCTTTGCTGCATAAGTTCCCGAATTTTTCCCAAGGGGTCCGCGCCTTGAAGTAAGGGACGACGGGGATCATTTCCCACCCTGCGGAATACGGTTTCGGGGCTCACTCTTAAACAAACGGATCGGGGCTGGGCTACTAAGTCCCTTAAATTATCCGGACGGGTGACAATTCCACCTCCACAGGATACCACCTGATTTTCGGAGGGCAAGAGCTCCAAAAGGCATTGGCGTTCAAGCTCTCGGAAATAGGCCTCGCCTTCATTTGCAAAAATTTCAGGAATACTTTTTCCCGCCTGACGAACGATTTCTTCATCCACGTCCACCCAGCTCCATTTCAAGTGCTTCGCCAGCTGTTTCCCGACATTCGTTTTCCCGGACCCCATAAATCCAACTAAAAAAACCGAAGGGTTCAACGTATCACCCCCGGTCCCATAATAAAGTCGATGTAGGCATTAAAGATGTGGTTTCCACCAAACATCCAGAGAATCGCCGCCGCAGAAAGATAGGGGCCAAAAGGAATCCGCCCCCCCAATTCGCTTTTTCCAAACGCGATAAAGGTTACCCCGACAATTGACCCTAATAAGGCGGAAACAAATATCACAAACAACACAGCGGGAACTCCGAGAAATGCTCCTATGGCACCCAGGAGTTTTACATCCCCAAACCCCATGGCGTCTTTTTTAAACGCAAGCTTTCCAAAAAACCCCACCATCCAGAGAAGACCAAATCCCAGAGCAGCTCCTTGTACAGAGGCCCAGACTCCCGCATTCCACATCTCAACGTTATGTAACTGGGGAACCAACGCACTCAAAGGAATCCCAATCAGAATCCCCCCCCAGGTTACCCGATCCGGAATCCAGAAATCATCCAGATCCACCCCGGAACCCAAAAGCAGTCCGAAGATCATTAGCCAATGACAAAGCATGACCCATGAAGGGCCTTCGATGATCCATACGCCCAGAAACAAGGCCCCGGTAAGAGCTTCGATAACGGCATAGCGAATGGAAAAGGAGGCCGCACAGTTCCGACATTTCCCTTTCAGGATGAACCAACTGAATACGGGGATATTATCGTACCAGGCAATGGGTTTCCCGCAGTGGAAACAGTGGGATCCCGGCCAGGAAACAGATATCTCTTTCTGAATGCGGTAGATGCACACATTTAAGAAACTTCCCCAAATGGCTCCAAAGACCCATACCATTATCCATACAAAGGGGGATTGCCAAAACTCAGGCGGAAAAAGTTCAGGGTCAAAAAGAGCCATCCGTCTCCTCCCCATATACATGACGGCGCAGTGCATCCCGCATAATTTCCACGGGTACAGCTTTCCCGGTCCATATTTCTAAAGAACGTACTCCCTGATGGAGCAGCATCCCCAATCCGTTTGTAACCTCCGCTCCTGCAGAGGCCGCCATTCGCATCACCGGAGTCGTCTGTTGTACATAGGTCATATCCAGTAAAAATTGTCCAGAGCGAAAATTTGCTTCACTCAGTCCGCTTGCTTCCGGGCCTTTCATCCCCAGTGAAGTGGATTGTAACAACACATCGGCCTTCAGACTCCTTTCCGGAGAAGGAGGCCACTGCGTGGACACCTCCACGCACAAATCGGAGAAACGTTTCTTCAATTCCTCTGACAACACTTCTGCCCGGGACTGTGTTCGATTTGCAAGCGTGAGGCAGGCGGCCCCTTCGGATGCGGCCTGTAAGGCGGCGGCCCTTCCTGCTCCCCCACAACCCAAAATCATCACGTTTTGTCCGGAAAATCCGATGTCGAAAGATTCCTTTAAGGCCTTATTCAAGCCATACCCATCTGTGCTGTGTCCTTCCAGCGTCCCATCCGAATGAAAAACAACGGTATTCACTGAACCGGATAGTTCTGCGGATTCCGAAAGGTTGCTAATCCCCTGAAAGGCTACTTCTTTGAGCGGAATCGTGAGATTCACTCCGGAGAATCCCCGTTTTGAAAAGGTCTCCAGGGAGGTCATCAGTTCGTCCGGCACGGTGTCGAAAGCCAGATAGACGGCATTCATCCCCATGGCCTGCAAAGTCGGATTGTGCATTGCAGGGCTTAAGGAATGCGAAACCGGATGTCCCAAAACGGCAAAAACTTTTGTTGCTGCCGAAATCTCTAAAGGTGTAGATGTCATCGTAATTATCCCGGGTTATACAGCGGTGGCATTAAACGCTCGGTCACCCGCATCTCCAAGTCCCGGCACAATATAGCCCCGATCATCTAATTTCTCATCAATTGCACAAACATGCATCGACACATTCGGAAAATTTTCTGCGACGTTCTTCACGCCCTCCGGGGCTGCCAATATTCCTAAAAAATGAATTTCAGGGACGCCCCATTTTGTTAGATTTTCTAAAGCCGCACAGGCACTTCCCCCGGTGGCAAGCATAGGATCGAGAACATAGGCCACGTCGACGGGTTCATTCGGGGGAAGTTTATCGTAATAGGTAACGGGTTTGAGGGTTTCTTCATCGCGGGCGTAACCCAAGTGCCATACTTCCGCTTCCGGAAGCATGCTGAGTAAGGGGTCCACCATACTGAGTCCTGCCCGCAAAATAGGCACAATCCCCACACGACAGTTCAGCATTCCGCAATGGGTGGTAGTAATCGGAGTGACCACCTCAACCTGCTTGAGAGGGAGATCCCGGGTCGCATCCAGAGTTAAAAGAGTCGTTAACCGAAGGATTGCACCTCGAAACTGTTCGGAGTTTGAGTTTTGATCCCGAAGGATACGAATCGCATTATCTGCCAGGGAATGTTTTAGAACGTGAAAGGAAGGATACATAGTCTATGTGAGTATCGCGACAAGCTTTCGATTCAATGTAAAAACCTTGTCATGTGAATTGAATTCGTTTGGGGCACCCGTAGAAGAAACCCATGAACACATCCTCCTTCCCTTTTCCACGCTGCTGGGAAATCCCCGAGTTGACTCAGATCAACCGGTTACCTGCCAGATCTTTTCATTTTCCATTTCCGAATGCTGAAAAAGCAGCCACCCGAGATCCCGCAAAATCCAAATGGGTTCGGTCACTCGACGGGGAGTGGAACTTTGATTATTTCGAACGTCCCGAAGCCGTCCCCGGCGAATGGATTGGGCAAGTACCTGGAGAGACCTCACGCATTCAGGTCCCGGGCAACTGGACCCGGCAAGGCTGGGACAAACCGCATTATACGAATGTACAGATGCCTTTTGAAAACACACCGCCGCAGGTGCCGAACGACAACCCCACCGGACTTTACCGCAAAACCATTTCGATTCCCAAGAACTGGAAAGGGCGTCGGACCCTCCTCCAACTTGGCGGTGTAGAAAGTGTGGCCGGAGTGTACCTGGATGGCAACTTCGTGGGCTGGAGCACCGACAGCCGTTTGCCTGCGGAATTTGATTTAACACCCTGGCTGGTGCCCGGGAAAGAGCATTTGTTATCCGTACTGGTAATTCGCTACAGTGCTTTTTCGTATGTGGAGGATCAGGATCATTGGTGGATGGCCGGCATCTACCGCTCCGTGAACCTTATCAGTACAGACCAGGTTTGGTTTGAAGACATCTTTGCCAAAACCGCATATAAACCCAAAAAGAAAGTCGGACATCTGGACCTGAATATCCAATTGGGGCTCTCGGGAGCCCCCGGACGGAAATGTGTGGTTCACGTACAACTTGAAGACCCCCATGGTAAAACCCTTTGGAAAAAACCTCTCAAACAGAGCGTGGACGGAACCAGCTACCGGACAGATGGCTTTGTGGCAGAATTTTATGAAACAGTGGAAGAATGTCTGGCCTGGTCGGCCGAGCAGCCCCATCTCTACAAATTGCACCTGGAACTTCGTGATGAAGAGCGTGGTAAGCTGATTGAAGCCACTTGTATTCGTATCGGATTTAAATCCGTGAAGATCAAAAAAGGTCAGATGCTGTTTAATGGTCAGCCTATTCTCATCAAAGGGGTCAACCGCCACGATCACGATCCGGATCATGGTAAAACCATGGACCGTAAATGGTTGATAGAGGATGCATTGCTGTTGAAAAGCCATAATTTTAATGCGGTCCGTACGGCCCACTACCCCAACGATCCCACGTGGTTGGAGATCTGCGATGAGGTGGGGCTTTATGTGATCGACGAAGCGAATCAGGAAGCGCATGCAAATTATGAGACTCTGGGCCATGACCCCCGCTGGCAGAATACCTGCGTGGAACGGGCAACCCGTATGGTAATGCGTGACCGCAACCATGCGAGTATTTATGCGTGGTCTCTCGGAAACGAAACAGGCTATGGACGTAATCACGACCTGGAAGCTGACGCCATCCGTGTTCTGGATGACTCCCGCCTGTTACACAATGAACCCGCAGACCGCAGCAGTTGGAAACAGGGTGGGTCCGAATTCACTCCGGGTGGCGAACGCAGCAGTGACTTCCGCTGTCCCATGTATCCAGAGGTTGAAACCTTCATTAGCTATGGCAAAAACCCCACCGATACCCGTCCCTTTATCCCCTGCGAATATTCACATGCCATGGGAAACAGTAACGGCTGTTTGAAAGACACCTGGGATGCGATTTACAAATACCCTTCTCTCCAAGGAGGCTATATCTGGGACTGGGTGGAACAAGGTCTGCGTGAATCCGCTCCAAACGGGAAAGAATATTGGGCCTATGGAGGAGACTTCGGTGATGAACCCAACGATGTGAATTTCAATTGCAATGGACTGGTACAGGCCGATCGCATTCCCAAACCGGCCATGCAGGAATGCAAAAAGATTTTTCAACCGGTTCACCCCTCCCGTTTTGATAAAAAAACTTCAGAACTCTCCCTTGTAAACCGCGAATTTTTTCGAAATGCGAAATGGATCGAATGGACATATACCCTCACCTGTAACGGCAACGAACTGTATGCGGCGGAGCTGGGCTCCATTTCTATCCCCCCTCAAAAACAAAAAACTCTGCATCTAAAACTCCCGAAAATCAAACCCTCATCCGGCGAGGAGTTTGTTCTGCATGTATGCGGATTTTCAGAGGGTTTCGAAATCTGCAGGGAATCATTTGTAGTGAGTTCACGGTCTCCTCAAAAAGTCTCCACAGACGTTGTAGCCCCGAAAGGGCCTGAGTTTCTGGGTCTGACTCACTTCCCCGAATTACAGATTATCCGGGGCTATACCGATAATGACGGGGTCAAAGGAAAACAGGAACAGTGGACAGCGGATTGGAAGCCCCTGGGACGCTGGCACAGCGCCGGTTTGGATCAGGTAACCTTGGAAAAGGATACCTGTGAAACGATAGACCAGACTCTCCATTATCTACGGGAATACAGTACTCCGCATATACCCGAGGCTATCCGACATGAGCAATTCCTCACGTTCTTTTCGAACGGATGGCTCTGTGCAGATCAACGGTTCCATTTTGATTCCGCCCTCCCCGATTTACCCCGGGTAGGCATTCGCCTGGAACTCGATGGAGCCTTTGAAGTGATCGAATGGATGGGACTGGGTCCCGGGGAAAGTTATTCGGACCGTAAGGCAGGGGTTTGGCCCGGACACTTTTCAGGAAAGCTTGAGGATCAACTCTTTCCATACGTAGTTCCTCAAGAGAGTGGAAACCGTGAGGGATTGCGCTGGATTTGTGCCCGCGATCACCATGGGAATGGGGTAATGGCCTGCAGCGATCAGAAATTTTCAGGGTCTATTCTTCCCTACACTTCTGAACAATTAATCGAAAGCCTCCATCCCTATGAGTTACCGACTACTGGAAAAGCCTATCTAAGCCTGGATGTGGCGCAACGTGGACTCGGAACAGCCAGTTGTGGTCCGGACACTCTGGATCGGTATAAAATTTATCCCGGAGAGTATCGTTTTCGATGGTGGCTGAAAGCTCTGCAACCCGGGGATCAGCCTGAAAAGCTTTACAAAAAACTGCCAAAAAATTGAACTATTCCCTATAGGCGTCTGGAATCACCAAGTCGTACGTTCTTAGCAGCTCCTGAACCTCATCTTGATCCGTTGAATTCAAATCACTTATGGAGGTAGACAGTTCCGCCAGAAGTGCCTGCCAGGCCCACTCTTGGCGCAAAGAAGCATCCCCTTTAGGAGCGTTATCCAGGTCGAGTGTAAACAGCATATCATGATCCCCATCCGCGGACCTTCCAACAATCTGGAAGGCTACGGTCGGTTGGGACTTCAAGGTTCGTCCAATCAAAATAAGAGGGCGGTCTAAATACAAATGACTTAGGGTTTCCGGATATATTTGGGGTTCGGTTATGCCCGTGAACTGATAACTCAAATCCGTCAGGACCGGTCTCCGCACCTCTTCGGCCAACCGTACAATCACTTCTTTTAACCCCTGAGCCTGAGGCGCGACTAAAGAGGTTCCGCGATTCCTGAAACTAAGAAAATCCAAAAGCAGTCGGTTTACCCGTCCACCGCCCCCTAAACCAAATACAGATATTTGACCCTGATTGTTCTTTGAGAAGTCTTCAATAATTTCACTGCTGTCGGTCAACCCCTGGGTAGGGACTCCATCCGTAATTAACAGTGCCAACATGGGTCGCCCGGGGACAGAAGGTAATGACTGCAACGCATGTAAAGACGCGTACACATCTGTCTGACC
>JGI12210J13797_10055838_pt1 | contig 19654 bp, 13 predicted proteins | sample ElkSlonscriptome_3_FD_13797 | JGI IMG/M metagenome (IMG submission 13797)
ATACGCTTTTCTGGGGTGCGTCAGGTGATGGACGCGGGGTGGCTCGGCCAGGACCACGTGGCCACGGTGGGGCCCGATGGGGTTCTGGTGCTCGACGTGCGGACGCGCGCGGTGGCGGCCCTCGCCGGAGACCCCGGCGGAGAGGAGCTCGTCGCCGTGGCCGCGCGCGGCCGCGACGCTCTCTGCGCGGGCGATCGCAATGGCCGCGTGACCTGCTGGGGGAAGGGACGGCCCCGTAACGTGGCGCCCACCGACGCCGCGCCCGGCGCGCGCAGCACGGGGACCATCACGTCGCGCGACGGTCGCGCGGTCGTGGTCGAGGCTGAGCCGGGCGCGCCTCTGCCGGCCGTGCGCGCGAAGGTCACCCTTCGCCGTTTCGCGCGCACCACGGCCAAGAATCGGCAGACCGCGGTCTGGCTCGAGGTCGCCCGCGCGCGGGTCGTGGAGGTCGACGGGGGGCGGATCACGCTTCGGCTCACCGGCCCCGTAGGCTTCGCTCCCGTGGAGGGACCGGTGCTCGGCGAAGGGGTCGTGGTCGAGCTCCGATGGCAGCCCTGAGCGGCATCGGCCGATGTCGGGGATTGTACACAACCACACTCACGAGTAGTTTGAGGGCCGTGGGCAGTCGTACGTGGGGCTTTCGCGGTGTGGGCAAGTCGGCCTCGCTGTTCCTTGTGACCTTGGGCTGGGCCTCCGCGGCGCATGCCGTCGAGCCGTGGGTCGATCCCGATCCCGCGGAGCCTCCCGACCGCCACGAGCTGGGTGAGGAATTCGGCATTCGGATCAACAGCGCCGAGTACCGGGCCCAATACACCTTCGTGAACCCCATCTCGCTCAACGAGGAAGCCAACCGGCGCTTCAACACCCTGGAGCATCGCGGTCGTCTCGGGACCACCGTCGACTACCTCGACAAGATCAAGATCACGGTCGGACTCGATCTGCTCGACAGCGTTCTCTGGGGCGACAACGGGACGTTTGGGGTGAGCCCTTCCTCCGACGTCGGCGTCAACGTCGGCGCGCGGGACCCCAACCTCACCACGCCCTGCGTCGCGCTCCGCAACGAGGACGAGCCGCTCGTTCCGCAGTCGTACGGCTACGACTTGTGCGAGGCCCCCCCGGTGAAGGTTCGGCGGCTCTTCGGCCAGGTGAACACGCCCATCGGCGCCATTCGCGCTGGCCGACAGCCTCTCGGCGTGGGCATGGGCATCCAAAACGCGACGGGCGACGGGCGGCAGAATCGCTGGGGTGTGGCGTACGAGGGTGACCAGGTCGATCGGGTCCTGTTCGCGACCAAGCCCCTCGAGGCCTTCAAGGACAAGGAGGACCGGGACCTGTCCGAGGACCGCGGCTTGATCACGGCGGTCATGTACGACCGGACGGTGAGCGATCTCGCCCGGGCCTTCGGCGACGACGTGCACCAGATCGCGACCGCCGCCACCTACCGCAATCCCGACTTCGGGATCGGCGAGGATCTGCACGCGCTGCTCTTCTACGCGCACCGGTGGAACACCAACTTCAACACCACGGTCAACGCGCTCGGCGGCCGCTTCACGGCGCGGTTCTGGGACATCCACGTGGGCGTGGCGGGCGTCGTCAACTTCGGCAAGACCCGCGAGATCAGCGACGCCTACTCGCTGGTGACCAATGATCCGGTGGTCGATCAGGACATCCTGCAGGGAGGCGCACGCGTCACGGCGCGCTACGACTACCAGCCCGAAGAGCGGGAGCGACCGATGGTCACGGCCTACCTCGAGGGCGCGTACGCCTCGGGTGACCGCGACCCGCAGCCCGGTACCGCCCTCACGCAGTTTCGCTGGTCGGAGGACACCAACATGGGTCTGCTCCTCTTCGAGCACGTGCTGCGGTTCCAGTCGACGCGGGCCGCCGCTGCCGGCACCGAGATCATCCGGCGCCTCGGTGCAACCACCTTCCCCGCCGAGCGCATCGATACCCGCGGCGCCTTCACCAACGCCATCGCGTTTTTTCCCCAGGTCGACGTCCGCCCCCACGACGACGTGCTCTTCCGCCTCGGTGCGCTCATCGCCTGGGCCGCCGCGGACGTGGTCGACCCGCTTCAGTCGCTCCAGAACAAGGACGGGACGACCATCGAGGACGACCTCGTCAACTTCGTCGGTGGCCGTCCCGCTAGCTTCTACGGAACCGAGCTCGACGGTCGGTTCCAGTGGCGCTTCCTCGATCACTTTGCTTTGGATCTAGAGGCGGCGGTGCTCTTCCCCGGCGACGCCCTCCAGGACGCCAACGGTCTGGCCATCAACAGCTACATGACCCAAGGGCGAACCACCTTCTTCTTTTAGAGGTCAGCATGCGGCTCACAATTCTCTTTACGCTCCTTCTCGGCCTGCTGACGGGCTGCACCGATTTCGACGCTCCGCCCAAGGCCTCGCTGGTGGGCATCGAGGACGGTCTGCTGCCGGACCCCCTCACCCCCCTGTTGCTGACCTTCGACGAGCCGGTCGACTTCAAGACCCTCGAGATCAAGGTCGTTCGCTTCATCACCGATCCCGAGGGCAACTTGCTCTCGGACCAGGAGCTGCTGGAGCGAGACGCGCTGCTCTACCGGCTCGACGGCGCCACCTTCGAAGAGAACGGCGGATCCATCACCGACATCGGGGATGCGGACAATCAGAACCAGTTCTTCAGCATTCTCCTGCAGAGCACCCTGCCCGTCGGCCCCCAGCTCGCCCTCGTGATCGAGCCCGGACTCACCGACGTGGACGGGGAGCAGATCTGGGAGGTGCCCCAGGTCCTCAAGTTCGGCTTCGAGTTCTCCTGCGGTGACGAGAGCGAGGCGCAGGAGGTCGACTTCCCCGAGCAGATCGTCTTCTTCCTCCTCGCTGACGTCGAGCTGCCCATCCAGACGCAGCTGCAGCTCCTGGTCGACATCCGTACCGACCCCACCACGGGCGACTGGGCCGGGCAGTTCACCAACGCCGACCGAGAGCCCGACATCGACTGCAGTCAGTTCGGCCTCACCTGCAGCGCGGAGGAGGTGTGTCGGACCCTTCCCAGCCCCGCATGTGTCGCTCCCTCGGAGCGGGCCGCCACGGTGTCGGAGTATCCCGACTTCTTCCCGAACGAGGTCCCCCCCATCGGCTACTCGTTCGGTGGCGTCGGATGTGCGCGTCCGAGCGGAGAGGCCGTGGCCATCGCCAATGCCCCCACCGACGTCGAGGTTCAGAGCCCGCAGATCACGGTCAAGGGCATCGCCTTCAACCTCGAGGTGGTCCGCGATGCCGACACGGGTCGCTTCGTGGGCGGCGGGACCTTCACCGGTCAGGAGGTCTTCTTGGGCGCCATCCTCTCTGGCGCCGGCTCGGGGACCGCGACCATGATCGAGATCCCGCCCGACGAGCTGAAGCCCGGTATCCCGCCCCCACCGGTGGGCCCGAACTGAGGTCATCCTCGGGCTCGCGTTGGCGAGGGGGCGCGTTGACGAACGGCCGCTACTTGCAACCCTGAGGTGGCGCGGTGCCCGCGACCCCGGTCGCGTCGACTTTGGCCCCACATGCCCAGCTGAGGGTCTTGCCTTCGCAGGCGGTGCAGGTGAGCTCCTCGACCTTCAGGTCCGCTTCGCCCTTGACCACCACCGCGGCGTCTCCCGTCACGTGACGCAGCTCGACGTGGGCGATGCGATTGCCGCGACTCTTCTTGTGGAACGTCATGGGGCCCCACGCGCCCGCCACCTCGCGCAGACCCTGAAAGACGATCGGCGCCTCTTTCGTACCGGCGAGCTCCAGGGTCGCGCGGTCGTAGTAGCCCACGTTGAGCTTGACGCCGTCCTCCACGATGAAGCGGCTGCCCGCCTCGATGACGAGCTTGGCCTCCTTGTCCACGTTGACGTCGCCGTCGAGCTCCACCGGCACGGCTTGCGCGCTCCAGGTGGTGTCGTCCTCGACCTTGCCCGAGCGGAGGTGGATCCGGCTCTCGCCATCGCCCTCGTAGACGTTGCCCCCCGCGACCCCGCCGAAGACGAGCGGTGCGCAGAAGATCGGCGTCGAGGTCTGCTTGAAGGTCGTGTTCGAGAGCTTCTCGAGCTCGACGTCGTCGCCGTCGAGCTTCACGGCGACCTTCGCCCCCTCGAACGTGGCGTGGTCGAGTGCGAGCTTGGCCTTGCCGTTCGCGAAGAGCATGCCCTTGTCCTCGTCGGCGCCGCCGTTCGCGAACACCACGTGTTCCAGCTGCCCCTCGCCCTTGCCGTAGATGGCCACGTACTTCCACGACCCCGGCCCCTTGCCGGCGGCGGGCTTGAACGAGATCGGCGCGTCCGCGCTGCCCTTGGCCACGAGTCGAGCCGCCTTGTAGTAGCCGATGTCGAGCGTGCTGGCCGGGGCGAGGCGGATCTCGTTGCCCCCTTCGATGGTGAGCGTGGCCATGCTGCCGCTCTCGCCGTTGACCTGGACCTTCTCCGTGAGCACCCACGCTGCGTCGAGGCGGTGCAGCGTGACGTCCTGCGCGATCTTGCCGCCGTCGATCGCCACCGTGGCGTCGTCGCCGAATGTGTTGTCGCTGGCGATGCCGTCGGCCGCGGTCGGCGTCGTACGCACGGCCGGCCCCTCATCGGTCTCGACCTTGGACGCGGTGAGGGAGAATCCGCCGTTGGCCACCACGCGGAGGCCGAGCTTTTTGGCCTTCTCGATCGTGAGGGCGGTGACCTTCACGTCTTCGGCGTCGACCCGAAGCGCGCCGTCCTCGTCGCTCCCCGCGTGGCGGATCGTGAGGTGCGTGAGCGCCGAGCGGTTGGCCTTCTTGTAGAGGCGCAAACCCTTCCATACGCCCGCCACGTCGTCGCCCTTGGCCTCGATGATCACGGGGTCCTCAGCGGTTCCCTTTACGATGAGCTTGCTGGGCTTGTAGTAGCCGACATTGATCTTGGCGCCGTCGGCCACCACCAGGTGGGCTCCGGCCTCGAGGGTGAGGGTCGCTCCCTCGACGCTGTAGTCGCCCTCGATCGTGACGGGGCCGCAGTCCTTGGTGATCACGCGGTCGGCAGCGTCCTTGCCCTCGAGCGCCTCGGGGCATTCCGTGCGGGGGGCGGTGGTGCTTTCGCCGTCCTTTCCGGCGTCGGCCGCCTCCTCGTCGCGGTCCTCGTCGTCTTCAACGTCTTCGGCTTCAGCTTTGGCGTCGCCTTCGTCAGTCTTGTCGGCCGGGCAAGCGGTCAAGGTCAGGGCAGCGCCCGCGAGCACGAGCACGGTGGGTCGAACGAAGCGAAACATGCCCGCTTCTATCAGCCATGTCTTGCCCAAAGCAATCGGCAGCGGCGGCGCCTCGGGTGGATGCGCGCCGCCGTGGCGACACGGCACCGCCGCCGACGAGAGCGTCTACGCACCGTGCGCACGGTGCGGGTGGCGCGGGCCATCGTGGGCGCCGTCAGCGTCGCCGCTCTGCCAGCGCCGAATGCGTCCGCAGGGCGTGTGCTCCAGCTCACTCGGCGCAGGGAACGCGACCAATGGTGAAGAGCTCCCGCTTCAGGGCGGACGGCAATGAATGCGGTGAATGAGGCCGCACCCATGCCGCCCGCGCGCTTCACCTCTCGCAGCCGGCGCTCTTCGCGCAGATCCAGAAGCTGGAGGAGCACCTCGGGGTTCGGGTGTACCGTCGCGAGGGGCGGAGCCTCCACCTCACGCCCGAGGGGAAGCGCTTGCTGGGCTTCGCCCGGGAGCTCCGCCAGCGCGTTGCGACCTTCGAGGCCGACTTGCGCGGCGAGGCCACCGACACCCCAGTGACCCTGGCCGCGGGGCGCGGTAGCTATCTCTACCTCTTGGGTCCGGGGGCTACGCCGCTTCCAACGCGGGCAGTGGTCCCTTCGGGCGCAGGTGGCGGGCCGCGACGCGTATCTCGAGGCGGTGCGCCTGGGTCGGGCCCACGTCGCCGTGACGGCGGCGGTGGCGCCCAAGCCCGAAGACCTGATCGTGCGGTCGCTGCGAACCGTCTCGTCGATGCTCGCCTTTCCCGCGGATCAGGCGTGGTCCCCACGGTGGCGGTGGAGGCCGACGGTTGGGATCGCGCACCGGCGACCCGTCGGTCTCGTAACGTGTTGCGAGATGTATCATGCTGTAGCGAAACGTAGCGGTGGGTGCTCGCTCGCTGCGTCGATGCCGGCATGTCGGGGTGAGAACGGGCGCACGTGGTTCGTGCTGCGTAAGCCCAACCCGTTGGAGGTGCGTAGCGTGCTTCACGACTGACGAATTCTCGACGCACCGCCTGGCGTCGAAAATTGCTACACGCCAAGTCTGTTCGGCGGCAAGGTGCTGAAATTGCGCGGGCGACATGGTTAACTTGCGGCTGGAACGAACTTCGCTTACGTAGGCGCTGTGTCAGAAATCCCGACAGTGAGCTCGACAGCGGGTCGCTGGTGGGTCACCAGAGCACCACGAGGTCAGGGATGCGCACCTTCGTCGAAGTCCTTCGAGACAATGCGGTCTACCGCGAGCACAGCCACGTCTTCGTCCGGATGGACGGGACCGAGCGGGAGATCTCGTTTCCGGAGCTTTGGGGTCTGGCCTGTCAGCGTGCGCACAAGCTCCACGAGCTCGGCCTGAAGAAGGGCGACCGGGTCGCCATCATCCTTCCGGAGACCGACTCCTTCGTCCTCAATTTCATGGGGGCCCTCGTCGCGGGGCTGGTTCCCGTGCCGATGTACCCGCCGCTGACGCTCGCCAAGATGGACGCCTACGGTGAGACGGTGCGACACATCCTCGGGGCTTCGGGGGCCCGGGCCCTCATCACCGTCCCCGGCCTCGAGCCGATGCTGCGCGAGCACCTCGTCGCGTCGGCCGGTGGGCAAGACGTCACCATGGTGCTCGATCCCGAGCTTGACGGCGAGGCCATGGAGCGGCCCTACCCTCCGGTCGAGGTGACGCCCGACGACGTGGCGTTCCTCCAGTTCACCTCGGGCAGCACCCGCAAGCCCAAGGGGGTGATGGTCACGCACCACAACCTCTCCCACAACGCCCACAACATCATGTTCGACGGGCTGAAGGCGACCAAGGACGACCGCGGCGTCACCTGGCTCCCGCTCTTCCACGACATGGGGCTCATCGGCTTCGTCATCGCGCCGCTGTTCGCGCAGGTGCAGGTGATGTTCCTGCCCCCGATGAACTTCATCCGGCGGCCCCATCTCTGGCTGGACGCCATCGACCGCTTCCGCGGCACCATCACCTTCGCGCCGAACTTCGCCTACGCGCTGTCGGCGCGGGCGGTGAAGCAGGACCAGAGCAAGGACTGGGATCTCTCCTGCCTCAAGGCCATGGGCTGCGGCGCCGAGCCCATCGAGGCCGACGTGCTGCGCGGCTTCGTGGGTCGCTTCGCGGAAAATGGCCTGTCGCCCCGGGCGCTGCTGCCCTGCTACGGCCTCGCCGAGGCCACGCTGGCGGTGACCTTCGCCAACCTCGAGGGCTCCATCGCCACCGAGGCGGTCTGCCCCGAGGGGCTCAAGAGGGGCGAGGCGAAGGGCGCCAATGGCCACGGCGCCATCGAGCTGGTGAGCTGCGGCAAGGCCTTCCCCGGACACGAGCTGCGCGTGGTGAACGACGCCGGCGATGTGGTCGCCGATGGCGTGGTCGGCCACATCCAGCTCTGCGGACCCAGCGTGACCGCGGGTTACTTCGAGCAGCCAGAGGCATCGGCGGAGGCCTACCTCCCCGGCGGCTGGCTCGCGACCGGGGACCTCGGCTACCTGCGCCGTGGAGAGCTCTTCGTCTGCGGCCGGGCTAAAGACCTCATCATCATCAACGGCAAGAACTTCTATCCCCAGGACATCGAGCGCATCGCCGCGTCGGCCCACGGGGTTCGCCAGGACCAGGTGGTCGCTTTCGCCCGTCGCGCGGGCAGCGGTACCCGCGAGACCTGCGTGGTGGTCGCCGAAGGACGCAAGGGCGAGACCGACGTCGAAGAGATCACCCGCACCATCAAGCAGCGCGTCCGTAGTGAGCTGTCGCTCGACGTGGCCGAGGTGGTCGTGATCGAGCGCGGCAGCATGCCCAAGACCTCCAGCGGCAAGGTGCGCCGCCGCGAGACCAGGCAGCGACTCGAGGGCGGGTCGCTGGAACTGTTGAAATCGGCGCCCATCAAGCGTAGAGCGCCAGCGCCGCGTCCATCCGTGCCCGCGATGAGCTGACGAACGGAGTTACCACCATGGGTTCCAACAAAGACGAAGTCCAAGTCAGCTACGACGTCTCCAACGCGTTCTTCCGCCTCTGGCTCGACGAGCGGATGAACTACACCTGCGCGGTCTTCGAGTCCGAGAACCAGTCCCTCGAGGCAGCGCAGCTCAACAAGCTCGCCATCCTCTCCGACTTCGCGAAGGTCACCCCCGACAGCCACGTGCTCGACATCGGCTGTGGCTGGGGCGCTTGCCTCGAGTACCTCGCCACCGCGCGCGGGGTGAAGCAGGCCACCGGCGTGACCCTCTCCTCGGCGCAGGCCGACGAGGTCAACGCTCGCAACATCCCCGGGGTGAAGGTCCAAGACGCGGACTTCATGAAGTGGGAGACGGACCAGAAGTTCGACGCCGTCATCTCCATTTGCATGATGGATCACCTCTGTTCGCCCCAGGAGGCGCGCGAGGGCAAGGCCATCGGCATCTACCGGGAGTACTTCCGGCGCGTCCACGCCATGACCAACCCCGGCGCTTGGTTCGGCCTGCAGACCATCTTGCGCAACCGCACGCCCCGGCGCGGCCAGATCCTCCAGGACCTCTACTTCGTCACCCACGAGATCTTTCCCGGCGGCCTCAACCCGCGGCTGGAGGAGATCATCGCGGCGGTGAACCCCTATTTCGAGGTCATCACGGTCAAGCAGCGCCGCACCGATTACCAGCGCACGACCGCCGAGTGGCTGCGCCGGCTCCGGCTCAACGAGACCACCATCCGACAAGAGTGGGGGGACAAGTGCTTCGAAGACTACCAGCGGTACCTCGACACCTGCGTCCGCTGCTTTGACCAACACATCTCCTCGCTCGCGCAGTACGAGCTTCGAAGGATCGACTGATCATGTCCGACAAAGACCTCCTCCAGATGTTCAAGGTCGTCGCCGAGCGCGTCGACAAGAAGAGCTTCGCCGACATCACCCGCGACTCGGTCATCACCGACCTCGGGGTCGACTCCCTCTCCATGATGCAGATCGTGGGCGAGATGGAGACCGAGCTCGATCTCCAGATCCCCGATGAAGACTTGGTCGAGATCGTCACCGTCGGTGACCTCTGTTCCAAGATCGAAAGCCGCCTCGGAGCCTGATCTCATGCCGCGCAATACTCCTCGTCGACGCATCGAAGAGCAGCTCTATGCGACCTACATGGAGTTCTTCGAGAGAGCAGAGCGTGAGCGACGCTGGAGCGTCTTCGACGACATCCCGTGGGACGAGGCCAACCCGGAGGCTTCGGACGACCTCGCGCTTTGCGCCGAGACCTTCGCGTCGGTCGAGATGTTCCTCCCCGACTACACGGCGGGCGGTCTCAACGTGGTGCGCGACTACTTCGGCCGGGCATGGTTCCAGGCCAATTGGGGCTACGAGGAGAGCAAGCACTCCCTCGCCCTCGGGGAGTGGCTGGTCCGTTCGGGCAAGCGCAGCAAAGACGATTGGTTCGATCTGCAGGAGAACCTGCTCCAAGCGCGGCAGTGGAAGCCGCCATTCACCACCGCCCGTCAGATGACGGCTTACGGCATGGTGCAGGAGCAAGCGACCTTCCTCATCTACGTCAAGCACCGCGAGCGCGCGCGTAACGAGAACGACGCGTGCCTGTCGAAGATCTACGACTACGTCGCCCGCGACGAACGCGCCCACAGCAAGTTCTACCAGGACGTCATGAAGGTCCTCCTCGCCGAGGACCGTGAGGGCACCCTCACCGACATCGCCCACGTGCTCGCGAACTTCAAGATGCCGGGCGTCGACCTGGTGCCCGACTACGACGACCGCATCCTCAAGATGCGGGATGCGGGCATCGATCGGAACGTCTTCATCCGGAAGATCTACCTCCCGGTGCTCAAGTACCTCGGGGTTTCGCGCCACGAGATGCTCGCCGCGCAGCGCAAGGCCATCGAGGCCCAGCAGAAGGCCACCGAAGACGCGACCCACGCCGCCGAGTAGTCGTCGGCCGCCGGGGTCGGCCCCGGGGTCAACCGAGCGTCTTGGAGACCTTCTTGTTTACGGGGGGCCGCAGCATTTCGTGCAGCTTGTCCGTGAGGTCGTGAAGGCCGATCGGCTTGGACATGAAGCTCGCGTCGAGGCGGCGGAGTTGCGCCGTCGGAAGCAGGTCGCGGTGGCCGGAGATGAAGAGCACGGGCCCGGTGTAGCCGCGCGCGCGTGCCCTGCGTACGACTTCGATGCCGTTGATGCCGGGCAGATCGATGTCGACCACGGCGAGGTCCCACGACGGGGCGGACATGAGCAGGTCGAGGCCACGGGGGCCATCCATCGCGGTGGAGATCACCAGGCCCATGTTGCTGAGCAGGCGCACGAGGCCGCGGCGATAAAGGGCCTCGTCTTCGATGAGGGCCACCGTTCCCGAGAAGCGCCCCTTGCGGGCCACGGTGGCGGTGATGGGGGCGCGCGGCGAGGCGCGCCGGAGCGCGGGCAGCTCGACCCGGAAGCGAGCGCCTCCCTCGGGCCGGTCCTCGGCGACCACGCTTCCGGCGTGGTTGCCCACGATTTCGCGTACGGTGGCCAGTCCCACCCCCGTACCGGTGCGCACATCCTTGGTGGTGAAGAAGGGGTCGAAGATGTGGGGCAGGACGTTCTCGGGGATCCCGGGTCCGTCGTCCTCGACCGTGAGCACCGCGGTGAAGCTCCCTCGTCGCTCGGATCTTCGGGCGAGGCGCAGGGTGATGTGCGATCCCTCGGTCTCCTGGATGGCGTCGCGGGCGTTCACGAGCAGGTTGAGCACGACCTGGAGGAGCTGTGCGCTGTCTCCGGTCACGTACATCTTGGGCCGGAGGTCCAGGTCCACCGTGACCGACGCCTCGAAGGTGCGCTGCGCGATCTTCGCCGCCTCGCGGCAGACCTCGGTGAGGTTGACGAGCCCGTGCTGGGGTTGACTCCGGGTGAAGCCGAGGAGGCGGCGGGACAGGGTCGCGGCCCGAGTCGCCGCGCTCTCGACGTCCTGCATGCAGTCCAGGCCCTCCTCACCGGCGCGCTCTTCCGGCGAGAGTTCCATCACGTAGCTACAGCTCGCGAGGATGGCCCCGAGCATGTTGTTGAGATCGTGGGCGACGCCGGCCGTGAGTCGACCCAGGGTCTCCAGGCGCTGGCGTTGAAGGACCTGCTCCTCGGCCGCATCGTAGGGGCTGAAGACGACCATCGTGTTTGGGCCCAGGCGGATCGTGTCGCCGTAGGCCAGGGGCCCACGCTTCACCCGCTCGCCGTTGATGAAGGTGCCGTTGCGGCTCCCGAGGTCCTCGACGAGGTAGCTGCCGTCGGGGCATTGCACGACGGTGCAATGGGTGCGTGAGACCTCTCGGTCGTCGACGACGATGTCGCAGTCGCCCCCGCGTCCGAGGGTCGTGTGGGCCCCGAGCCGAAACTTCTGGCCGGCGGAGGAACCCTCCAGCATCACCAGTCGGCCCGCCTTGACGGTGGGACGAAGCGTCTCGTTGTCGGTTGTCGCGGTCACCCAGACCTGAACAACGGCTATCCGGTACGGGTCTTGAACGCCCGGTCGCTCATTTCTCGGGCGGACGCTGCTTTCGCGGGCCGAGCGGAGAGGGACTGCGCGGCGTCGTCTTGCGTCGCGGGAGGATGGCCGCTCCCACCTCTGCCGCCCCGAGCTCTGCTCCCGGGTCGCTCAGGGCCGAGGCGCGCGGGCCGAGCTCGATGGTGGCCACGGCCTCGGCGTCGGGAAAGGGGCTCGCCGCGAGCATTCCGAGGGGCACCAGCGCGGCCAGCATCCCCGCGCCCATGACGCCGGCCCAGGGCTTCTGCTCCAGCTGCCACATCTCTCGTCCGACCGAGGCGGCGAAGGCGGCCAGCCCGGCGAGGGCGACGATGGCGGCGTAGGGACTGGCCAGCAACACGGCCTTCCGCAGCGTGACCGGGACCAGGCCGGGGGAGGCGACCAGCGCGGTGGTTGCCCCCGCAGCCCCCACGAGCACGATGTTGGCTGCCGCCGTGACGAAGAGCGGGATGGAGGGGAGCCGGAGGGCCCAGCGTCCCACCCCGAGGGTGGTGACGAGCAAGCCTACCGTGCCGAGCAGCAATGGCAGGAAGGAGCTGGCCCCGTAGTTGCGGTCGAGCTCTGTGAGTCCCGCCGGCGTGAGGAGCTGCCCGGCCAGGGTGACCGCGGCCATGACGGCGAGCGCTCCGCCGATGCGAAGCACACGCTGCACGATGCTGTAGTCGGGCGGGCCTTCGGCGTGCCGGCGAACCTGGACGCGTCGGGAACGGGGACCGGTCTTGGGGGCCGCGCTGGCGGCGGCACGGGCTCCCCCGCTCGCGGCCGCGTCGACGGCGCCAGGGGAGCTCGGGGCCCCGCTGGTGGGGGCCATCCCCGGCGGCCCGCCGTCGAGCTCGACCTGGAGTGGACCGGCCGCATCCCAGTCGTCGTCGTCGGTGCCGAGCAGATCGACCCCGGACGACGGCGCGGAGGCACGCGGTGCGGGGGACGAGGTGGCCGCAGGGGCGCTCTTGCGCGCGGGCGCCGGGGGCAGGTCGAGCTCCAGCTCCGGCGCGGCCGAGCTACCGGACGGCTCTTCGGCGGGCAGGTCGAACTCCAGCCCGGCGGCGGACGTAGCTGCGGGCGGGCTCGAGGGCTCGAAGTCGAGCTCGAACGCCGCGGCACCACGGGCGACGTCTGTGGTTGCGTCGTCGTCGGGCGGCGCCTCCGAGTCACCCCCGGCGCTTCTCGGATCCCGATTGGGATCGTAGGTGCGCACCTTGCGGCTGTTTCGGCGGCGGGGCCGACCGCGGCGACTCTCTCCCTCGGCGGCCATCGCCCCGAGGGAGGGGCGGCGCGGACGGTCCGGCGGCGCGTCTCCGCTCAGCTCGCTCTGGACCTCGGCCAGGGCTCGCGCGAGGGCGCCGGCATCGCGGTAGCGTGCCTCGGGGTTGGGCAGAAGGCAGCGCCCGACGACCTTGGAAAGAGCCTTGGGGACGTCGGGGGCCACACGACTGAGTGAGGGGGCCTTGCCGCTGCAGATGAGACCGAAGAGCCCGGCGAGCTTCTCGGCGTCGAAGGGCATCTCGCCGGCGAGCGCCTCGAACAGGATCACCCCGATGGCCCAAACGTCGGTGGCGGTGCCTACGCTCGAAGGGTCGCGGATCTGCTCTGGAGACATGTAGTAGGGCGTCCCCATGGCTGCGCCGGCGGCGGTGAGACGTCGACCTTGGGCTGGCTCGTTCACGCTGCGACGGATCTCGTCGTGCAGGGGCAGCTTGGAGATCCCGAAATCGAGCACCTTGGGGATGAGCTCGTCCTCCTCTTCGGCGAGGAAGACGTTGTCCGGCTTGAGGTCGCGGTGGACGATGCCCTGTTTGTGCGCGTGAGAGACGGCCTCGGCGACGGGCAACATGATGCAAAGCGCTTCGTCTGCGCTGAGGCGGCCCCGCCGGATCCGGGCCGCGAGGTCCTCACCCTCGAGGAACTCCTGGACGATGTACATCGACCCGTCGGCGAGGCCATCCACGTCGAGAATGTCGACGATGTTGCGGTGACGGACGGTGCCCGCGGCCCGGGCCTCACGCAGGAAGCGCTCTCGCGCCTCGTGCTGTTGGGCGACCTCGTGCCGCAGCAGCTTGATCGCGACCGGCCGTCCGACGAGCTGGTTGGTCGCGAGATAGACCTCGGCCATGCCGCCCGCACCCACGAAGCGCTCGATGGCGTACTTGCCATTGAGGACCTGACCGATTTCGACCTCGCCGGGCATGACTCAATCCGTGAGACGGAACCCTTTTCGCACGAGGTTGGCGGCGGTGTCGTCCTGGTCGACGGTCACGATGGCGTGGACCCGTCCGTCGCGATGCACGAGCCAGAGGTCGACCTGCTGCAGGCTCGAGCTCCAGGCGACGTGCTTGGCTTCGAGCTCGCCGAGCTGGTCCTTTCCGGACGCGGCGTCGCCGAGGGCCGAGTGGGCGAAGCTCTCGCGGACCCGCCGCTCGAGGAAGTCTTCCCACAGCGCCTCGCGGGTGGTCGATGCCTGCGCGGAGAGGACGCCGATCCAGCGGTCCTCGGCCCGAAAGCGCACGAAGCTGCCCCGTTCGTCGAGCAGGCCCGCATCGGGGTGTTCGGCGAGCCATCCGCGCGGCAGGTCGAGCTCGAAGCCGAGGCGGTGATCCACGTAGCCCGACATGGACATCTCGGTCGCGTCGCGACGCGCGGCGATCTGCAGGCCCTTGGCCAGGGCCTGGAGCCGTTCATCGGAGATTTTTCCGATGAGCGACCAAGCGACGATGGACACGGAGACGTCGTCGCGAGTGGCCGTGATGGCGCTGACGGGTCGCCCCACCTTGCGCACCCGTCCCGACCACAGGCGCCCGCCGTCGTCCTCGAGGTTGATGGGCTCGCTGGCCTCGTTCCAAACGACGTCTTCGAACGCAGGTGCGGTCTTTCCCCCCGCGCCTTCGTCGACGAAGAGCATGGCCGTCACGCCGTCGTGGTCCATCACGGCGACCGCGGTCGGGTCGATTTGTCGCGCATCGTGGCCGACGACGAGGCGCCACTTGGGATCCGGACGGGTCCACGCGACGCCGTGACGGAAGTCGTGGTAGGCGCCGTCGCGGAGGCTGGCGGGTCCGAGCACGAGGGTCTGCGGGGCGGGCTCGGCGGCCACGGGGGTCGCCGGGGCCTCGGGCTCGGTGAGCTCGAGCGCATCGACCACGGGCTGATGGCTCTCGGGGCGATCGTCGTCGCTGCTGTTGGCGAGGATGAGCGCTTCGCCATTGCGGGAGACGACCACGCCGCGGAGGTAGAGGGTGCCGCTGTCGCGGGGCACGTCGATGGCGAAACGCTGGGCGGGTTGACCGCTCACCTCGGTGCCTTCGTTCTCCCGAAGCTCGCCCTTCTGGGTGAGCCGGTTCACGAGGTCCGGGATGACGACGTGGGCCGGTTGCGGTGTCGATTCGCGCCAGACGAAGGTGGCGCCGCTCGGTCCGAGCGCGCCGGCGAGGGCGCCGGGGTAGAGAGCGTCGGCTCTGGTGGCGTCGAGCAGCTGCCAGCCGGGGCCGGGCCACTTCAGCCGGAAGCCCGCCGGGCTCTCGATGGGGGGGCTCTTCAGGGCTTCGGGATCGATGGCCTCGCCGCCGCACGCGACGGCGTCGGCGCACAGAAGCCCCGCTAGCATCCCCCTCCGGAGCCAGCTCATCGCCCATCGACGCCAGCCTGCGGCCATCGCTCACTAGGTTAGTCGAGTTGGGGCTTTCCCGACAGTTCTCGCGTCCTTGAGCCACCACGAGACGTGCCCACGCGGAGGCAGAGGTGCTATGGCCCTCCGATGCCGAAGCTGGCCATCACGGGCGTGGGGGCCATCAGTCCGCTCGGGCTCGACGCGCCTTCCACCTGGGGTGCGATGCTCGAGGGAAGGAGCGGGGTCTCCTTCATCCAGGGCTTCGACACGTCCAAGCTGCGCGCCGACATCGCGGCGCAAGTACACGACTTTTCACCGACGCCGTACCTCTCGAAGAAGGAGAGCGAGATCTACGGGCGCGTCACCCACTTCAGCCTCGCCGCGGCGATGGAGGCGGTGGGTATGGCGGGGCTCGGAGGCTTTCTCAAGGACGGGGTGCCCGGGAAGGAGCGCTTCGCGGAGCCTCCGCCAGATATCCCGCCGCACCGCATCGGCTGCCTCTTCTCCACGGGTCAGGGGTCGGTCGACATCTTCGAGCAGCAGACGGCCAAGAGTGCCGCGCGCGGTCCCCGGGCCGTCTCGCCCTTCTTCATCCCCGGGGTCATGCCCAACAGCGGCGCCGCCCTCATCACCATGCGCTACGGGTTCATGGGGCCCTCCTACAGCCTCAACAGCGCCTGCACCACGGGTGCTCACTCCATCGCCACGTGCGGTCTCATGATCGAGGCGGGCGAGGCCGACGTGATGGTGGCCGGCGGAGCTGAGGCGGCGCTTCGACTCAACACGGTGGCGGGTTTTGGCAACGCCAGGGCGCTCACCAAGGCCTGGGAGGGCGACCCCACGCGCGCGAGCCGACCCTTCGACGCGGGCCGTCGGGGCTTCGTCATGGGGGAGGGCGCCGGGTCGCTGGTCGTCGAAGACGCCGAGCACGCGGAGAGGCGTGGTGTGAAGCCCTTGGCCTACCTCGCAGGTTGGGGCCTCACCTCCGACGGGCAACACCTCACGCAGCCCCACCCGGAGGGTCTCGGGGTCAAGCTCGCGGTCGAGCGCGCCCTCGAGCGGGCGGGGATTGGCACCGACGACATCGACTACATCAACCCTCACGCCACCTCGACGCCCAAGGGGGATCTCGCGGAGGTCGAGGCTCTGCGCGCCGTGTTCGGCGACCGACTCCGCAGCATCCCGATCAGCGCGACCAAGTCGATGACGGGGCACCTGCTCGGCGGCGCGGCGGCGGTGGAGTCGATGGCGGTCGTCCATACGCTGCGCGACCAGCGCATGCACCCGTCGATCAACCTCGACGAGCTCGACCCCGCGTTCGACCTCGATGTCGTCACCGGCGGGCCGCGCGAGGCGGACATTCGCTACGTGCTCAAGGTGTCCGCTGGGTTCGGCGGGCACAACTGCGCGCTCGTGTACGAGCGCGCGTGATGTAGGATGGTGGGAAAGGAGCGCTGATGAGGGATTGGACTTATTTGGTATTGCTTGCGGGGACGGCGTCCGTCTCGGCATGGGCTTGTGGTTCGGACGTGGAGAACACGACCGACAGCACGACGACGAGCTCGTCGTCTGCCGGCGGGGCGGGCGGAGCCACCACGACCACGTCGAGCTCCTCGGCTTCCAGCACCAGCTCGGGGATGCAGACGCCCTGCGAGCAGGCCTGCGAGCACATCGACAGCTGCGCGGGCACCCCGGGCGTGTGCAACCTCGTGGGTGATCTCGGCTTCGTCGACATCACCACCTGCAGCGACGCGCAAGCCGAGTGCGCGGCGGTCTGCCTGCGCGATGCATCGTGCGGCGCCATCCTCACGCTGGTGCAGATGCCCCTCGACCCGACGCTCGAGAGCTGTCTCACCGGCTGCTTCCCGCCCTGCACCGGGTGCGTCATCACCAGCTGTCCCACCGAGCTCCAGGCCTGCACCAATGACACGCAGGGCGACTGTCCGGCGTACCTTCAGTGCATCAATGGGTGCGGCGACACCGACACGGCCTGCATCAACGCCTGCGCGACCACGCACCCGGGCGCGGCCACCGATGGGGTCGTGGCCTGTGCGGCCACCAACTGCCCCACGGAGTGTGGAGGCGGCGCCGGTGGCGGAGGCGGCGCGGGCGGCGGCGGCGGTGCAGGCGGCGCTGGCGGCGCTGGCGGCGCCATGAACAACAATTGAGCGGGCTCAGATGGAGAGCGACCCCTCGCGGAAGTCGCTCTTCTGAAGATGCACGTTGATGCAGACGGGGGTCCCCTCGGCGGCGAGCCGCTTGGCCTCGTCGAGGACCTCGTCGATCTTGGCGGGGTCGTCGAGCAAGATCCCCTTACCGCCGTAGCCTTCGGCCACCACGTGGTAGTCGGTGTAGCGCAGCTCGGTCCCCACGGGGTCGCCGAGGATGGAGACCTGATCGCGCGCGATTTGCTGCCAGCTCGCATCGGTGCCGATGACCGCGATGGGCGCGAGGCCCGAGCGTCGATAGGTGTCGAACTCGGCGAGGCTGTAACCCGAGGAGCCATCCCCGTAGAAGAGCCAGACCTCGGCGGTCGGGCGCGCGCAGGCTGCCCCCACGGCGAATCCTCCGCCCACCCCGAGGGTGCCGAAGACGCCGGGATCGAGCCAGCGCAGCGGGCCTCGCGGGCGCACGATGTAGGAGCCGGTCGCGACGAAGTCGCCCCCGTCGACGATGAGCACGCTGTCGTCGTCCATCTTCTCCTCGATGCGCATGAAGAGGTGGACGGGGTCGACGCGAGGGCCTTCGGGGTTGGCCTTGGCGACGATCTCCGCGTCGCGCGCCTGCTCGCGTTCGCGTAGCCGATCGAACCAGGGCGCGAGGGAGGCGCCCGACTTGCCGGCACGATGCGAGAGCTGGACGAGGAAGTGTCCCGGGTGGGCCTGAACCGCGATGGTGGGCTTGCGGTTCTTCTTCAGGGCGGTCTCGTCGAGGTTGATGCTGATGAGGGTGCCCTTCTTGTTGATCTTCTGGCCGTAGCCGAGGCGGAAGTCGAAGGGGAAGCCGGCCACGATGACGACGTCGGCCTCCTTGAGGGCCGCGGTGCGCTTGTGGCGGAACTGCAGGTCGCTGTGGCGGCCGAGCAGGCCGCGCGAGCTACCTCCGAGGAAGGTGGGGATCCCCAGCTGCCGCACCGCATCGGCGAGCTCGTCGGCGCGGTCGGGCGTGAGGTTGACCATGGCCTGGTTGCCGACCACGAGGACGGGCTTCTGGGCCGAGGAGAGGGCGGCGGCGACCTGGTCGAGCTGTCCGGAGGCCGCTTCGCCGAGGTCCTTCGTCAGGGACACCGCATCGAAGGGGATCCGCGGCATGTGGAACTGGTGCTGCAGGTAGCCCTTCATCGCGAGCTGAGCCACGGCGCCCACCGGGCCCTTCATCTTGTCGACCCCGGATTCCTTCAGGTACCACTCCGAGACGGTCTCCTTGGGGTAGAGAAGGTCGACGGCGATCTCGAGGAATACGGGGCCGGGGACGCCTTCGCGCGCTACGCGGAAGGCGCGCTCGAGCATGGGCTCGAGGTCGCCCACCTTGTTGCAGCGCGTCGCCCACTTGGTGATGGGGCGCATGAGCGAGAGCTGATCGATGTCCTGCAGCGAACCCCGGCCGCGGAGGACGGTCGCCGTGGCGCCCCCGAGGATGAGCATGGGCTGCTGCGCCTCATGCGCGTTCTTCACGGCGGTGACCGTGTTGGTCACACCGGGGCCGGCGGTGACGGCGCAGACCCCTACGGTGCCGGTCATACGGCTCGTGGCGTCGGCCGCGAAGGCGGCGGTGACCTCGTCGCGCACGTCGACCACCTTCAGGCCGTGCATCTTGGCTCCCTGGAGGATCGGCGAGATGTGCCCCCCACAGAGGTTGAAGAGACACTTCACGCCGTGGGCGGCGAGGGTCTGACCGACGAGGGACCCACCGTGAGGATGCTGCGACATGGGTGAGTCTATAACCCACCTATCCGTTCGTGATCAGCGCCCGCGCATCCCGAAGAGGCGAGCGAGCGCGGCCTCGGGTGACGTTTGCCGGGTCAGAATGTCGGCGAGCGCGGCAAAAAAGCCGCTCGCGACGCCCTGGAGCTGCGCGAAACGCGCGACGCGAGGAATGAGCTCGACCGCCTCCACGCGGAGCTCGGCCTCCTTCTGAGCCTCCTCGAGACTGGCCCCTCGGGCGAGCGCTCGGCCCACGACCACCTCGGGCCGGTCGTGGAGCGCCATCGACGCGAGCAGGTCGCCGTAGCCCCCGAGCCCGTAGAGGGTGCTCGCCTCGGCCCCGGCCACCTTGGCGATGGCCACCGCCTCGTCGACGGCGCCCGAGACGAGCGCGGCGAGCAGGCCCGGGGAGACGTCGTCGCGCACCTGGGCGTAGCCGAG
>JGI12210J13797_10034673_pt1 | contig 19630 bp, 13 predicted proteins | sample ElkSlonscriptome_3_FD_13797 | JGI IMG/M metagenome (IMG submission 13797)
CGGAGCGAGCAGGAGGCGGGGCGGTGCCGGGGAGCCATCGAGATCTACCAGCACTTCATCGCGGCAGGTCCCCCGGCGGGGGACGTCGATCGGGCCCACCTCGAGGTCGGGCGCTGCTATCGGCGGCTCGAGGCGGCCGCGGAAGAGGCCGAGGACTCGCCTCTCGCCGAGGCCGATCCGCCGCCCGAGGCCGATCCGCCCGAGCCCGCCTCGCCCCGGGCCGCGTGGGTGCGCGACGCGTGGGGCGGAGGGCTGCTCGCCGCGGGGGTCGTGGGGCTGGCCACCGGCACGGGGCTGTACCTCCAGGCTCACGCCGATCGGCGTCGAGCCGAGCGGGCCACCACCACCGACGAGTTCCGCTCGGCCAGCGAGCGCGCCACCCGGTTCAGCGCCGGGGGGATCGCCGGGTTCGCGCTCGGCTCGGCCCTCGTGGTCGGCGCGGTGGTCCGGTACGCGCTGGTCGCCCGGCAATCTCGGGTCACGGTGATCGCCGGCCGGCGCTCGGTGGGCGTGCGGGTTCGCTTCTGATCGGAAGGCGGGGCCCACCACGCTCGCGACAGCCCGTATCCTCTCTTGGGTGCCCCGCGCCCGAGCTTGGCCCGAGCCCGAACAGGTATACTGGTGTAGCAGATGTCGGTCCCCAAGCTGATCTTCGCGCTGTTGGCGGTGAGCGCGTCTGCGTCGATCGCATGCGTGCAGCCGGGCCTGTTCGCGTGCGAGTCGAGCGACAACTGCATCAGCCGGGGCGAGCAGGGGGTGTGCGAGCCCACCGGGTTCTGTAGCTACCCCAGCGGCGAGTGTGAGTCCGGCCATCGCTACGACGAATTTGCCCGCGAGGACCTGGCCGGCCGGTGCATCGACGAGGCGGGCGAGCTCGAGGAGGAGAGCGACGGCGGATCGGACGGCGGGACGCCCGATCCCGAGGTGTGCATGCCACCCCCGCCGCCGCCGGCGTGCGCCGACGCGGACGGCGACGGCTTCGGGGAGGGAGAGTGCCTCGGCCTCGACTGCGACGACGACAACCCCTCCCACCACGATCGCTGCGTGTACATCTCGCCGGCGGGCGACGACCACGGAGCGGGCACCCGCGATGCTCCGTGGCTGACCTTCGCGCACGCCATCCCGCAGCTGGGGCCCGGGGAGAGCCTGGTGCTGCTCGACGGCGACTACGAGCCCTCCACCACCGGCCTGCCCAACATCGATTGCGACGAGACCGGCAACGCGGTCAGCGGCATGCCGCTGGCGCCGATCTCCATTCGCGCCGAGAGCGAGCGTCGGGCCCGGCTGCTCGGCGACGGCAGCCAGCCGGTGTTCCGCCTCGACGACTGCCGCCACTGGGGGATCTTCGGGCTCGCGGGGCGGGGGGCCGATCTCTCGGCGGAGGAGCTCGAGGCCTCGGGGCTGGTGTTCCAGATCGACGACAGCGAGGACGTGGTGGCCCGCCGGCTGCACTTCTCGCACAGCAACCGCTACTTCGAATCGCACGTGTTCGTGGTCTCGAACAGCCACCGGATCCTGATCGAGGAGTCGGAGGCCTACGACTTCCACCTCGATGGCTTCCACGTGGAGGACGCCTCCACCGACGTGACGCTGCGCCGCTGCTACGCGCGGGGCAGCGACTACGCCGATCTTCCCGGCTGCGTGCGCTTCGACGATCCGATCGCCCCGTTCTGTAGCGTGGCCGAGGGGGAGGACTCGGGCGACACGGCCTTCGACGTGAGCGAGGGATCGAGCGGGGTCCGCATGGAGAACTGCATCGCCGACGGTCCGCTGTGGGCCGGGTTCCAGCTCGGGCCCGGGGTGCGCCACAGCGAGGTGCTCGGCAGCATCGTGCAGGGGGGGCTGCATGGCGTCGTCCTCCGCGGCGACGAGGCCACCAACATGGCGGTCGGCGTGATCGACTCCGTCATCGATCATCCGCGCCGCCACGGGGTGTGGATGCGCAGCACCCAGGAGACCTGGGTCGACGGCCTGACCGTAATCGGGGCCGGAGGGGACGCGCTAAAGATCGAGCAGGAGACGCCCTGCCCGGAGATCGGCGGGTGCAGCTGCGATCTCCTGAACGTGCTGGCGCTGGACAGCGTCGACCACGGGGTGAGCTCCACCTCCGCCTATGCGTGGCGGCTGTCGTACGCCAACGTCTACGGCAGCGGGGAGGGCGACTACCCGGTCGGCGAGGAGATCGGCGACGAGGAAGGCGACATCTGGGCGTCGATGTCGGTCGACCCGGGGCCGATCGGCACCGGCGAGGGCCAGCGCCTCGTGTACGCGCCCGACGACAGCCCCATGAAGGGCGCGGGCGCGATGGGAGACGACATCGGAGGCACGGTCCTCCATCGGGTGGTCGAGGGCGACCCCACCGACGAGCCGCTGTGGGATCCTGAGACCGGCGCGTTCCCCTGCGGGGCGACGGTCTCGGGCGTGAGCGACGACCCCGAGCGCTCGTGCATCGGGGTGCACGAGCGGCTGGGCCTGGGCGCGGGGGCAGCCGCGCTGCCCAGCGGGTACGGCGAGATCTGCGGCTGAGAGGAGCGGTCGCGGGCACGGCCGAGCCCTCGGCCCGCGCAGGATGGACCTCGGGCCGCCTCGGCTCAGAACTGGGTGATGTTCAGCACGTAGTCGCCCGTGCTGCCGGCGAAGCCGCTCACGGTCAGGTAGATCTGCTCGCCCGCTCCGAGGACCAGGCTGATCTCCGACTGGAGCCCCACGCCCGCGTCGTCGTTGCAGATGATCTCCGCGTCGACGGCACACGTGGAGTAGGCGGCCAGGGCGGTGTCGTAGCTCGAGCCGAAGGTGTCGAACACGTAGGTGGCGGGGGCCGGAGCGGTGAACAGGAACAGGCGGTCGACCGCGCCTCCCGCCGCGCACGACTGGGCGAGGTCCTCGTCTTCGCCGATCGTCGTGCCCGTGGCCACCGGGCTGCCGATCATGCCGCCGAGGTTCTCCTCGGCCTCGCACACCAGCTCGTCGATGTTGAGCACGTAGTTGCCCACGCTGCCCCCGAGGCCCTCCACCGCCACGAGGATGGTCTGCCCCGCGCTCATCGAGGTGAACACCTGGGATTGAAAACTGGCCCCGGCGTCGTCGTTGCAGTCGATCAGCGAGCCGGGGTCGCAGCTGGTGAACAGGCTCAGCACGGTGTCGTAGTCGGAGCCGAAGGTGTCGAAGACGTAGTCGGCGTCGCTGGGGGCGGTGAAGCGCACGATGCGGTCGGGGCCGGGCCCGGCGCAGGGGCTGGCGAGGTCGTCGTCCTCGGCCACCGTGCTGCCCATGGAGACCGCCAGGCCGGTCGCGGTGAAGATGTCCTCCTCCTCGCAGCCGAAGGTGCAGCCCGACGCGTCGTAGGCCTGGCAGTTGGCGGTGCAGGCCAGCGCGCCCCCGCCCGGGAAGCCCTGGGCGATGCAGCTCGAGCCGGCCAGATCCAGGCCGTCGCAGGTCTCGATGCCCTCGGCGAGGTCGTTGCCGCACGACAGCAGCGTGCACGCGCTGGTGTCGTACTCGTCGCAGCCGTCGTCGCAGGCCAGGGTGCCGCCGTCGAAGCCCTGGGCGAGGCAGTCCGAGCCGGCCAGATCCAGGCCGTCGCAGGCCTCGAGCCCCTCGACGAGGTCGTTGCCGCACTGGAAGAGCTGGCAGGCGGTGAAATCGAGCGCCGAGCAATCGGGCAGGCAGGTCAGGGCGCCGGCGTCGAAGCCCAGGATCGTGCACGTCAGCCCCGCCAGATCGCTGCCGTCGCAGGCCTCGGCGCCCTCGACCATGTCGTTGCCGCAGGCGAAGGTGATGCACGCGGTGGTGTCGTAGGCGGTGCAATCGTCCGCGCAGCCGAGCTGGCCGGCGTCGAAGCCCTCCGACTCGCACGTCCCGCCCAGCAGGGCCAGGCCGTCGCAGACCTCCGCGCCCTGGGTGATGTCGTCGCCGCACACGAAGTCGGCGCACCCGGAGGTGTCGAAGGAGCAATCATCGGCGCAGGCCAGGGTGCCCGTGTCGAAGCCCTCGGAGGCGCAGTCGGCCCCGCCGAGGTTCGCCCCGTCGCAGGCCTCGCGGCCCTCGATCACCGCGTTGCCGCAGCTGAAGCTCACGCAGCCGCTGGTGTCGAGCGCCGAGCAGTCTCCCGCGCACCCCAGGATGCCGTCGTCGAAGCCCTCGTCGGTGCAGCTCGAGCCGAGGTCGCGGCCGTCGCAGACCTCGCCCTCTTCGAGCAGGTCGTTGCCGCACGTCGGCGGCGCGTCCGTGTCGCCGGTGTCGCTCGTGTCGCCCCCCTCGGTCCCGCTCGAGTCGGGATCGACGGGGCCGGAGGTGATGGAGGGATCGACGGCGGTGGTGCTCGAGCCGGTGTCGCTCGAGTCGGTGCCGGTGTCCTCGCTGCCCGTGGGGGTGAGGGGCGAGTCGTCGCCGCCACAGGCGAGGGTGAGCAGACCGAGGGTGGCGAGGGCGGAGAGGCGAGTCCAATGCATGGCTGGCTGCACTATGGGAGAGTCGGCCGGTCGCTCGCAAGCGATCGCCTCGGCCCAGGGACCGGCGCCTTCACGCGGGACGATGTTCGGGCGGCATGGGGTAGGACTCACGGCCGCTCAGCGGCTGGACACGGTGAGCGCCAGCTCGGCCGTCCAGTCGTTGCGGCCGTCGGACGACACGAAGTGCAGCCGGTGGTTCACGCGCTTGGGCGAGATCCTCGTCCACAGCACGTTGGCGCCGATCCAGTCGTCGCCGCGGAGCTGCGCGTTGGGGTCGTGGTCTCCCAGCAGCAGGTGCACGGGGTACCCGCGGTCGGGCTTCATCGCGCTGTCGCTCAGCTCGAACAGGTGGGTAGGGACGGGCGCGACGTCGTCGTCGGTCCACGCCAGCATCGCCTCGCCGGCCTCGAGCTGGGCGTACAGTGCCTGGATGCCGCGGCCGCTGTCCTCTTCGACCGCGAGCGCCACCAGCACCACGCGGGAATCGGTGGAGGGCAGGAAGACCAGCGACTCGGCCGAGGCCTCCTGGGGGAGCACCTTGGAGGGGAAGCCCTCGGGCCCGTGGAAGCGGTAGAGGTAGCGGCCCAGCGCGCGCACGTGCGGGCCATCCACCCGGTACACGCCCAGCAGCAGGGTGGGCTCGGGCATGCCGCGCAGCAGGCCGTCGTAGCCCTTGGCCAGCTCGAGCCGGTGGACCTGGATGCCCACGCCGATCGACCCCGTGCCGCCGGCGTGGGCCAGCGCCAGGGAGCGCTGCTCCTGCTTGCGCTTTCGCTTCCGCCGGCGCCGTCGGGAGTGCCTGCCCACGCGGGTCGAATGATGCCCCAACTCGCCGGAGAACACGAAGGCGCGAGCGAGCGCCCTGCGAGCGAGCGCCGTGAGAGCGCGAACGAAGGAGGGCGGCGCCACTGGGTGACGCCGCCCTCGGATCGACGGTTGGGATGGGATGGGACGGGACGGGCCGATCAGTCGTGGTGGTGCACGCGGCGAACCTTGCGGACGGTCTCGTGCTCGCCGCGCTGGCCGAGGCGCACGGGGATGCCCAGGGTGACGCCGGCCAGCACGCTCATGCCGGTGTTGGAGTAGTCGGGCAGGTCCTCCATCTTCCGGCGCGCGCTCCACAGCTGCATGACCTCGGCATTGAGCGACACGTAGTTGCTGATGCGGACCTCGAGCCCGGCGTGGAGTTCGAAGCCGATGCGCGCGCTGGCGTCGACCGTGCGGGCCTGCTGGGCGCGGCGGTAGTCTAGGCGCAGCACGTCGAAGCCGAAGCCCAGCCCGGCGTAGGGGCGCACGGGGAACTCGTCGAAGAGGTACGCGTTGCCTCCCAGGAACAGCGGCACCGAGGTGTAGTCCAGCCGCGTGGCCTGGCCCTCGGCGAAGCCCGCCTCGCCCGGTGAGAAGCGCACGCGACCCTGCTCGAAGCCGGTGCGGAAGTAGCCCACGAAGCGGGGGTAGGTCCACGCGCCGCGGGTCTCGAACATCTGCACCTTGAAGTCCATGCCCTTGATGGTGCCGCACGCGGTGGTGCCGTCCGGGTCGGCGCACGCCTTGAACTGGTTGGAGCGCAGCCGGCCGTCGCTCGAGGAGGCCCGGCCGGTGGCGCCGGTGGGGGAGAGCACCAGGCTGCCCTGCAGGCCCAGCCACTTCAGCTCCGGCGTGCGCTCGTGCGTCTCGATGGTCTCCTCGACGATGTCGTCGTGCTCGTCGTCGTGATCATCGTCGTCGTCGGTGGTCTCTACGATCACGACCGACTCGCCGCCGTCGACGATCTCGATGACCTTGGTGGTCGTGCCGGCCTCGGGGGGCTCCTTCGCCTTCGCGTCGGCCTGCTCCTCCGCTTCGTCCGCGGCCACGGTGATCACCTTGGTGGTCTTGCCGTCGGCGTTGGTCTCCACGCGGACCTCGATGGGGCCTTCCTCGGCCTGGTCGGTCCCGCTCTCGGAGGCGAGAGCGCTGGAGGCGCTGGTGGTCAGCGCGAGGAGCGAAGCGGCGGCGGAGACGAGCAGCAGTCGAGCGGGTCGCATGGGTAGGGTCCTCGGGTTCGGCCGGTGGCGGGCCCGTGGGCGGGCCGGCAGCGGGTTCGAGGTGCCCTATCCGGGAGGGGGGGGATTGGGTTGGGAAATCTACGGAGGTGTCTTGCGGAGATTGCGCTGCGGCGCGAAGAGGCAAGGACCTCGACCTCGGGATCGAGGTGACGGGCGATCCGAGCCCGGCGGGGTTCTCGCGCGTCTCGATGAGGCGGGGTACGGTGACGGCGTGGTCAGTCCCGCCTTCGAGCGACTGAAGTACTACTTCAACCGCTGCAAGCCCGAAGAGCCCGTGCCGGCCGACGATGAGGAGAACTTCTACGTCGATTTCGACGAGCTGCGGCTGAGGGGAGAGCGCTGTGTCGACACGCTGGCATCGACCATCGCCCTGGCCAACCGGCCCACGTGCCAGCTGCTCACCGGGTTCTCGGGGTCGGGGAAGAGCAGCGAGCTGCTGCGCCTCCGCGTGCGTCTCGAGCAGAGCGGGTTCGTCGTCGTCTACGCCGATGCGACCGACGTCCTCGATACCAATCCTCGACGACCTCGAGAAGCTGTCCGAGACGGGAGAGGTCCAGGCGGCCGCGCAAGCGATGTTCCTCAACCACGCCGATGCCCTGCGCACCCCGGCCGTTCACCTCGTCTATACGGTGCCGGTGCGGCTGGTCTTCTCGGGCGCGGCCCCGGAGCTGGGCAAGCACTACGATGGGGAGCCCCAGGTGCTGCCCATGGTGAAGCTACGCGAGCGGGCGACCGGAGAGCCCCTGCTGAAGGGGCACCAGGCGCTGCGCACGGTGCTCGAGCGCCGGCTCGACGTGGCCGAGGTGTTCGGCGACGACACCAGGCTCATCGATCGACTGGTGGCCAGCAGCGGAGGGTACATTCGCGATCTGCTCCGGCTGGTCCAGTACTCCCTGCAGATCGCCACCCAGCACGATGCGAAACTCCCCGTACGCGAGGAGCACGTCGCGAATGCGATCGCGAAGCTCCGCCGCAGCTACGTCAAGGCGTACAGCACCGCGTATCAGCCGCTGATGAAGCACATCGAGGAGCATCGGCCGGAGGTGGTGCCAGAGGAATTGAGTGCCCACCTCGCCGACGTCCTCGCCGGACACATGGTCATGGTGTACGGCAACGATGTCGACTGGTACGACATTCATCCATTGCTGCACGACCTGGTGAGGACGTGAGCCACTCCGAGGCCGATCGGAACGACACCGGGAGCTTCCTCTCCCAAGGCTTGGTGCTGGGAGAGAGATTCTCCCTGTATGTGGTCGCCGTGGAGTCGATCGATGCCCAGCAGCGCGTGATCGACGAGCTGGAGGGCACGCCCGAGCTTCGGGTGAAGGTCGTCGATGTCGGGGACGGTGCCGAGCGCCTCGACCTCGTCATCGGAGAGGGGATGACGTCGCTGCTCTCCGTGGAGGGGCGGGCGGTCGTCGTCGTGACCGGGCTCGACCAGCGTCTCGCCCGCGATCCCGACGTGTTCCGGAGGCTCAACGAGCACCGCAACGAGCTGCGGCGCCGTGCTCCGGGGGGAGTCGTGCTGATGGGCGGGCCGAAGGTCGTCGAGGCGCTGCGCAGCACCGCTCCCGACACCTGGTCGGTGAGAGCGGCCGACCTCGACGTGAGCGCGGGTCCTCGAGAGCTCGCGTTCGTCGACGAGCCGCGACCTCGCTTCCAGCTCCCGGCGAGCCCAGGGACGGAACAGCAGCTGTCCGTGCTCGCGAAGGAGCACGACGCGCTCCCCAGAGGTGATCGCCGAGGTCGTGTGGCCATTCGAATGGCGGAGATCCTCGACGGCGATCGAACGAAGCACCCTCGGGCCCACGAGCTGTACGTCGAGGGCGCGGATGATGTGGGGAGCCCTCGGCTGCGCATGATGGCGCTCATCAACGCGATGCGGACGCTGCCGTGGCCCGATTCCGAAGAAGCGCTCGAGCGACTGCCGCTGCTCGCCAGGGAGTCCGAAGCAGAGGCATGGCTCGATCTCGCCAGCTATGCGTGGATGAACTTCTCGCACCGTGCGCGAGAGGTCGCGAGAAACCGCGAAGCCCTCGACGCTGCCGAGCGTGCTCTAGAGCTGTCGAGCAGAACGAGCGATGCACACTTTCGGGCTGAAGCGCGGTCGGCCCTGGCCGAGGCGAGGGCAGCGATGGGTGAGCTCGATGCGGCGCTCGATGCTTGGGCCGAGGTGATCTCGGAGTTGCAGCAGTCGCCACTCCTCCCGCCGCGCTTGATCCGAGCAGGCATGGCCGCCGCGCTTGCAGGCAGGAAGGATCTGATCGACGCGTACTGGGGTGCGTATGTTCGTGAGCCCCTCGATGGGGGAGGGGCCGTCGAGCTCCACTGGCGAAGAGGCGATCTATGCCGTGCCCTGGCGTCGATGGCGATGTCCTCCGCGGAGGCCTTGGCCTGGGACGTGCTGGTCGAGTTGAGCGCCGAGTGGCGGATGAGCATGCTGATGCGAGAGTGTGTCGGTGCACTGGTGGATCTCGTGGGCGTAGGCCGGGACGTGGCGCTCGACCGATGGGAGGCTCGGCTCGGGGACCTCGGGCTGGAGGAGGCGCTCGTGGCTCATGTGATGGCGGTGCTGAGGGCGAGGATGCTCGCCGCCGGCTCTCGGCTCGATGAAGCGGAGCGCATGCTGGCCGATGTGCCGATCGAGCCGCTGTGGGATCTCGACTCGACGCTGGGCTATCTCGCCACATCGGTTCGGATCGCCGCGCTCGACGCCCGCTTTCGAGCGGGAGACGCCGACACCCTGATGGAGCACGTGCTGGGCAGTGAGCACCGGGCCGCGTTGCTCCACGAGGTGGCCATGGTGAGCCGTCGTGGGGAGCGGCTCGAGGGCTTGCTCGAGCCCGATCAGCGGCTCGTGGCCGTGCTGCTGCGGACGCTGGGCTCCAGCGGGCTCGACCCGGAAGCCGCGGCCCGCTCACAGCCCGCGTAGGTGCTCGGCCATCAGCGCCGGGTCGCTGGCGTGGCCCATGGCGACCTCGGGGCTCAGCTTCCCGCGCCGCACCAGGTCGGCCATGGTGCGCTCGAACGACAGCATGCCGTCGGCGCGGCCCTTGAGGATCTCCGAGAGGATCTGGTGCCCTCGCCCCTCGCGGATCTTGGTGGCCACCGCGGTGTTCACCTTCATCAGCTCCACCGCCGGCACGCGCTGGGGCAGGGTGCGGGACGGCAGCAGGCGCTGGGTGACGATGGCCCGCAGGGTGGAGGCGAGCTGGAAGCGCACCTGCACCTGCTGGTGCTCGGGCACGCTGTCGATGATGCGGTCCACCGCCATGGCCGCGTCGGCGGCGTGGAGGGTGGACAGCACCAGGTGCCCGGTCTCGGCGGCGGTCAGCGCCGCCTGCATGGTCACGTGGTCCCGCATCTCGCCCACCAAGATCACGTCGGGGCTCTCGCGCAGCGCGGCGCGCAGGCCCTCGGAGAACGAGCTGACGTGCACGCCGACCTGGCGCTGGTGCACGAGCGCCCGCCGGTGCCGGTACTCGTACTCGATCGGATCCTCCAGCGTGATGACGTGCTTGTACGCGGTGCGGTTGATGTGCTCGATGAGCGCCACCAAGGTGGTCGACTTGCCCGAGCCGGCCGTGCCGGTCATCAGCACCAGGCCGCTGGAGAGCGAGGCCAGCTCCACCAGGCTGTCGGGGAGGTTGAGCACGTCGAGGGTGGGCGGATCGCTCCGCACCGGTCGCAGGGCCAGGGCCAGCCCCCCGTGCTGCAAGAACAGGTTGCCGCGGTAGCGCTGGGGCCGGCCGTCCACCCGCACCCGCAGGGCCAGATCGGTGCTGCCCTGGTGCTCGAGCTCGTGGTGGGCCCGGGCCCCGAGCACGGGGGCCAAGAAGCTGCGCAGCTCCGCCTCGGAGATGCTCACCCGCGGCAGCTCGGTGATGTCGCCGGCGATCCGCAGCCGGGCGTTGCAGCCGGCCGACAGCAAGATGTCGGAGGCCCGCTCGGAGCTGCCGTAGGTGAGCACCGCGTCGAGCGGGCCGGGCTCGAGGATGGGCTCGTCCCGCAGGGCCTGCAGCGGGCCCGCCGTGGGCGAGGGCGGAGCGGCGGCGGGCGCCTGGTTGGCGGCGGGCGGAGTGGAGGTGCTGTCGGGCGGCGGCAGGGGAACGGAGGCCGAGGCCGCCGGCGCGGCCGGGAACGCGGCGGGCGCGGCCGAGGCGGGGGCGGGCGCGGACGCCGAGGTCGAGGCGGGGGCGGCCGTGGACTGCGGCGCGGCCGGGAACGGGCGGCCGGGCGACGACGTTGACGATCGCGACGCCGTCTCGGCCGTGACGAGACGAAGTGTCAGCCGGGGCCCCTCGGCCCGGGGCTCCACCAGCACCGTGTAGCGCTCGCCGTCCTCCGCCGCGTAGGTGGTCTCCACGCTGCTCCCCGCGGCCAGGCGCTCGCGCTGCGCAGCATCGGTGAGGGGCTCCACCATCGCCTCGACCATGTCTCGGCCCAGGGCGGGCATCGACAGGGCCTTGGGCTCGCCGCGCTTCTCCAGCCACGGGGGCTCGGCGGAGGGGATCACCAGGACGTCCGCTCCCTGGGCGGACACGAGCTTGAGCAGGGAATCGACGAGCATCGCCATCGGCGCGACGGATTCTTGCACCGAACGTGCCAGCCGACGAGGACCTCGGAGCCCTCGACCGCCGAAGCGCCCGCCGACGCCCCCTCGACCCTCGCCTGGTGGTCTCAGCGGTTCCCCGTCGTTCGCCTCCAGCGAGCCACGCTCCGCAGCGCGCGAGCCTTCGCCGCGCCGACGTCCCCCACGATGTCCGGCTCGTCATCCACCTCGCGCAGCCCGAACCTCCGCTTCATGATCGTCTGGAGCGTGACCACGATCGAGCCGACCGGATCCTCGTCCTCCTCGGCCTCCAAGGCCTCTCCCAGGATTCCGATTGCCGAGTCCTTGGCACGTGGGATGCGGTACCAGACCTATCGGAACGCGGTGGCCGCGTTCCCCCTGACGAACGGCGAGGGGTCGTGCAGCAGGCGGTCTCGCAGCATGGTCTCCATGGAACGCGGCTACGACCGCCCCCTTGGCATACCCCAGGCCCCATGGGAAGGGCCGGGTCACCGTTGGCTCGGAATCAGCCCGGTGATCGGCCGCCTCTTCGGATGCTGAGTCGGAGGCATGAGGCGAGTCCTCTCGCTCGGGTTCGGCGGAGCTGGCCTTGCAGTCGGCAGCCGGGGGGGAGGCGGCTCGGTACCGCTCGCAAACGGTATGCCGAACGGGTCGCCATCGATGGGAGGAGCGAACCGTTGCCTGGGGCGCCGGAAGACCCTCGGAGCATCGGGTTCGGCGCGTTCGGGGGGCGGGACACGACGATGGGCTATTCGGGGTCAGCGAGTCCATCCTAGAAGCGTTCGCAACGCTAGAGAGGGTAGCGAACGCAGAGATGCACGTTCTCATCACGGGTGAAACGGGCGTCGGCAAGAACATGTTTGCCCAGGCACTTCATCGGCATTCGAAGCAGAAGGACGAACGGCTGACCGTGCTCGACTGTGCCGCGCTACCCGAAGGGCTCGCAGACACCATGCTCTTCGGGCATCGGCGGGGGGCATTCACCGGAGCTGAGTATGATCGGGTCGGCATCTTCGAGCAAGCGGAAGGGAGCACGCTGCTCATCGACGAGGTGGGGGAACTGTCGCTTTCCGTCCAGGCCAAGCTGCTCCGCGTGCTCGAGTCGATGGAGGTCACGCGCTTGGGAGACGAGCGTATACGTACGGTCGATGTCCGCGTGGTCTCTACGACGCACGAAGATCTCCCTTCCCTCATCGAACAGGGAAGATTTCGAGAGGAGCTGTACTTTCGCCTCGCCGAGATCCATATCGACGTGCCCAGCCTTCGTGCTCGCGGCGGCAGGGACATCGAGTATCTTGCGAAGCGATTCTTGGATGCGGCCAACAAGAAGGCAGGCACATCCCTGAACCTGAGCCAGGCCGCACTCGATGCCCTATGCAAACATCGATGGAGAGGCAACGTCCGGGAGTTGCGCAGCGTAATTCGACGCCTGCCGGTACTGCTCCAGTCTTCTGAGATCCAAGCAGAGCATCTTGCGCTCAGCGACTATCAGCCTCGACGTACTCAGCTCGATGAGATCGTGCGAACTGGATCACTCAAAGAGATTCACCTTGCGCTCGATCGGTGGCTCCTGCCTCCGCTCCTCAAGGCTGCGAACGGGAACATCAGCGAGACTGCCCGTCGCCTTGGGGTCGGGCGAAAGGCGTTGACGACTCGCATCGAGGAGATTGGGATCAAGAGCTGGGATGCAGGGTAGAACGAGCATGACCACCCGTCGGGGGACCCTACGCCACAGGCTGCTAGCGGGATTGCAGCGCCTGATCGAGCGCGTCGCAGGCGGTCTGCAGCACGTGCAGCCGGGCCACGTGCTTGTCCTCGGCGGGCACCAAGCTCCAGGGGGCGAACTCGGTGCTGGTGCGCGCCACCATGTCGTTGACCGCCCGCATGTAAAGCGGCGCCTTCTCGCGGTTGCGCCAGTCCTCGTCGGTGAGCTTGTGCTGCTTCCAGGGGATCCGCCGGCGCTCCTCGAAGCGCCGCAGCTGCTCTTCTTGGCTGACCTGCAGCCAGAACTTCAGCAGCACCGTGCCGTGGTCGCGCAGCTGCTCCTCGAAGTCGTTGATCTCCTTGAACGCCCGCTGCCACTGGTCGTGGGTGGCGTAGCCCTCCACGCGCTCCACCAGCACCCGGCCGTACCAGCTGCGGTCGTAGATCGTCATGTGGCCCGCGCGGGGGATGTGCCGCCAGAACCGCCACAGGTAGTGATGGGCGCGCTCCTCCTCGGTGGGGGCGCTGATCGGGATCACCCGGAAGAAGCGGGCGTCGAGCGGGTGGATGAGCCGCCGGATGCAGCCCCCCTTGCCCGCCGCGTCCCAGCCCTCGAACACGAGCGTGCAGCACTGGCCCACCTGCTGGGCGTGCCGGGCCAGCCGACCGAAGCGCGACTGCAGCCGCGACAGCTCGCTGTCGTAGGTGTCGCGGTCCACCCGCGAGCTCAGGTCGACGCGGTCGAGCACGGTGGGCAGCGTGGCGTCGGGCTCGGGCTCCGGCGCGGGCGGGTTCGCGGCGGCGGCCTGGCGCTGGCGCGCGTGCTCCTCGAGGTGCACCCGCAGCCGGTCGAGCACGGTCTGGGCCACGGTGAGGTTGCGGTAGCGGGCGTGGCCGGCCTCCACCAGCACCCAGGGGGCCGGCCCGGTGCTGGTCAGCCGCAGCGCCCGCTCGGCCGAGCGCCGCATGTCGGCGTGGTGCCGCAGCAGCTTGCGCTCGTGCTTGGTCACCCGCCACGCGGTGCGAGGATCCTTGCCGAGCTTGGCGATCCGCTTGGTCTGCTGCTCCTCGCTGAGGTGCAGCCAGAACTTCAGCACCAGCGTGCCGTCGTCGGCCAGCATCTGCTCGAAGGTCACCACCCGCTGCATCGCCTCGTCGAGCTGAGCGTCGTCGATCTTGCCGAGCGCCCGCTTCACGATCGGGCCCGTGTACCAGCTGCCCACGTAGATCCCGGTGCGCCCGGCGGGCGGCAGCGACATCCAGTAGCGCCAGTGATCCGGCCGGTCGTGCTCCTCGTCGTTGGGCGGGCCGAACGCGTGGGCGGTGAGGAAGCGAGCGTCCATCCACTCGTGCAGCAGGTTGGCCAGCTCGCTCTTGCCCGCGCCGTCGACCCCGCCGAGCACCACCAGCACGCTGAACCCCGCCTCGACCAGCTCGCGCTGCAGCGTGAGCAGCTCGGTGCGGAGGGTGGGAACGCGCTCGGCGTAGTCCCGCTTCTTGACCTTGCGCCCCAACTCGACCGCTTCGAACACCCGGGCAGGGTCGCACGACTGGCGCCGGGATCCGAGGCGAGGGGCGGGCTGCTAGCTGCGGGGGCGGGGTGGGGCGATCCAGAGGGTGAGCTCCAGCCCCGTGCTCAGCTCCAGCCCGCCCAGGCCCAGCTGGGCCTCGGCGGGCTCGCCCGGCGCCTGGGTGAGCAACCGCCCGACCGCGCCCGAGCTCATCGCGCTGGCGGCCAGATCGACCCGCAGACCCAGGCGCAGGCGCAGCGACGCCGAGAGCTGCCGCGACAGCGACGGCGTGAGCGCGGCGGCGGCCCCCCACAGCGGGGTGGCGCGGCCGGAGCCGAGCGGGACGGGAGCCTGCGACGCGCCGTCGCTCCGCACCGCCCAGGGCTCGACGGTGGGCCCGGCGCTGGCCTCCACCCCGAAGTTCCCCGAGCGCCAGGCGTAGCCCGCCGACAGCTGCAGCCGGTTGCGCCACAGCCGGAGCTCGTCGCGGCGGCGCGTGGCGACCCGCAGGCCCAGGGCCAGCAGCAGGCCTCGCTGTCGACGGACCGACAAGCGCGCCTCCCCGCCCGCCGCCTGCTGTGCCCGCCCTTCCGCACGAGGCGGCGATAGTCCGCCTCGGCCGCGCTCCCCACACAGGTAGCGGATCTGCCGAAACACCGCGGTGTAGTGCTGGGCGTAGAGCGCAGACCACGCATCGACGTCCCCCGTGCGCGCGCGGGCCTCCAGCTCGCCCTGGGGCGCCAACTCGTCCTCGTAGGCCGCTAAGGCCGGAGGTGCGGGGGGTGGGAGCGCGGCATTCGGGTCCGTCCAGAGAGCAGGTTACCGCGACCGGCCCGATCCTTACGCTCGGGATCGCAGACGCTCCGATCGAGCCGCGGAGGTTACGCGCCATCGCGCGACGGCGCCCGCGTGCCCGCGTGCCCGCGCGCGCTCAGGGGTTGGACAGCAGCACCATCAGCTGCGGCACGTCGCTCATCGAGGCGATCACGTCGGGGGCCCCGTCGCCGTTGACGTCGCCGGTGGCCACCGCCCAGGGCCGACCGCCCATCGCGGGAAACAGGACCACCGACGGCGCCTCGTCGGTGCCCGACTGCCGCAGGATGCTCAGCATGTCCTCGCCGGGGTGGGCGAGCACCACGTCGATCCGGCCATCGCCGTCGAAGTCGGCCGCCGCGAGGTCGCGCGGATGCGGGCCTACGGCGTGGGCCACCGGCGCCGCTAGGCCCCCCTCGCCGTCGTTCAGGTAGATCGCCACCTCATCCGTGCCCTCCCGAGCCACGAGCACGTCGAGCCGCTCGTCGCCGTTCCAGTCGTGCAGCGCCACCGCCCGCGGTTGGGTCGCCGGGCCCGGATCGGAGTACGTCATCCCCGTCGCGAGGTTGTTGGCCGGCAGCTCCACCGTCACGTTGTAGCGGACCTCCACCGAGTTGGAACCGGCGCAGGTCACCACCACCTCGAGTCGCTCATCGCCCCGGAGGTTGCCCGCCGCCACGTCCGACGACCCCTCGCACAGCGGGTGGTCGATGTCGGGCGGGCCCATCGAGCCGTCGTCGAAGAACCCGATCAGCTTGTCGGCGCCGCGGAGCGTCACCACCACGTCGAGCGACTCGCCCTCGTCGAAGCGCCCCAGCGCCACCCCCGAGTAGCGCTCGGGGAACCCGAGGGTGACCTCGCTCGTCAGCGGGGCCGTGGCCCCGCGCAGCAGCAACACCTCGCCGTCGTTGGTCTCCCCCGCGAGCACGTAGTCGGGCACGCCCATGCCGTCGAGGTCGCTCACCACCAGCACCGACGGCGCGTGCACCCCCGGGCCGAGGTCGATCATGGGCGGGGTGAGGCCGGCGCTCGAGCCCGCCAGCACCTGCGTCCTGCCCTCGTTCGGCCGCGCGAAGATCACGTCGTCGATCTCGTCGCCGTCGACGTCGGCCACCGCCAGCGGCATGGACCCGGCGGGTCCGTCGAGGTCGATGAGCTGGATCTCGAAGCACAGCTCTCGGGGCGCGAGCATGCCGTCGCCACACGCGGGCTCGGGCCCCACGCCCGTGCTCGACTCGCCGGAGTCGGTCGCACTGCCGCTGTCGGTGGGACCGCCCGTCGTCGCCGCTCCCGTCGAACCCGAGCCCGAGCTCGAGCCCGACGACGTGGTCGCAGCCTCCGAGCCTTCGTAGATCGGGTTGTCGCGGGTGCACGCGGCCGCCAGGGTCAGCAGCAGCAGCCCTGCGGCCGATCGCGATGCTCTCGACGAGCGCCAGGTTTCGATGTCTCCCACTCCACCCGGAATCGTACGATATCGCCCGGGCGGATGGGATGGCTCCAATCGTCGTTCGGGCGCCGTCGAGGCCGTCGAGGCCGTCGAGGCCGTCGAGACCGCCCGCTCGCCCGCTCGTCCGGGGCGGGGGCGGCGGCGGCGACTAGCTCTTGCGGCAGTCGGGCAGGGCGCGCCCGGTCTTGGTGAACACCAGGTGATAGAGCTGACCATCGCGGGAGCGCGAGGCCCCGGCCGCGGCCAGCAGGTAGAACTTCCACATCCGGTAGAAGCGCTCGTCGTAGCGGTCCTTCAGCTCGGGGTAGGCCGCGTCGAAGCGCTCCCACCACGCCATCAGGGTGGGGTCGTAGTCGGGGCCGATGTTCTGCACGTCCTCGAGCACGAACAGCCCCTCGAGCGCGCGGCACATCTGGGCCATGGAGGGCGCGACCGCGTTGGGGAAGATGTACTTCTCGATGAAGGGCGTGCCGTGGTTGACGCTGCGGTTGTTGGCGATGGTGTGCACCAGCGCCACGCCGTCGTCGCCCATCGAGCGATCGATGACCTCCATGACGGTGCGGTAGTTCTTGGGGCCCACGTGCTCCATCATCCCGATGGACACCACGCGATCGAAGCGGCCCCGCGCCTCGCGGTAGTCGGCCAGGCGGATCTCCACCGGCAGGCCCGAGTCCGCCGCGCGCCGCTGGCCCAGCTCGGCCTGGGCGCGAGAGACGGTGATGCCCACCACCTCGCAGCCGTACTCCTTGGCCGCGTAGAGGGCGAAGCCACCCCAGCCGCAGCCGAGGTCGAGCACCCGCATGCCGGGCTTCAGCCCCACCTTGCGGCAGACCAGATCGAGCTTGGCGACCTGGGCCGACTCGAGGTCGTCGGCGTCCTTCCAGTAGCCGCAGGTGTAGACCATGCGGGAGTCGAGCATGCGCTCGTAGAGATCGTTGCCGATGTCGTAGTGCACCGCGATCGACTCGCGCGCCTTGTCGAGGCCCTGGCGGTTGAACAGCAGCGCCTGGGCGCCCAGCAGCTTCAGCCGCCAGCTGCCGGCGATCTTGCGCTTGAGGTCGGCCCGCAGCACCTTGTCGATGAACACGTCGAGCTGCTCGGTGTCCCACCAGCCGTCCATGTAGGCCTCGCCCAGGCCGATCGACTTGTCGCGGAGCAGCCGCTCGTAGAAGCGGTCGTCGTGCACCTCGATGTCCCCGGGAGCGCTGCCGCCGATGGTGACGCCGGCGTGATCGAAGAGCTGGCGAACGACCGACTCGGGCGTCGCTCGGGAGGCGAGCCCCGTGCTCTCGAACAACCCACGCACGATGGCCTCCGCTTGCATCCCTCTTCTAAGCATCGCGGATGTCTTGCATGCCTTTGGGGCTGGCACAAGTGAGATGAGCGTGAGCGAGACGATGATGTCGAGCGTCGATCGACGATCGACATCACGCTGTCGTGCACTCCGGTGATGCACGAGCGTGCATCACCGAAGAGTGCCGGGCTCACTGGCCCCAGACTGGCCCCAGACTGGCCCCAGACTGGCCCCACGGGGACGCGCGTGCGTCCCCGTGGCGGAGGCTCGACCGTCAGCGCACCTGCTGCCGCACGTCGTTGCGGAAGCGGTCGATGGCGTCGGAGTAGAACGACCACTGCTCCGAGCGCGCGCGGTCGAACGTGGATTGCTCGGCGAGGCGTCGGGCGCAGCGACCCATGTCCTTGCGGCGGGAGGGCTCGTGCACGAGCGTGTCGATGGCGTCCATCCACCGCCCGTGGTCGTGGGCGGGCAGCACCAGGCCGGCCTCGCGGTGGTGCACCAGCTCCGCGGGCCCGCCCTCGTTGCTCACCAGCGCCGGCGTGCCCGAGGCCAGCGCCTCCATCACCACGTTGCCGAACGTGTCGGTGGTGGAGGGGAACACGAACAGGGCCGAGGAGGCATAGGCCGCGGCCAGCTGCTCGCCCCGCAGGTAGCCGGTGAACGCCACCGGGTAGCCCTTCAGCGCCTGCTCCAGCGTCGCGCGGTCGGGGCCGTCGCCCACCATCGCCAGCTCCACGTCGGCCCCGTGGTCCACGAGATCGCGGAACACCCCGGCGAGGAACGACAGGTTCTTCTCGCGCGACAGCCGGCCCACGTACAGCAGGGTGTTGCGGCCCCGCAGCCCGTGAGAGGGCCAGAACGAGGGATCGCCGTGCCCGGGGTGGAAGCGCTGCACGTCGACGCCGCGCCGGACCACCCGCACCCGCTCGGGGCGCAGATCGAGCTGCTCCACCAGCTTGCCCGCGGTGGAGTGGGTGGGCACCGCGACCTCGCCCATGTTGTTGTACAGCCACCCGGTGAAGCCGTTCACCAGCCGCCCGATGGTGGGGTCGCCCAGGATCCGCGTGGCGAAGTCGCCGACGTTGGTGTGGTACTGGCCGATCACCGGGATGTCGAGCATCTTGGCCGCGAGCACGGCCACCAGCCCCGCCGGGCCGGGCGTGGTGCTCACCACCACGTCGATCTCGCGGGTGGTCAGCCAGCGGATCACCTCGATCACGCTCGGCCAGCGCAGCTCGTAGTCGCCGTAGCCCGGCAGCGGGAAGCGGACCAGGGTGGGGAAGCGGATCATCTCGTCCGACTCGCGGGTCTCCACCGAGTCGTCGCCGTGCGAGCCGCACAGGAACACCTCGTGGCCGTCCTCGCGCATCTCGTGCACGATCCGGCGCAGGCCGATCGACACCCCGTCGACGTTATCGAGCGCGTCGCAGAACACCGCGGCCCGCTTCGAGCGCTGGACCGGCTCGGGCAGGTCGAGGCTCTCGTACAGCGCCCAGGCCCGCCGCCGCTCGCCGTTGAAGAAGCGGAAGCCGAAGTAGTAGCCCAGGTTGAGCGCGGTCAGCCGCAGCAGGGTGGGGATCTCGTCGATGATCGCCTCGGCGTCGAACTTCTCGCCGCACTCCTGGATCCGCTCGCCGCACGCCCGGAACGCCCGGAGCATCGAGCCGTGAACCAGCTCGTACAGCTCGCGGTGCAGCTCGGGGGTGAGCGCCCGGTCCTTCATGCTCGCGAGGTTCGGCAGCTCGTCGGCATGCGCCATGGTCTCGAGCACCGCGGGCACCAGCCG
>JGI12210J13797_10068117_pt1 | contig 19590 bp, 18 predicted proteins | sample ElkSlonscriptome_3_FD_13797 | JGI IMG/M metagenome (IMG submission 13797)
CGCTGACCGTTTGTCCGCTAGCACCCATTCGTAACCTTTCCATTCTTAATTTCCTCCATTAAATCTATATTAAACAGTTCCATATTGAGGGTGCGCACTAGGTTGGAATCTAACAATTCTATGGCGAGTTCATTTCCGACCAAAGATCGCCAACGGTTTAGAAAAGGAGACTCGTTACCTAAATTATTTGGCAGCTTTAACCGATCAAAACTACTACCTCCTCCAAAATCTGGGATTCGATCAAGTTGATTGTTTCTTAGATCATCTATACCCAACTTGCCCGCCAATCGTTCACGATATTCTGCAGACGAAATAAAATCGTTGTAGCTGATAAAAAGCACATTCTCTTCGCTCCGAGAGAGCGCATACTGGCACATCTCCTTGTGTAAAATCAGACGCTTGTAAAGACGCTCCCGGCCACTCCCTGGATGAAACATGCTGCTTGCCAACCAATTATATACATCGCGGAGGATCACAATAGTCTTGGCCGATGTATGAGACGGGAGGTTCTTCGACAACTCATCGACTGGCAAGAGGTCCTCGAACGAATAAAGCACCCTCGAAAAAGGCGCATTGCGCGACAGATCTGATTCGAACGATTGGGGATTTCCGACTCCGCTATCAATCGAACTTCCGTCTCGCCACATGATCGTTCTAAAAGTTTTCGGAAAGACTCGGTATCGGACCCGTTCTCTCTGAACATAACAATTATTAACGTGGAAGAGTGTTGGACAATTCTTGCCAATCCAATCGAAAACCACATGCTGTCCAGAGCGCTTGGGGGAAAAAGAAAGATAGTTCACCTCAGCACCTAGCAAAGGAAAATCCGGTGACCTTTTTGCAAGGATTTTGGATTTTATCATTTCAATCATTTTTATCTATGGGTGCGCATTCGGGGGAAGCCGCAGGCAGGATCCATTTCGTGAATTTCTCTTTCAGCAATCATCAAAGCCCTCCCGCTTTCCCGGCCCACCTCCTCCGGAACACGGGAATGAGTCGGGCAAATTTAAAGAATAACTTTACCGGAAACAAAAGGACGCGAACGAGGACAGTAGAACCTCGACTTCCAGTAAATATTTCTGCTTCAGCCAGGGTCCTCAGGTTTGGAAAAAATACCCGAAACGATCCGGTATGCTGGTTCACACGACCTCCGATTACTTCTAGTTCCTCCTGACGTCCATGAAGAATCTTGACTTTCTCGTGTCCTCGCAAATACGCAGGGGCTACCGTCCTAAAATTGTATTCTGCGCTGAGAATCATCCAACGCAGATCAGAAAATGGCAACAGCTCCTGAAGGCTGTATTGATCTCCAATATAGCGGTCTCGTCGGTTCACCAGCTCTTTGTAGTGCTCTGACCATTCAAGCACAAAAGTCCGAACACTGGAGTATTGTGTCCGCAAGGCCATCACTCCACTGTTATATTGACGAATGGGATCGGGGGTGGCTGCCACATGATGCGCCCAAGGATCACGGGCTAGAAGAAACTCATACCGATCCAACATCGAGAAAAGGTCATCAAGCGGCCCAACTACGCGAGTGTCAGTATCGAGAAAAATCGTCTTTTCAAAAGGAGACTCGGCGAGCGGCAGGATCTTATCGGCATGAGTTCCCGTAGGATTCTTCATTACCCGAACCTCGGGGAAATAATCACGTCCTAAATCCGGACAATCGGTAAACAGTATAGACTGGGCTCCAGGGTGGTGACGGAGAACACTCTCCCACGACCGAGCCGCCTCCAGAACGTGAGATTTACGAGAAGCAACGAAAAGAAATCCATTTGAATTTTCCATGAGTACAACAATTCCGCAATCCTAGCGAATCGGTGGATTTAGGAGTGGCGAATCGCGGCGAACGCAAAGCAGATCATCCGAATCGTAACGAATTCGGTAATGAGGGAGCAAAAAGCGTATCATCTTCAGACAATCTCTATAGGTCAGATGCATGTACTCCACTAGTAGAACTTCCGGGCATATCTTCTGCAGGGGCAACTGCCGGACAATCTCCCAATCGTAGCCCTCTGTATCAACAAGAAACAAATCCAGCTCTTTCACTCGGTGGCGGGAGAGCAGCTGATTAATCGTTTGCACCTCAAAAGAATCTTCTCGAATAAAACGATCAACTCGCTTTCCCAACATCTCAAGGATGTAGGATCGATCAAAATTCCCGAGTCCCTCATACCACCTTGGCAGATCCGGAATCTCTTCGATCGCCCGTTGGTCCACGTAAAAGAACGGGCGAAATCCAGGCTCGCTACCAATAAGCAGAGGCTCAAACTCAATCCCATCAATCCCTTCGTAGTTCTTTTGAAGTCGCTTGAAAAGGCTCGGGACCGGTTCAACCAAAATCCCCCGCCAGTTACCCCCTTTCTGGATCAGCGGAAAAACAGGATCCGCTGTTACCCCATCATTCGCTCCGACCTGGACGAAACGAATAAGATCCCGCGCGGTCAACTGGCGAAGCGTCTCCCCTTTTTCTCCTCTATCCAGAAGATTGATTTCGCCAAAACACCGGATCGCCAATTCTGGTGGCAAGCTGTCGTGGCCGAGCACACGGGCCTTGAGATATCGGACCCAAGCAACTTTTTCGGCACTCCAAGCTTTTAACGATATTCTCTTTCGTTTGTTCATTTTCGATCTAACGCAGGCAAACCGAAGGCATAAACTCGCACCCCATCGACTCCCAACGAGATTTTTAATATTATTCCGCGGAATTTTCGCGTTTTCGCTCTCATACAAATTCTCAGGACAACCTTCGCGTCGCTCTGGCAAAGGGGCGACTAGAAGAAAGCGCGGAGACAATTACATCTCGATGCCAAAGTCCAAGAAAGCGCGGATAATGTCCTTCAACCCAATCGACCACCTTCTCCTCTGGTTCCGGTAGGTGGAACGGAGCCAGACGGAGATCGAGTTTGCGAAAGGCACCGTCAGGAATATCAAGGTTCTCTTCAACCTCCTCATGGACAGAAACGAGGACCCACGGAATTGTGCTCCGGGCAAAATTCGCCATCGCGTCGAAGATATGGTCTTCACTCAAATGGAAAAGACAATCACGACACATCCACAAATCGGCGTCCGGCAAAGGATCACACGTAAGGTCCAATTTTATGAACGAGCGATTCTCCATTCCGTAATTTTTCTGTGCCGCCTCAACAATATCAGAGACAATATCCCCCCCGATGTAAGATACTGGTTGGATCCATGATACTTCACGCATCCAATTGAAATCTCCACAGGGAGCGTCCAGCAATTTTTTAACCTTCAATCGATCAACCAATTGGGGTAACGCCTGCCTGAGCGGTTCGGTGTAGGCAATCGTAGAACCTGTACCTGAAACACTCTCTGTATTTCGCCAAGCCCTTTTACTGTAATGATGGTTAAACACCGACTCTGTGTTTTCGAGCTTCGTCCAACCAAAATTTCCGAAACGACGTCGATTTAGTCGACTTCTCCGACGGCGAAGCCATTCTCTTCCCCAGGGAATTCGTTGTATCATCGCTTTGACGGATTCTTTGATGCCGAACGCCATAATCGTTATCTCCTGGGGCTTTACCTGAAAATTCTAGTTGATGGATGTTGCACTACTACAATTCATCGATTCTCAATTTGATAAGATGAGGGAAGCGCAACTACCTTGTCGGAAGATAATTGTGACAATTCCTGCCACTCATTCATGGGAACAGCAACAAGGACTCTCCAGCCATACCCCTTCTCGGTCCAGAGCTGACAAACGACCGAACCGTTGACTAACTCCGATTCAATTTCAGTCATATAACTTCTCCGGTTGCGCTCTTCCCGGGTATACTGCGAGAAAAGTTCTGGATCGCCTGAGGGCAAGCGATACGGATGAGCAAATTTCTCATCTGGAATCATCAGAGACACGGGCGACATACCGGGACGGAACAACATGGTATCCTCCGCCGTTTCCCAGCGCCCTGCAACTTTCTCCGTCGACACTTTGCTCAATTTCGGAACGACAAGTAACCAGAGAACAAGGAAGCTGGTTAGAGCGACTGCCGCTCCAGTCGCGGCACCGAACCTCGAACCATCTCCCGTTTCCACCGATTTGGACTCCGTCCACGGGAAAACGGATATCGCCAGCAGAAAACAAACAAATGGAAGAGTCGCTCCTTTCACCCGAAAACCTCCGTCCGTGATGACGGGCAATGAAAGCAGCAAGCCGATCATAAAGAATAACCAGAAGAGACCCGCAGTCCTTTTCCATCTCCAGAGTCGAATCAAAGCAAGACACAGTAAGGCAAAGATCAAAAACCCCAACCACTTCGCCTGCGGGATGAATCCTGTTCCCCGGAGGAATTCCCGCCCAAAATTCCCGAAGTGCTGAACTTCGAATACTCGATTGAGAAGTCCTTTTACGAATAACCCCGGCTCTCGCTCGATGCTCTCAAAAGCCTTTTTGAAGATAAAGCGATTTTCAGCCGATCCGGCGGCACCCCGCCCTTCCGGAAAATCCCGATATATCTGCTGCCAATCCTCTCCTCCACGGGCTATCCCGTATAGGGTATGCGCGAAATTTCCGTTTACGTTTCCGGCAGATCCATCATGGGCGACTAGCACGCCAAAATTAACGAAAAATCCAGCAACAACAGATGCAGAGAGCAATCCTCCACAGAAGAATGCGCGCCTCCACAAGAAGCCTGACTGGCTCCGCCCGTAGTAATAAGTGCCAAATAATACGACTGCGGGAAGAACAAAAAACGCACCGGCTCTCGACAGCAAAGCGAGCGTGAGCAGGAAAGATCCGAATCCAATGATAAGAATGGATCGCGTTCTCAACCCTTCAACGAAAAGCCCAACAGACAGCATCCCCAGCGAAAAGCCCAGCGTATAGGAGAGAGGAGATGCCAGATAATGATAAGAAAGTAGAGCGAACAGTAGTAAAGTCGCGAATGCTGGCAGCAGCCCCAATGAGGACCGGATAAGATAGACCGAAAGCGTCGCACAGATCGCCCAGAAGAGACCCTGCAATGCCATTGCGCCTTCGAAGTCCCCTTTCAAAACTCCAAGATTTGCTCCCAGGAAGGAGGCGTTGAGAGGACGCCGGGAATTCCACTCATCCAGTCGACCTTCAATCAACAAACGATTCGCTCCGATTAAATAGGTATTCGCATCTGAAACAGGAAAAACACGAAGCAGTTGATGAGGTTCACGATCCCGGCCTCCATACTGGCTATCAATCAGGGGCATCAGCCCACAGATCGCCGCAACGACGGAAAGTCCAAGAATCTCCCACAGTGGCTTGGAGGGCTTGCGCGTCTGCCCTAAGCGAGACCTCTCTCGATAACGTAAAATTCCACCCGCAACAATAAGGCACACTAGCGATACGAGTAAAATCGGCAGGAATAGTTCACCAAATGTCTTAATGCCTCGACTCGGTGACAGGACAAGACCCAACAAAGCCACGATCGCCGCAAAAAAACACGGAAAAAGAAGCAACGCTCCGGCCACCATGAACGGTCTCGTTTTCACGAATAATCCTTTTCAAGGACAACCAGGCCCCGGACTGCAAAGAACGGTGATATCCAATCGTCAATCCTGCTCAGAACAGGGTGCAAGGAGGATGGGGACAGCTCCCGGCCCCGAAACCCTCCGGTTCCCAAATAGGCAAATCCAGATTCCCTCGACTTATGAATCATGCCGAAGCCATCGACACGATTCACGTTGGTCCAAAATGCACTTCTGAGTCTTCCTTGGGCGGCAAAATAGGTGTCGTCCTCCGGCGTCCATCCATCTGGCGCCCACCAGTCCCGGCATGCCCGGAAGTCAATGGGTTCGTGATGAAATAACCCGTAGATAACTCTTCCAAAGAGGCCGACGTATGGATCAAAAACGATGACTCTTCCACCCGGGACAAGGACTCGGAAAAACTCCTCAAATGCATTCCCCGGATAATGCAAATGGTGAAAGACATCAAAAAGGATTAGGTTGGCCACTGAATTTTCCGAGAAGGTCAATGCGTAGGCTGTTTCACACTGGTCAACGCCGGGATTTTCAAACAAATCGGTCGTGATGCAGTCCGGAATCGTTTCTTTGATGGACCCGATCCCGGACCCTAACTCGACCGTCGATCCATCCTTCTGGCTCAGCCAAGATTGAATTTTACGATGAAACGAGCGATAAACCTTTCTCAACGCCGGCTTTTGCTGCCACGCCAATCGATTTTCTTCGATTTCCTGCAGATGTCTTTCGAGATCGACTTCACTCATAGTCTGGCCGGTTCAATCCGTACTACCAAATCCGAAATCTCCGGGTCGCGAAGACAAGCATGCGCAATAGAATCATTCCATGTCTCCATCGGCTGATATTCGTCTCACCGTAAGTCCGATTACGATAACGCACCGGAACCTCCACAATCCGGAGGCCCATTCGAGCGGCTCCGAAGATCAAATCAAAGTCTCCGAATGGATCAAAATTCCCAAATAAATCCCTTCTCTTCGCGAGCTCTTCGTAGTGCTTTTTTCGAAGAACCTTAGTTCCGCACAAGGTATCCTTAAGGGTCTGCCCTAAAACAATAGAGAACGCGACAGCAAAGAACTTGTTACCACAAAGATTCAAGAATCGCATTGCTTCATCCTCCATTGGTAAAACCAAACGGTTTCCGTTCACAAATTCTCCCCGGTCTTCAATCAAGGATTGATAGAAATACGGCATATCCTCCGGGGGGGTCGTTAAATCGGCATCCAGAATCATCAGAATCTCGCGGCGTGCCTCTGAAAAACCTTTCCGGACGGCATCTCCTTTTCCTTTACCATCCTGTCTGAAAGCTCTTACCTCACGTCGTTCACCCGCGCCGGGGTTTTTCACAACGGCCTCGATCCTTTCCCATGTGTCATCAGACGAATTGCCTTCGACAAAAATGATCTCATCATTGGGACCCATGACCGGTAGCCGTCGAATCGCATCTTCGATGTTTCCCGCCTCATTGCGGGCCGGGATGATAACCGAGACCGAAGGCGTCGAATCATCCCGCTCTTTCCAGTCTGACTTCTTCCTCAGTATGCTGATGTTCAGCCAATTCAAAGCGGAAACCCCAGGCAGGTTCGCAAAGATCCTGTTTGCGATCCAGTCGATCAGCGGAATTCGAATCGGACATAGAATACCCGAGTCGCGTCGAACCTCCTCGAAACCACAAATTTCGGCCAAGTTCCGTAGATCGGACGGACTCACCCAATTCTCTTCCAGCGTCGATTTTGTTCGCCACCCAAATCGGTTGGCCAGTTTCCAAAGCGGTCTCCATAAACTGCTGTAGAACAGGACCACCACTCGCGTGTCCGGATCGCTTACCTGAGAAACGCGATCTCGGAAAAACGCGATAAGATCCTTCTCCCGGTGAACATTTCCATTAAGGAGCAAGTAATTCAACCCGCCCTCACTTAACCGTTCCGATTGGTGATCTTCGGATTCGCCAGACCCAAACTCCGAACAGAATCGCTCATTAGGAGGGTCTAATTCACGAAATGAATCGCCCGGCCGGATGTAAAACCGCAGACGCTGAATTATTCTGTCATAAAAGTACGAGTTCATTTCTGTAATTCAAATTTTCACTCTACGGATGGCGACTCCCTCCCCGGTATCCAAAACTCGAGAAGAATATTCTGCTCCGGAACACGGTAGTGAGTTGTCCGAAGCAATTCGTAGTTTTCCTCTACTGAATCTCGATCAACTACATCGCCAAAATTTCCATTAAGAACAATCAGATCAAAATATTGATTCTTTACCTTATTCGAAAGATCCATCTGGTATTCCGACCATCTTCCTTCCGTTTCGGAAAGAGGTGGAAGGACGCCGGACAGGAACTCTGGATAGGAATGTTTCTTAAAATATTGCGTTAACCCATTATCCCAGACTTTCTTCTCTTGTTCAATCAATTGAGGAACAAATACTGGCGTTGAATATACACGCTCGGCCTCGGATATCAGTCTTACTACATCCGCTTCACCCCCAATCTGAACTGGCGTTACAAAAAATTGGTCACGGGCCGTCTTCCACCCAAACAACAGCGATACAAGGGCAACGAACGGCAGAACATAACCGAGATAAAGCTTCTCTCTGTGGGGAAAGCGAACTGTGAAAGACGCGGTGATTAGGAATGGAAGCATGAACTGATAAAGGTAGATCATGAAATTCCCACCGTGCTTGCCCAGAACCAGAACAATCACCGCAAAGCCCATAAGAAAACCGTAGAGATGAAAATTCATCTCGGGCTTAAAAACAGGCTCATCGAATCTGCGGAACGGCCTGATCCGGAATCGAAGCCCATTCCGCAATCTCCAATACCCCCACCACAAAAGACCGGACAGCAGGGCGACCAACAGCGGCCACATCTTTTGAGTGAAAACTTCGAGCTGCCAGACGAGATGACCAAAATTTTCGATTGCATAGTTCGTATGCAAAAAAATGTTAGCCAAGAAGAAAGTGGGAAAGCTCAGATTGACCACGATGGCGGAAGCCGATGCCACAACAATCAGAGCGCTTCCAAAAAACATCGCTTTCTTCTTCGACTGAAACAGCAATACGAATAGTCCCACTACCGCCAACGAATATAAAAAATACGGTTTCGTGTAGAATGCGGCAATGCAGAGAACGCTACTCACAGCGAGGCTTCGATAACTCCAACCCCTCCAGTAAGGCCAATAGATCGCAACCAAAAAGAAAAACAGCCCGAGTGAATCACACCGGGCCGTATAGACCAGCCACTGAAGTTGGTATGCGTGAAAAATCGCAGCTCCAATCAGCGCGAGGCCCCACGGGATCTTCTCCCGTCTTAGCGCGATTAAAATCAATGCCGAGCAGAGAAAAATGAAAAGCGCGCTGGTTAGACGATACCCCAGCAGCAGATCGCCAAAAAGCCAGGCAACCGGCGCTCCGAGGTAAGGATAAATAAACCCATACACATAAGTATTCTCCGGCAGCGATTCGAGAGTGAAGGGATTTAATCCTCCCAGAATATGCTGCCCTACTGTCAATACGGATCCCTCCCGATACTCTAACAGGAAGGGCGCGCCGATCATAGACCAATGCTGCCACGTGAGGGCAGCAATGAAGGCAAACGCGATCACAACCAATGTTCGGTCGATCAGAACACGGGTCGTCGGAATCTTGTTACGGGTAAATTGAAGGAGAGAACTATTCATCACGCTGGGGAAGTTTTTTTCCGAAAGCCACCGCCTCCGCCGGGAGTCCTCTCGTTCTCCGCAGAAATCCCGGAAACCAAAACGCGAGAACTCGCCGGGGCCAAAGAGTCTTCACAAGAGAACTCCCGGGAACCTCAATTCGAGCCATGTGTAGCAACGCAGAAAAGGAAGAGTGGTTTTTCTCTTCCAGTGCGTGGCAGAGACCCCTTTCGAGAATTTCCTCTTTTGAGGTCTTGAAGATTGACGAATCAACCCATCGACTCTCACACCAGTCCAGGAAATCGAGTAGATACCAATATTGGTGAAAGATGCTTCTACCACGCTGAAACGATACTGATCCCGGTTGGATTCTCTTCGTAAGAACTGGCACCCTGAGGGCAGCAAAAGTTCCAAAGACACCGCACCGCAGCCAAAAATTCCGATCATCGCTGGGCTGGTCCTTGGAGAAACCACCAACTTTTTCAAAAAGGGACTTTCGGACAATTACCGACCCCGGAGCCACGAGAAGGTTTTTCCAAAAAAGTGCTCTAGCTGGCCAAGGAGCCTCGCCGGCGACTCCTTCGTGAAAGCGCTCAACGCACTTTCCCTCTTTATCCTCGCGAACAATTCCGTAAATTACGTCGGCCGCGGAGGCATCTCCATGCTCAACCATTTCACGCACTCCCGTTTCCATCAAAATATCATCGGCATCCAAAAACAAAAGCCACTTCCCGTTTGCAGCCACGCCCCCAACGGTTCTGGCTTTCGCAGCCCCTCGGTTCTCTTGATCGATAATGGTGATTCTTCCTGCGAAGAAATCCAGTGCCTCTCGAGTTGTGTCAGTGCTGCCATCATTCACCACGACCACCTCCGCTAATCCAGCTTCGACCAGAGGAAGAGAACTCTCTATCGCATCGCGTATAGTAGCCTCCGCATTCCAAGCAGCGATGACGATACTAAGGCTAAAGTCGCTAGACATCATAGACTTCTTTGAGAAGATTCTCTTCCGCTAGATCGCACCTCATATCCTCTGGCTTCCAAATTCACTCCAATCATCGACGACAACGCCATGTTGTCCTCGGAGTACCTTCCTTCACAGAAGCGGGCGATCATCCGCTCCCATCGCCGACGGATCGCCTCATCAACAAAACGGGGGGCTTGCCGGAACAACCGGGCGATGCAATCCGCGATTTTCGGATTTTCCAGCCACCCGTGAGGATTATTCTGGGACCTACAAAAAATACGGTTTAAGCGTCGAAGAACCACCAGTTCCGACTCTCTCCGCGACTCGTTCGCTCGATTTTTCAAAGGCTGAACGGGCAAATCCACGCCCGCGAAATTCGATATCCTACACGTAAAATCATTCTCTTTCTCCCGCAGCAATTCGTAAGGAAGTGCGAGCACTTTCCCCTCGCCAAATTCTTGGCGGTAAGCATTTATCAGTTTTGAATACTCTAGGAACGACGGACGAAAAGAGAGATTTCCGGGACCCGTATACGGCTGAAGAAATTCTTTTAAGCCATATGAGAACCCCTGACGGATGAGATTTCTATAGGACGAAAGAAGGAATTGGCGTTGTTCTCGAAATACAATCAATATCAATGCATCAGGAAAAATCCGCTTTATCCGCCTGAGTAGAATAAGACTATCGACGCCTCCCGTATTGATACCGCCAGCCAAACGCTCAAATGACAAGACCGGGTGAAGCCCATTCGATTTACATCGTTGCCCCTCTTCCAGTAGCTTTTCTCTGACCCCGCTTTCTTCATATTCTAACTCCGTGGGGTAAACCAACTTCTGGCGCAAAAACCATCGATCTCCAATGAGAGAATAACCATTCTCCTCACGGAAAAACTGGTATTGAAGAGTAGTTGTTGCCGTCTTCATATGCCCGATATGAACCAGGACACTCACGTTTTCTCTCCCCCATTTAAGTGCATCAGGCGTACCATATTTCTCTTCTGCACCTCGAAAGAAAATTGACCCTCTACCCGTTTACGTCCGGCTTCGCCCATTCGTTTTCTCATCTGTAAATCCTCAGAGAGAAGCTTCATTGCTTCTCTCAGCGCAGGCTCATCTCCTGGTGGGAGGAGAAAACCCGTTTGTTGATCCACAACCGTATCAACAACACCTCCGCTATCCCCTGCTATAACAGGAAGAGCTGCTGCCATTGCCTCGAGAACGGCCACTCCGTAGGCCTCCACACGGTTTGACAAGGGCCCTCTGCGATGGGCAGAAACAAAAACGTCAGATTCATTCAATAGTCGAATTGCCTCCTTCTGATCAACGTAACCGGTGAAATGAACCTGATCGCCGTAAGGAGATTCTGCTACTAACAACCTACAAGTTGTCATCAGGGGACCGTCTCCCGCCATGACTAGTTTCGCCTCATGCAATCCAGACTCTATCGCTCGAAGAAATGCACGGACAACTAGATCGGGACCCTTAAAATCAACCATTCGACCGAGAAACAGAAACTGGCATCTTTCACTGGCGATTCGCTCACGCGACCGAAAATTTGGCTCCACGCCCTGGTGCAAGACGGAAATCTTTGAATCTTGAATACCAAAGCCCAAAAGACATTTCTTCGTGTGAGTAGAATTGGCGAAAAACCGAACTTCGCTGGACAAAGACTTCAGTCTTTCCGGATAGTCTTCGCGATGAACTCGATGAAAAGGAAAAGATTCCGTGCGAGCGTCGTGGTGGACATCCTTTCCATGGCAAAAAACGAAGACTTTGATTCCCAGATCTTTCCAGGAGACTTCGGTCGCAAGTGCCATCTCGGCATAATGGACTAACAAATGAGTAATCTTCTTCTCTATGAGAAAGCGGCGAAAGATTTCCGGAGCGGAAGGACCCCGCCCAAACTTCGCAAGCACTTTCTCCGAGAATGTCCGTTCAGGGTTTGTGAGATTGAACCGAACGATAGATCCATCCTGATCCACAGCGTCTCCGCATGTAGCCACGGCACAAAGCCATGGTGATAGCATTTGGATGGAACGAAGCATCCAAGTCTCCGAAATTCCAGGCCAGGATTTCGAGATAATGACCAATCGGGATCTACTCGACATCACGAGGAGCACTTTGCCACCGATTCGAGGCTTCCAATTAAGTCTGCCTCGTAACCGATCCATTCCATCTCGTCTCGACAATCAGACCGAATCGCTAACACATCTTTTTCATCGAACCGAAACCTCTTTGGTCCCGGTGGTTGAAACGAATGTTCGGCCTTCTCATTCAAGGGATGAATCGGAACCATATCCGCCTCACGACACACCCGCGCAATCTCGGCTTCCTTGTCGTTTTGAAACTGTTCGTATCGAATCGTCACGACATTTGACCGACAATCGCGTATCGCCCGAACCGCCAGCATCCACCTCTGGACCAGTAGCTCGAGAACAGTCTGTTCAAACGAATCCTTCCCGTTCAAAGCCACGTCGTCAAAGACCAATTGCCAACCTTGGCTCAAATGCTCTCGTCGCTCCGACAGGAACCTTCCGACATTTTGATTTAGACCTTCACGATCCAGACGCAACCGCTCGGCTATACTGCGAATGTTCTCCACCGGGTCTCGAACGACAAACACGATCGAGGTTTTGGGGAAGACTTCAAGCAGATGATTGAGGGCAAAAGTCAGGTGTGGCTCCTTGATAATTTCTTGCCCCTGCAAACGCTCTCCATTCCGAAAGAAGAATGATTGCAGCGATCGCGCTCCAGACCGGACCTCCCGGATGAGTGAGACTCGATCAATGTCAAAGTCGATCAAGGTCCTTTTTCCAGTTGCCGCTGCCATCAAGCCTGCAACGGCCGAGGTTCCCGACTTCTGGTTGCCCAAGACGAAGCACTGCGGCGGAGACTTGCGGAATTGAAAGTATCCTACTGTTTTCTTGAAAAAATCCATTCCTCAGAAAAGTAACGCTATCCCTCTCCGGTCTCCGTTACTTCGACTTCCATCTGGGGCTGATACAAGGCCTTGCACAGCCGGTCCGACAAAATTCTGAAGGTGCATAGGCTTCGACCCATGAAAACCACTTCCTTTTTATTCTTCCCGAAAAATACCACGTTTACTTCGTAAACCCCAGCCGCTAGAGACAAGTTTCTGATGAGAATCCGCAAATCAAGTACGGTTCCCGGTCGGACTTCCAATCCCGATACTGCTACATGGGAATTCGAGGCCACCTGATCCGCTTCGTCACGAAGAATAAGGTTAAGCCAGCCAATCTTTTGCTCGCGCAAACCTTTCAGGCGGCAATTGAGAGTAAAATCGGACCCGGACGGCATTTCCTTGTTCTCGGGTGACCACTCGACCTTCAACAGCGAACCATTTCCCTCAACCACTGGAGACTTCGCCTCGCTGGCACCATCCATTTCAGATACATAGCGGGAGAACACCCCTTCGGTTTTTCCTTCTTCGCGCACTTGGCCATTCTCCAACCATAAGACCCGGTCACAAATCCGCTGAATCTGCGATTCTTGATGAGAAACAAAAACGACGGCACTATTTTCCAGCATCTCGGAAATCTTCACAAGGCACTTGGCCCTGAAGGCCCGGTCTCCGACCGCAAGCACCTCATCCAGAAGCAACACGTCGGGACGAAGCATTACCGCAGCAACCGAGAAACCCAACCTCACTTTCATTCCCGAACTGAATGATCGAACCGGAGAATCTGCAAAGTCCTCAACTTCAGCAAACTCGATGATCTCGTCCATTCGTGAGGCGATTTCCTTTCGACTAAGACCGAGAATCGCCCCATTCACCTGAACATTTTCTCTCGCCGTCAGAACCGGGTTAAAGCCCGCACCCAAAGCGATTAACGCGGCAATTCGGCCCCGAATTCGAATCGAACCTGTGTCCGGTCGCATCAACCCGCTCACCATCTTAAGCAGCGTGGTCTTTCCCGCTCCATTGCGCCCAATCAACCCTAGGCACTGCCCCCGCGACAACTCGAATGACACTCCCTTATTCGCCCAAAATTCCTTGCTTCGCAACCTTGGAAATCCGTTTTCGTCCCGGTCAGTTCTCCACGGCCTGAAGTCGTCGACCACATCCCGAACACCATAATAAAGAGATCGCTTAAGGTCACGGCAGAACCTTTTCGAAACGTTTTCGCAGGAGATTAAGGGCAGATCGGACATTCTCAGAAATTTTGCAGGTCACATCCCCATACGGGCTACGAGGTGTGGCATCGCGATCCTCAATAAGACGAGTGAAAATAAAATCAATAACCCCGCTCCCAGAGACCACCCGAACAAGGCCCATCCATAAGTCGAGGCACCCTCAAACAACCACTCGCGACCTGCCATAAGAACTGGAGTCGTGGGATTCCACTGGAAGACGGTAGCGACCCATCCACTTTGCGGCACAGCGTAAACCACAGGAGACAAATACATCAGAAACGACATTACCAGTGGCAAACCCTGCCCTATATCTGCAAAAAGCGCCCCTACCGGAATCAGCAGCAGCCCGATCGCCATGGCAATTAAGAAAAGTGCGAGAATTACCAGCGGAAGAAAAAGCGCAGTAGAGGCGATCTCCACATCCATGAGAATAAAAATGGGAATCAAGATCACAGAGTAGAAACAAAAATCAAAGACGACCCGGGCGATTCCCGAAGCCACGAAGGCTTCCGGAGAGACTTTGATTTTGGTAAACACTGGCTTCCCAGCGTTGAACGCCTGCACTGGCGCTTGAAGTGCTTTCGAGAACGTCTGCCACAACACACTCCCCGTCAGAACGTAGAGCAGGTAAGGCATCCCCGTATCCTGAACGCTCACGATACTCTGCCGATTCAAAAATACCCAGATGCCAGTGGTAAAAGCCGGTGGGATCAAAATCCACAAATATCCCAGAAAGCTTTGCCTGTACATCGCTTTCAAATCACGCAGGAAAAGCGTCCACATCAAGCCCCGCGACGTCCACAAATTCGCAAAAACTTCCCGTAGGAGCTTTCCTGGATTCGCCAACGGTGAGTCCGAACTGACAAGAATTTCTTTCATTTATTAACCCCTCAAGAAATTTATTAGCGAGACCGTCTAGGACGATAAGGAATCATTCCCCGGATTTTCCATATCGCCCACGAAGCGACCTGGGAACACAGATATTATACATCGCCCAAATCCAGTAGTGAACCGGTCCTTTTGGAGTTGCACCATGGCTCCGTAAACGTCTATTCCAATAAAAAAATAGATGCCCGAGTCTTCCCCAGAAACTCTTCCTCGAGCGATGGATTTCCAGCAGCTCCATAGTTGAGACTTCATACAGTTTTTCGCTTAGGCCCCCACGGCTCATCCGCGAAATGATTCGGTCGAGATAACAAAGTCTTACACCACTATCCAGCGCCCGATAAATCCATTCTTGGTCTGCGGCAACCCGAAGATCCGTCCGGAAATCTCCCAATCGATGGTAAACATCTTTTTTCACAAATAAGGACGGATGCAAGATGGGGATGCCTAGTCCCAGCCGAGCACTAAGGCCCTGGACAGGAGTCCGTAACTGCTCAGGAAAGAGCGAATCTGATAGTTTAAGAACATTGCCGTGAACCGCCTCAGCCAGAGGATTGGCTCTAATCGCTTTGGTGATCGCCGCAACAGCTCCCGGCTCATAGTGATCATCGGCGTTGATGATCGCGATCCAATCACCGTTAGCCATACGAATCCCCGCGTTCATTGCTTCGTAAACACTACTGCCAGGCTCTAAGGCGATCCGTGTATTAGGCCATTTGTGGCGAACTACCTCTAAAGTCCCATCAGAAGATCCTCCGTCGACTAGGATATGTTCGTATTCAATGGCCCTCGCCGATTTCTCAATGCTCTGAAAAGTAGCTTCGATCGTTTTAAAAGCGTTCAAGACCGGGGTAACAAAAGAAATTTTCAACCCACCCTTCTCCTGATTACGATTCCCTCTTGTCTTCAATTCCGATCTTTTCGGCAACGATCCAGTTCGGCCTCCGCTTCACCTCGTCATAGATTCTGCCTATGTATTCCCCCATGATACCGATACAGATGAGCTGAACACCTCCAAGAAATAGAACAGACATGACGGTCGTCGTAAACCCTTGCACAAATGGCATTCCGATATCCACGAAGAGATCCGGGAATACCGCTTTTAGAAGACGGATGACAAATGTTGTAACAGTTCCGATGAAGGCGAACAGTGAAACAGCCAAGCCCAAGCGGGTAGCAAGGCGAAGCGGCGAGGTCGAGAAAGCAAAAACTCCGTCGCCACCGAGGCGAAATAATTTTGTGAGAGTGTATTGAGGCACTCCTCCTTGACGAGCCGCTCGCTCATACGGAATCCCCTTCTGCCTAAACCCGACCCACGCTCGCAGTCCGCGCAGGAACCGGTGCCGCTCTGGCATCGACCGCATCAAGTCGACAATTTTGCGGTCAATCAGACAAAAATCTCCCGAATCTTCTGGAATCGGCACTTCGGAAAGCCGTCCTAGTATCCGATAAAACAGAAAATACGCCGCGCGCTTAAATACATTCTCTTTCCTTTGCTTCCTGATGCCGTAAACAACATCAAATCCTTTCTCCCACTCCTCAAAAAAACCTTCAACCACAGCTGGAGGATCTTGAAGATCGGCATCAAGGATGACTACACAATCGCCCTTGGTTTCATCCAATCCCGCCGAGACCGCATTCTGATGCCCGAAGTTTCTCGCCAATCGCACGATCGACCATCGAACATCTCTCTCATGAAGAGCCTTGAGCTTCTCTCGGGTCTCTGAATTCGAACCGTCATCGACGACGATCACTTCGAAGGGTCGGCCCCAATCCACAGCAGCAGCGGTTAGCTCCTCATACAAAAGATCGAGAACTGGACCCTCGTTATAGCAAGGAACCACGACCGAAACGAGGGCGTCCGGATTTCGTTTGGATCGCTCTGCAGCGTCAGAGTTCTTCATTATTCTCAATCTCCTCCGTTCAATTTGGCTTCGCCAAGATAGCCCAATTTGTTCATAACTCTACCCAGTCTATCCTCTAGAGTTCTCTGCAGATCCCTTGGCAGCTCCTGACGCCAGGAGTTGACTTCGCCTCGCCGCATGAACCGCAGTCCCCGAAAATCAACCTGGCTTTCTAAAACTGAGACCACGCTGATCAACCTATACCTCGATATCCCTTAACCAATTTTCATTCTCCAGATACCAAGAGATGCTCTGCTCTATTCCAGCCACCAAGGAAACCTCTGGCCTCCAGCTCAATAGACGGGCGGCTTTCTCAATATCGGCCCAAGTCTCCTTCACGTCGGCCTTATGATTTGGGTGATATTCTAAAACCGCTTGCCGTCCTAGTCCCTCTTCTATCATCGAGATAAGGGTTTTCAATGACACTGGGTTCTCGCCTCCACCAAGATTCATGACCTCGTATCCTAGAGGCCGGATAGCAGCCACCGTTCCACGGGCGATGTCATCCACATAAGTAAAATCGCGAGCCTGAGTCGCATCACCGAAAATTGTGAGAGGATTGCCCTCAGCGATCCATTTAATAAACCGGAAGGGAGCCATATCGGGCCTCCCCGCTGGGCCGTAGACCGTAAAATAGCGACACACGGAAACATCGATTCCGTACAAGTGATGGTAAGAATACGCCAAGGCTTCTGCCGCCTTCTTCGAAGCTGCATACGGGGAAATCGGAGAATTCACCGGCAGGTCCTCCGTAAACGGCATCTTCTGACCCGCGTAAAGCGAAGAGGTGGAAGCGAGCACAAGTTTCTTGACTCCCGTCTCCTTCATGCCGTCGAGAAGGTTCAGGGTGCCCATCGTGTTCGTCGTCAGATAGACGTCCGGATTCTCCATGCTGTAGCGAACGCCCGCTCTCGCCGCTAAATTGATAACCGCATCGAATTGGTTGTCGCGAAACAATTTCAGAACTGCCGTTTTGTGTTCAATGTCCAACTCCAAAAACGAAAAGCGCTGACCATTCCCAGACCGGACACGATCGAGGCGGTGCCGTTTCAATCCGACATCATAATAATCGTTCAGGTTATCAACCCCGACAACCGAGTGACCCTCCTCAAGGAGCAATTCGGCGGTGCGGGAGCCAATAAACCCTGCTACACCAGTGACTAAATAATTCATTGTTTTACCCGGTTGATAGTTTGATCAAACGAAGCGAATTTTCGCTGCAAACTGGCGGTTGCGCATCATTGACCCGCGCGCTTTCTCCAGCTCTCAATGATCTCCCGGAAAGAAGACCGCAGATCCTTGCGGACATCCCAATTCGGATAGTGAGAGCGTGCTTTCGATAAATCGCTGTAATAACAAATATGGTCCCCACTCCGGTTCTCCTCAACATATTCGTAGCGCATGGGAAGACCCGAGAACTCTTCTGCGAGTGAAAAGGCCTCCAGAATCGAGCAGCTGTTCTCCTTGCCTCCACCGATGTTGTAAACCTCTCCGCTCTGCGGATTTTTGGCAAATTCCCCGATGAAGCGTGCCACATCTTCGGCGTGGATATTATCCCTCACCTGCTTTCCTTTATACCCAAAAATCCGGTAGGTTTTCTGCTCAATATTGCATTTGCAAAGATAACTCAGGAACCCGTGCAACTCGACTCCGCTGTGATTCGGACCGGTGAGGCAACCGCCGCGGAGCGCACAGGTAGGCATTCCGAAATAGCGTCCGTATTCCTGCACCAGAATGTCGGCAGCCAGCTTGGATGCCCCAAACAGAGAATGTTTGCTTTGGTCGATCGGGAAATCCTCCGGAATCCCGTTGTGAAACTCTGGATCGTGAAATTCCCATCGATTCTCCTCCTCGCGGAGTTTAATCAAGTTCGGACGGTCTCCATAGACCTTGTTTGTCGACAGAAAGACGAAAGGCGATTCAGGGCAAAACCGGCGGCAGGCTTCCAGTAGGTTCAGCGTGCCAACCGCGTTCGTCTCGAAATCATCAAAGACAATCGAGGCGGCCCGGTCATGGGATGGCTGAGCCGCTGCGTGAACGATCAATTCCGGGCGGAGTTCGTCCATTAACGATTTTATCCGCCCGCGATCCCTGATATCAATTTCATGATGCTGAAAGGCCGGAATCGCTTTTTCCAATCGACCCTGATTCCAGCGGGTGTCTCCGGCTTCTCCGAAAAAGACCGCCCGCTGATTGTTGTCCAATCCGTGGATTTCATGACCCTCGCCTCCGAAATATTCGCAGACCGCCGATCCAATCAATCCGGAGGACCCTGTGACCATTACCTTCATCTTAGAACATTGTGTGGGTTTTACTCGTCATCAAAACACGCTACCGCCCCTGGACGATCACGCCGCAGGTGGTGTGAATCCAGTCGGTTGCAACTTTCGAAGCTGCGTGTCTACTTCTGATTTTCCGAGGCAAATACCTCATTGAATAACGGAAGGATCTTCCGGGCACGCTCGTTCATCGACGACAAACGCCCTACTCGCTCCTCAAAGAATTCCTTCTCCGATTCATCGGTGAGAGCTTCAAGCTGACCAGCCATCCGC
>JGI12210J13797_10700628_pt1 | contig 19590 bp, 13 predicted proteins | sample ElkSlonscriptome_3_FD_13797 | JGI IMG/M metagenome (IMG submission 13797)
CACCCCGAGCATGGGCAGCAGGGCGCGGGCCCGCGGCGTGCGGGCGCCCGGGGCCGCGCACAGCTCGTACAGCACGTAGAACGGCAGGATGCACAGCGTGTACTCGCCGCCGGAGAACGCGAGCACCAGGCCCAGCGGCGACAGCCATCCGCCCCAGCGCCAGCCGTCCTCGCGGTGGCGGATGTGGGCGTGCAGCGCCAAGAAGGCGAACGTGGCCGAGATCAGGGCGTTGCGGTTGGCCAGCCAGCCGATCGGGTAGGTGTGGCACTCGTCGAGCACGTACAGCGCCAGCGCCAGCGCGGCCCAGCGCAGCGGGAGCACGCGGCGCAGCAGGGCGGCGGCGGCCAGCACCATCAGCGCCCACCACACCAGCGTGTGCACGTGGTGCCACACCGCTGCGTGCCCGAACAGCTGCACGTCGAGCGCCATCAGCAGGCTCGAGGTCGGTCGCAGCGCGCACAGCTTCAGCTCGGGGTGCGACCACCAGGCCAGGCTGCCCTTGCTCATCAGGGTGTGGACCTCGGCCGGGTCGCCCTTGGAGAACGAGAACAGGTCCCAGGGGGCGCGCGGCACCGGGTAGACCCCGTCGAGCATGCCGAGCTGGGCGTAGTCGTCCATGCCGAAGCCCACCCGCAGCGACTCGGCGCGCAGGCCCACGCCGATCACCAGCAGCACCAGCACCCAGACCCAGTAGCGGCGAGTCGGGCTCACGCGTCGGGCTCGTCCTCGGCGATGGGTACGTTCAGCGTCGCTACGGCCTCGGTGGGGATCTCGGCCTGGGCTCGCCGTCGGCGGCGTCGGGCCGAGGCCTCGTCGCGCGGCGGGTCGGGGTCGGGGTCGGTGGCCACCCGGGCGTGCGGCTCGGCCGGCGCGCTCGGCTCGGCCGGCGCGCTCGGCTCGGCCGGCGCGCTCGGCTCGACCGGCGGCTCGTCGCGCAGCGGGTCACCGCGCAGCGGGTCGCGGCCATCGAGGCCGGCCGCGGCGGCCCGGCGGGCGGCCCGGTCTCGCTCCACGTAGACCCCGCGCAGGCGCATGAACGGCGCCTCGATGCCGTTGTAGGCCAGGAACGACAAGAACAGCGACGCGGGCATCACCAGCAGCACCGTGTTGAGGCCCGCGTCGAGGTGGGCCGACCACCCGAAGCGCTCGTGGAAGTCGACCAGCAGCCCGTTGTCGTACAGGCCCTGCATCACCATGAAGTGGCACAGGTACGTGGAGAAGCTCAGCTCGCCCAGGTAGGCCAGGGGCCGCGACACCGCCCGGGGCAGGCGGCGGGCGAAGCTCAGGTAGCCCAGCACGAACACGGTGCAGGTCAGCGCCTCGACCGTGGGCCACAGCGCCTTCCACCACGCCTGCACCGGCCACCCGCCCAGGCGGTTGAGCGCGAAGGTGCAGCCGAACAGCGCGACCAGGGCCGGGACCAGCAGCCACGGCGAGCGGGCCGCGACCTGGTGGCGCAGGTGCAGCCGCGCCAGCAGCATGCCCAGGATGAACGCGTCGATCCGCCCGGGCAGGTGCCAGTAGTTCATGTCCCGCACCGAGTCGCCCACGAGGAACCCCACCAGCCGCAGCGCGATGGCGAAGGCCAGCAGGTACAGCAGGGGCCGGGCGCCCTCGCGGTTGAGGAACGTGTTGAGGAACGGGAAGATCACATAGAACTGGACCTCCACCGCGACGGTCCAGAACGTGGTCGACACCGGCCACAGGTTCAGCGCCGCCAGGCTGTTGCCCATGATGGTGGCCGAGGCCAACAGGCCCGTCCACGTCACCCGCTCGGGGAACACGGCCATCCCGAAGAACAGGATCGCCAGGTACACCGGGGCCACCCGCAGCGCTCGGTTGCGCATGAACGGCAGGTACCGGATGTCCCGCCCCGCGCCGACCAGCGAGAACATGAACCCCGACACCACGAAGAACATCGTGACCACGATGTGGGTCTCGACCGCGAGGCTCCAGATCGGGTTGTCGGTGACGATCCAGGTCTCGTTGGTGAGCCCGGGCGGGTCGTACTTCCGGTGGATGAGCCAGAAGCTGTGGTGGAACACCACCAGCAGCGAGGCGAACGCACGGATGTGGTCGACCCCCGCGATGTAGCCGATGTTCTTGCTGCGCACGTCTTCGCCTCGGGCGCGGCCCTTGCGCCAAGCGCGACCCGGCTCATGATCGCGCACTCGGCCGAGGTTGGCGATGCGGCTGGCGCGTGCGAGATCCGCGGGTCAGGATCAGGTGTTGGAGGGGGCCGAGCGCGGTTTTCCTTCGCTCGCGAAAACCGCGCGGGAACTATCATGCACCGAAATCCGTGTGAGGACCCAGGTGACCGAGGCCATCTCGATCAGACCCGCACCTGATCGCCCCAGCCGCTCTCCCGAGCTCGACGAGATCACCCTCGCACGAGCTCAACGGGGCGATCTGAAGGCGAAGCGGGCTCTGGTGGAGCGCTACCAGCGCCCCGTGGTGGCGTTGGTGTCTCGGTTGCTGCGTGGCCAGACCGACGCCGGGCTGGTCGAGGACATCGCCCAGGAGACCTTCCTCCGGGTGTTCCGGGCGCTGCCCAAGTTCGATCGCCATGGTCCCGCACGACTGTCCACCTGGATCCTCACCATCGCCAGCCACCGAGCGATCGACGAGCTGCGTCGTCGTCGCCTGGACACCCGGCCCTTCGATCCGGCGTCGTTCGAAGTGCCGGCCCGCGATCGGGCCGACACCACCGCGGAGCGCAAGATGCTGGCCCGGCTGCTGAGCGACGCGATCGACGGCCTTTCGCCCGAGTACCGGGCGGCCTTCGTGCTGCGCGAGTACCATGGGCTCGAGTACGCCGAGATCGCGCAGACCCTCGGCATCGATCTGGGCACGGTCAAGTCGCGGCTGTCCCGGGCGCGCACCCGGCTGCGACAGGCGCTGGCGGAGGTCTACCATGCGTGATCACGACGGCAGCAGCCACGGGCACCTGCGGGTCGCCGACCTCGACGTCGAGCTCGACGAGACGCTCGTGCGGGCCATCGATGCGTGGCGCGAGCTGGGCCCCGACGGCACCGGGCCTTCCCCCGAAGACGAGCTCGACGACGGCTTCCTCGATCGGGTGATGGCGGCCGAGGCCGCGCGGGCCGAGCCGCGCGTGGTGGGCCTGTCGGTCGACCTGCCGGCGGTCGCGGCCGTGTCGGTGGGCGGGTCTCGGCGTCGCACGTGGCTGGCCGGCCTGGGGGCGGTGGCGGCCAGCATCGCGGGCCTGCTGGCGCTGAGCGTGCCCGCGGATCCGTCGTCTCGGCCTGCCGCCGCGGGGGACACCGTCGATGCGCTGGCCGCGTCGGCCGGCCCGGCGGTGGCCGGCGCGGGGCTCGAGGTGCCGGAGCTGTCGGCCGAGGGCACGCCCGGGCAGCCCATGCCCCACGATCTCGGCGCCCAGGTCGAGGCCTACGTGGCCGACTACGGCCGCAACTACGGCCCCACCTTCAAGTTCCACGGCGTCATCGTGGTGGCGCGCGCGGGCGAGGTGCTCTACCAGCAGGGCTTCGGCCAGGCCGACGCGAGCACCGGCGAGCCCAACACCGTCGACACGCGCTTTCGGCTGGGGCTTCTGACCGAGCCGCTCACCGCCACCGCCATCCTCCAGCTGCGCGAAGAGGGCCAGCTGCAGCTCGACGACACCATCGAGCGCTTCCTGCCCGAGTTCCCGCGGTCCAATCGCATCACCATCCGCGATCTGCTGGTCCACCGCTCGGGCATCCCCAACTACACCAACGGCCCGTTCTTCCACGAGTGGAAGGGCACCTATCACAGCACCGCGGCCATGCTCGAGCGGCTGGGCAAGCTGCGCCCGCTGTTCGCCGCGGGCACCGGCACCCTGCCCAGCAACTCCAACTACTACCTGCTGGGCGCCATCATCGAGCGGATCTCCGGGCAGAGCTACGGCGAGTACATGGCCACCCACGTGTTCGAGCCGGCCGGCATGGTCCGCAGCACGTTCGGCGACGCGTGGGAGACGGGCGAGCAGGCCCGGGGCAACGTGTGGGGCGACGACGAGACCCTCGAGCCGCCCGCGCCGATCGACATGTCCACCTTCGGGGCGGCGGGCGGGCTGGTGTCCAGCCCGGCCGATCTCGTGGCGTGGGACCGGGCGATGCGGGCGGGCGAGCTGCTCGGCCCGGGCAGCCTCGAGGAGATGGCCACCCCCACCGTCGACGGCTACGGCTGCGGCTGGCTGGTCACCCGGGCCTACGGCCAGCAGCTGCTGAGCTTCCCCGGCGCCATCGACGGCTACAGCGGCTCCATGCTGCGCTTCGCCGAGGACGACACCCTCGTGGTGGTGCTGGCCAACACCGAGGTCGTGCCCGGGGCCCAGGTCGCCCAGGACATCGCCATGCTCGTGCACGGCGACACCCCGCCCAAGCGCAACGAGCCGGCCGAGGTCAGCATCGCGCCGGGCACCTACTACAAGTACACCGGCACCTTCGGCATCTCGCCCGAGACCCGGCAGGCCTACGCCGACATGATCCCGGCCGAGCGCTTCGACCTGCTGAGCACCGTGCGCGTCGAGCAAGAGGACGAGCGGCTCTACTTCGACGTGCCCGGCCACGGTCGCACCTGGATGCACCCCATGGGGCGCAACCGGTTCTTCTTCAAGGACCACACCGGCAACAAGGTCAGCTTCGAGCTCGGCCGCGACAAGCGAGCGGTGCGGATGATCGTTCACGAGCAGGGCGCTCGCTTCGAGCTGGACCGCAAGAGCTGGCGCTAGCGCTGGCGCTAGCGCTAGCGCTGGCGCTGGCGCCGTGCGGCCCGGGGCGTCTTCCCGCGCGGGAAGTGAGCTAAGCTCGCGCCATGAGCAAGCTCGCGGCGCTGATCGAACGGGCCGGACACCCCATCAGCCGGGCTCCGAAGCGACTCCACGACACGCCCGTCACCCTCGCGCGCGACCTCCGGGTCGAGCTCGAGGCGCTGCTGCACATGCGCGACGGCTTCGTCACCATGGGCAGCGCGCTCATCGTGCGCCCCTCGGTCACCGTGGCCTCCGTGTACGGCGTGGAGGAGTGGAACCAGCTGACGCTGTGGCGCACGCCCTACACCCGCTGCACCGAGGTGATGTTCTTCGCCGAGGATCGCTTCGGGCAGCAGTTCGGCCTGTACAAGGACGAGGTGCAGACGTTCGATCCCGTCACCGGTCGCACCGAGCACCTGGGCTTCGGCCTCGAGCGCTGGGCGGCGCACGTGGTCGACCAGCCCGACGCGATCGGCCGCGCCCGCGTCGACGCGTGGCAGGCCGAGCACGGCCCGCTGTCGGCCACGCAGCGGCTGCAGCCCCGGGTCCCGCCCGGGTTCGTCGAGTCGGACGAAGAGGTCGACGAGCTGCGCGTGCTCGACGATCTCGACCTGATGCGCCGCTTCGCGCGGCTGCACAAGGAGACGCGCAAGGCCCCCGGCGTGCTGCCCGAGGGCTACGCCGCGTGGTGGTGGGGCGAGGAGGACTAGCGTAGCGTCGGGCCCATGGCCGGCATGCGGATCGGGAGCGGGATCGGGATCGGGAGCGCTTCATCGTGGGGGCTGGGCGCGACCCTGGCCGTGCTCGGGTGCGGAGGCGGAGGCGGGGCGACCTCCGAGGGCGCGACCGAGGGCGCGTCGACGGGCACCACCACCGCCGAGCCCGGCGACACCACGCTGGGACCGGTCACGATGCCGGACACGGGGTCCGGCTCCGGCTCCGACACCCTCACCGGCCCGACCGACGGCGGCGCGTCCTCGTCGTCCGGCGACGACTCGCTCGACGACAGCGGCACCACCGGCGAGGCCACCACCGGCTCGTCGAGCGAGGGCAGCAGCTCCGGCGGCGAGGCGGCCCCGAGCGTGCAGTCGACCGCGCCGGGCGATCTCCAGTCGGGCGTGGCGGCCGACACCGAGATCTCCATCACCTTCAGCGAGCCGATGGATCCGGCCACCCTCACCGCCAACACGGTCGACGACGCCTGCAGCGGGAGCGTGCAGGTCTCGGCCGACGGGTTCGCCACCTGCGTGCCGATGGCCGCCGAGCCCGACACCGCCGACGACCAGACCTTCGTCCTGCTGCCCGCCGCCCCGCTGGCCAGCTCCACCACCTACCAGGTGCGGGTGCTCGCCACGGCCACCGATGCCCGCGGCACCCCGATGGCGGCCGATTTCACCACCGGCACCGGCTTCATCGTCCGCTACTTCCACACCATCCTCGTCGACGGGTTCGACGACTTCGAGCCCGGGGAGACCCTCCCCACCTCCACCGCCGGGCACACCGGTTACGTGGCGTGGGACGACACGTTCCTCTACCTCGGGATCGACAGCGTGGATCTGGGCGTGAGCAGCGACCAGGTGTGGTGGACGGCCTACCTCGGCGGGGCGATGGGCTCCACCGACGGGGTCCTCTACAACACCCAGCAGCCGGCGCTGCCCTTCGCCGCGCGTTATCACCTGCGCTGGCGGGCCGACGACACCTTCGGGGGGGCGCTGGAGTTCGTGGGGGGCGCGTGGCAGGACGCCGTGTTCGCGCTCGACCCGACCGACGTGGGGTTCATGGGCTCGTTCCTCGAGCTGCGGGTGGCCTGGGCCGACCTGGGGTCGCCGGCCTACCTCGATCTCCACACCTGCGTGCTGCGCGAGCAGCCGCTCGACGAGGCGAGCTGGGCCGCGGTGCCGGAGGCGTCGTTCGTCGACGGCTACGACCCCGACTACACCCAGTTCCTCCAGTTCGATCGGATGGGCTCGACCCCGCCCGCCGACGTCCTCCCCATGTAGTCGCCCTCGCGGGGCGGAAGATCCTCGCGCTATGCTCCGGGCTCCGGCCCGGGCCGGGCTTGGTCTCTTCATTGGATCGATGGATTGGGGTGACGTGCATGAAGGTTTCGAGGATCTTGGGCGGGGGAGCGGGGCTCGCCCTCGGGTTGGCGGTGATGGCATGCGAGGTCTCCGAGGACGGCCCGCAGGACGTCCCGCTCGAGCAGGCGGAGTCCGAGCTCCAGCGCGCGCTGTGCGAGCGCGTGTTCCGGTCGTGCGGCTGCGAGCAGGGGTCGTGGTACGGCGACGAGCAAGAGTGCTCCGAGGAGGTCGTCAGCGCGGTGGACGAGATCCGGCGGGTGCTCGAGCAGCCGGGGTTCGGCTCGCTCACCTACGATCCGGCGTGCATGGGCGAGTACGTCCACCTGCTCGACTCGATCGGCTGCGATCCCACGTACGAAGGGCCGTCGGAGTGCGAGCCGCCGTGCCTGCTCGTCCACGGCACTCGCTCCGAGGGGCAGCAGTGCGAGCTGTACGGCGAGCTCATCAGCGACTGCGGCCCGGGGCTGCGCTGCTTCGGCACGTGCGAGGATCCCTGCGGCGACGGGAATGGATCGGGCGCAGGCCTCGGGCAGCCGTGCATCGAGCGGGGCTGCGACGCGGGGCTGCTGTGTGACTTCGGGGCCACCGAGACCTGCCTCGCCCGCCCGGGCGTGGGAGAGCCGTGTGTGCAGAATCAGTGCGAGCAGGGAGCATTTTGCGACCCGGTCGACCCGCTCGATCCGATGAGCGAGTCGCGGTGCTTCGGCCCGCGTGCGATCGGCGAGTCGTGTCGCGGCCACGCGCAGTGTGCCAGCGAGTACTGCCCGGCCGGGTTCTGCGCGGAGCCGCCGGACCTCGGGGAGCCGTGCGCGGGCGCGGGGGTGTGTGCGTCGGGGCTGGCGTGCATCGACGACATGTGCGAGCCGAGCGACGCGTTCTTGTGTGTCGTTTCGGTGCCGTACGCGTGACGGCCTCGTGGTTTCAGGGGTGCGATCGACCGGTGCGGCCCACTCGTGGCCACGATGGGCCCTCCGAGCGGATCAACGAGTGCTGTGGGGGAAACCCCGGACCCCGAGCGCTCGGTGGAAAGAACGGCCGATCGTCGTGCGTCGGCTATGCTTCGCCTCGAACCGCCCCGACATGATCTCTTCCGCCACGAACGCCCTCCGAACTCCGTTCTTCGCCATCATTGCCCTGTTGGTGCCCAGCGCCTGCTACGTGGGCGTCGATCCGGGCGAGGGGGGGCATCCGAAGGAGTACGAGGTACCCGATCTTCCCGATGTCTGTGATGGCTTCGAGGCGCAGGACGTGTCGAGCCCCACCGCGGTGATCCAGGGCGCCGATTGCAACGAGGACGCCATCCGGGCTGCGGTGGAGGCGGGCGGGGTGGTGCGGGTGGAGTGCCCCGACGCGCCGGTGGTGTTCACCTCACAGATGGAGATCACCCTCGACACCGTGCTCGACGGCGCGGGGGTGACGGTGCTCGACGGCGGCGGCTCTACGCGGCTGCTGATGAAGCTGTCGGGGCCCACGCTGCACCTGCAGAACATCACGCTGCAGAACGCTCGGGCGCCCGAGGCCCTCGGCAACCCGGAGGTCACCCAGGCCAACTGGTTCGGCTGGGCCGGCGGCGCGGTGCTGGCCGAGTGCAACGACACCAACACCGGCGTGGTGGGGGAGGTCTACGGCAAGAACCTCACCTGCCGCGACAACGCCACGGGCTCGCACACCCGCGATCCGAACACGGGGCAGATCCTCGACACCGGCATGGGCGGCTGCCTGTTCTCGTTCACGTGCCGCTTCCACTGCGACGAGTGCGAGTTTACCGACAACGTGGCCACCAACGGCGGCGCGGTGGCCACGCTGGGCGGCAAGACCCTGCTCACCAACAGCGCCTTCGTGGGCAACCATGCCCGCTTCGACGCCTCCACCAACGACAACCAGGGCAAGGGCGGGGCCTACTACCAAGACGGCACCGAGACCGCGCCCGGTGAGGACGAGATCAACACCGTCCACATGTGCGGCAACTACTTCGCCGGCAACGAGGCCGATCTGTCGGGCGGCGCGGTGAACATGTTCTGGCGCCAGGGCACCAACACCTCGTTCGCGTTCCTGCGCAACACCTGCGAGGGCAACTGGGCCGACGACTCGGCCGGCTGCTTGTGGGTCTACGTCGATCCCGACACCAAGATCGACTGGGCGCCCGACACCGGCCCCGACGAGTTCATCGTGAGCAGCAACGCGTTCCTCGACAACTCGGCCGCCGTGTTCGGGGGCGGGGCCACCATCTTCAACATCTGGGACACGGCGGTCCGCTTCGACAACAACGTGTTCATGGGCAACGAGCTGCGCTCCACCGACCAGAGCACGGGGGGCGGCGGCGCGCTGGGGCTGATGGGGGCGTTCTTCGATCTCGAGCACAACACCTTCGCGTACAACCGGGCCAACAACTGGCTGGGCGGCGTGTCGTGGGGATCGAGCGAGATCGAGCTGCGCAACAACCTGTTCTACGAGAACACCGCGCCCACCACCCCCGGGGGCGAGCCCTCGGCCACCGAGCACTTCGGCTGGGGCTGGGACGCGCCCGTCGACCCGCCGGGCTTCGGCGGCAACCTCTACTACCCCACCGTCACGCCCTGGGGCGAGGAGCGGCCGGTGCCCGGGGCGGCGGTGACCGACGCCGATCCGATGCTGGGCGAGGTGGTGCGCGACGGCACCTTCCCCTATTACGTGCCGCTGCAATCGGGCAGCCCGGCCGTCGACGCGGGCATCGAGCTGCCCTCGGTGGTGGTGGACATTCGCGGGCAGGAGCGCGGGGACACGCCGGACATCGGGGCGTTCGAGGTGGGTGGGTAGGGGCCGAACGCCCCGCTCAGAACGAGGCGGCGTCGCTGGGCTCACACTCCGCGCCGCGGGCCATCGCGCGGCGGACGAAGTCGTACAGCTCTTGGCGCCGGAACGGCTTGAGCAGGCACGGGGGGCCGTCTTCGGCGGTCACCTCGGAGGTGGGCGACTGAAGCCGCGGCCCCCCGCCGGTGACGTAGGCCACCCGCGCGGCCAGCTCGGGGCGCACGTTGGTGATCCAACTGTACAGCTCTTCGCCGGACTCGCCGGGCATCATGAGATCGCAGAGCACCAGGTCGTAGAACGTGTCGCTGATCAGCAGCTCGCGCGCCTGGGCGGCCGAGGCAGCCACGTCGACGTGACCGAAGCGCTTGAGCATGGCCTTGAGCCCGCGGCGGATCTCGGGCTCGTCGTCGACCACCAGCAGGTGCGCAGAGGCAGGGGCGGCGGGCCGGGTGAACGCGGGCGGGGCCGGGCGAGGCGGAGGGGAGGGGATCGACTCCTGGGCCTCGGCCGGCAGCCGCACGGTGAAGCGCGTGCCCTGCTCGGGCTCGCAGTCGAAGTCGATCTCACCGCCGAGCTCGGCCACGTAGTTGTGGCACACGGCCAGCCCCAGGCCCGCGCCGTGCCCCACCGGCTTGCTGCTGACGAAGGGCTCGAAGATCTGATCGCGGATGGTCTCGTCGATGCCCGGCCCGGTGTCCCACACGTTGATGTAGACCCACGGGCCCTCCTGCCAGCTGTCGACGCCGAGCGCCCCGTCGGGCTGGGCCGGGTCGAGGGCGTGGGCCGCGTTGACCACCAGGTTGTAGAGCACCTGCACCAGCCGCGACGGGTTGGCCCGCACCATGCCCACCGACTCGAGGATGGTGTTGACGCGGATGTCGGAGCGCAGCTCGGTGCGCGCCATGTCGAGGGCGGAGCGCACCGCTCGGTTCACGTCGACCTGCTCGCGGCGGCCGTGGTCGCGGCCGAAGCTGGACAGCCCGCGCACGATGTCCTGCACCCGCTCGGCCCCCTGGCGGGTCTTGTGCAGCAGCGGCTGCAGGCGCTCGGCATCGGGGGCGTGCTCCACGTCGCGCGCTAGCTCGTCGAGGCACATGAACATGTACGTGAGCGGGTTGCCGATCTCGTGGGCGACACCGGCGGCGAGGGTCTGCACCGCGGCCCGCCGGTCGTGAATGCGGGGGATCTCCTGGGTGATGGGGCGCGCGGAGTTGCCCAGGGCCTGGGCCGGCGAGGGCGACACGCTGAGCATGGCTCGCCAGGGCTCGCTCTCGGGCGCGGGCGCGGCCGCCAGCGCGAGGTTGGCGGTGAGCGACTCTCCGCCGAAGCTCACCGGCAGCAGGTCGCTGGTCCATGAGGGAGCAGAGCCCTCGCGCAGCAGCCGGTCGAGCCGAACCATCACCTCCTGGTTGGTGGCCGCCCCCAGGCACGGCACCAAGGAGTGACGCTCGGCCAGCCCGAGCCGGCGGCGCGCGGCTAGGTTGGCGTGGAGCACTCGGCCGCGCTCGTCGAGTTCGAACAGCGGAGAGGGAACGTACTCGCGAACGTCTTCGAACGCCGCGACTTCATCGTCGGCGGCGCCGGGGGCTGCGTCGCTCGAAACGTTCACCGTCTCAGTCGTACTCGGGTCGTTCGCCGTGGTCCAGCCCCTTCGCGTTCTCCGCCCGAATCGGGACGTGAAGGAGACGATACCCCATGAATCGTACATGTAGCCCCCTTTTGCGCCTGCAACGCGACGCCGGTGGAGACCAGACCCCGGTCCATTCGAAGAGTCGATCGCGGGGATCGATCCCCTGTGCGGTGGGCGAGCAGAGCACATGGCCGACGCTCGCGGGCGTGCTCGGCCGCGGGGCCCGGGTGGGTCGAGCGTCGTGCGGCACCGTGGGCCGCCTTACGCGGGCGACAGCGTCGATTCCCACGCATCGTGCAGCAGCCGGGCGGCGGCGCGCCGCAGCGGCGCCTCCACCAGCTGCACGAGCACGCCCAGCAGCGCGGTGGAATCGGTGGGGAGCGCCGAGACGAGCCCCGCGTGCAGCACCAGGCGGTCGTCGTGCCAGCGCGCCAGCTCGGCGCCCGGATCGCCCCACTGCCAGCGCGTGGCGGCCAGGCGGGCGCGCAGGGCGGGCTGCAGCAGGGCGGGCGCCTGCGCCACGACGACCTCGCCCAGCACCTCGACGACGGGATCGGGCAGCGGCGTGCCGACCAGATCCGGCGGGGGCGAGGGCAGGGGGCGCGGGGCGTCGAGGGGCAGGCCCCGCGGGCTCACGCGCAGGCGCTCGCACCACGAGGCCGAGCCCAGGGCGATCACGGCCACGTGCTCGTCGCCGCGATCGATCAGGCGATGCAGCGCCGAAGGGGAGCGATCGAACGCGCGCCCATCAACGTAGACCCGCTCGATCCGCTCGGCGCGCCGCTGCACGCACACGCGGGGATCGGGCCAGGTCCAGGTGGGCGGGGCGGGGTGGAAGTCGACGGCGATCTCGGTGCGCGTGCCCGTGAGGGCGCGGGCCTCGGCGTCGGCCACGAAGCGCTCGAACGCAGCCGACTCGGGCGGGTCGACCCGGAACGCCTGCATCAGCGCGCTGAACAGGGCGGGGCTGGGGTAGGGGCCGGCGTAGCGCAGGGGCCCGGAGCCGGCGCGCTGGGCCTGCCACGCCAGCAGCCCGAGGATGACCGAGCCGGCCCCGGCCGGCAGCGCGCCGGGACGATCGACGGCGGGGATCCGGGTGGGGCGACGCCAGTCGACCCGTGAGGCCAGCGCCAGCACCTCGCCCCCGGGGCCCTCGATGGCGTCGCAGGGGCCGAGGACGGGGTGGTGGGCTGCATCGAGCCCGAGGGTGATCTCGCCGCGGTCGGGTCGGCGCAGCACCAGGCACGGGCCCTCCGCGCGGTGCTCCGTGCGAACCCACACCGTGCCGTCGGGGCTCACCACCCGGCGCGGGAGGCCGTCTTCGTCCTCCCACGTGGGCTCGGTCGGGGGCGGAGCGGGGTGGGTCATCGCCCGCGAGGGTAGCAGCGTGAGCGAGGCCGGTCGGTCGGAGGGCCAGCGGTGCTATACGAAGCGACGTGCCGAGCCCCAAGGACCTGCTGCAGTCGGTGGTGATGCACCTGCTGGACGACGAGGTCCACCCCGCCCGGCTGGTCGCGCTGGGCGACGAGGCGGCCATCCTGCAGCTGGCCGACCACAGCATGACCGCCCTGTTCACCCCCGCGTTCGGTCCGCCCGAGGCGCTCGCCGCCCGGCTGCAAGAGCTGGTCGAGGGCAACCCCGGGGTGCACGTGAAGCTGGCCATCGTGGGCGGCGGGCCCGAGCTGCGCGCGCTGCTGCCTCGCGGCGGGGGCATGCTGTCGCGGCGGGCGGTGCAGCTGTTCCACCTCGGCCGGGGCGCCGAGGGCTGGTCGCTGTGGACGGGGGGCGGAGGGCGAGCCGACGCGCCGCTGGGCCGAGCCCTCGAGCGAGCCGGTCGCGGTGAGCTGCCCGTCGTCGAGCCGGCTGCGCTGGCCCAGCGGGTGGACGCCCCGCCTCCGCTCCCGCCCGAGGAGCGACGGCGCCTCGAGGCCGGCCAGGCGTTCGTGCGCAGCCTCCAGGCGCGGCCGCGGGCCACGTGGGGGATCCTGGCCGGGCTCGTCGTGGTGTTCGCGTGCGAGGTGTGGTGGGGCGGCTCGGAGTCGCTGCCCACCCTCATGCGCATGGGGGGCAACACCGAGGGCGCGCTGGGGGCCGAGCCCTGGCGCTTGCTGTCGTCGGCCATGCTGCACGCCGGGATCGTGCACATCGCGGTCAACGGCTACGTGCTGGTGATGCTCGGCGGCTTCATGGAGAAGGTGCTGGGGGCCGGCCGCTACGGCGTGCTGCTGGGGGCGGCGGCGCTGGGCGGTGGCCTGGCCAGCGCGCTCGTCTCGCCCTCGGCGGTCAGCGTGGGCGCGTCGGGGGCCATCTGGGGCGTGCTGGGGGCCGCGGCGGCGCTGGCCTGGCGGCCCGGCGCGGTGATCCCCGACGTGGTGGTGAAGCCGCTGCGACGCAACGCGATCGTCAACCTCGGGCTGGGCCTGGCGATCTCGTTCGTGCCGAAGGTCGATCTCTGGGCCCACCTCGGCGGCGGGCTGGCCGGGGCGGCGCTGGTGCTCGGCGGCGTGCTCACCCGAGGCCTGGTGCATCCCGCCGCGCGCGTCGGCGAGGCGGGCTCCGAGCGCGCCGCGGGCTCCGAGCGCGCCGCGGGCTCCGAGCGCGCCTGGACGATCGCGGCGATCGTGGTGGCGGGAGTGATGGTGGCCAGCCTGGCCATGGCGTGGGTGGTGGGGCGGCCCTGGGAGCTGGCGTCCGAGCCCTCCTGGGCCACCCGCCGCCTCGCGCCTGCCGTGGTCCTCGACGTGCCCGCTGCGCTCGGCGAGCCCGAGGCCTTCGCGGGCAAACCCGGCGAGCAAACGTGGGTGATCGGCGATCCGTTCCGCGATCCGCTCACGCTCACGCTCGTGTACGTGCCCGCGATCGATCCGACGGCACGGGACGAGGCGATCGCCTTGTTCGACGCGGGCGGGCCCGAGCGCCCGGCCGACACCAAGCCACACCTGTCGTGGCGCGTGCGCTCGCGCGAGGGCGGCCCCGCCTACGAGACCGAGTACCGCTACCCCAACGGGCTCGTCGGCGGGTACTGGGTGCAGGTGCGGAGCGACTCGATGCTCATGATCCACAGCCTGCGCTGGCCCGACTCGCCGCCGGCGTGGGGGCGCTCGGCGCTCGAGCGGGTCTACGCGTCGCTCGAGCGTCCGGCCACGCCCTGAGGCCGCGGACCTCGTTCCCACGCCGTCAGCGTCGCGCTACCCTCGGGTCGTGTCCGATGCGTTCGTTCGCAGCGCTCGTCCTCGCCCGTCGGGCCGCACGGCTCGGCGCCTGGCGAGCCTGGCCTTTGCCGCTCGTCGTCGCCTGGCGCGGGTGCGGAGTCATCGCGCCCACGTGGGCCGCTTCGAGATCCCCATGCTGGTGGGCGGGCCGCTCAGCGAGGCCCCGCCGCTCGTGTTGCTGCACGGGTTCTCGGACACCAAGGACAGCTTCGTCGACGTGGCGCGCGAGTTCACCGACACGCGGCGCGTGATCCTGCCCGACCTGCCCGGGTTCTCGGAGGCCAGCCAGCCGCTCGATCATCGCTACACGATCCCGTCGATCGCCGCGCTCTTGATGGAGGCGCTGGCCGAGCTCGCGCCGGGCGGGGTGCACCTGGTGGGCAACTCGCTCGGGGGCGCGATCGTGGCGTTCATGGCGGCGGAGCGGCCGGGCTGGGTGCGCTCGCTGACCCTGGTGAGCGCGGCCGGGGTGCCGATGCCGGTGCCCAGCGCGATGCAGCGCCACATCGAGGCCGGTCACAACCCGTTCGTGCTGCGCGACGCCAGCGAGTACCCGGGGTTCCTCCGCTTCGTGCTCGAGCGCATGCCGCCCCTGCCGGGGCCGGTGATGGAGGCGATGGCCCACCAGTTCGTCGCGCGGCGGGCCATGAACGAGAAGATCCTCGACGAGCTGGTGGGCGACGATCTCGACCTCACCGAGCAGCTGTCGAGGATCGACGTGCCCACCATGGTGCTGTGGGGGGATCGCGACCGGCTCATGGATCTCTCGGTCGCTCGCGTGTATCACCGCGAGATCCGTCATTCGCGGCTGGTCATCTTGAGTGGGATCGGCCATGCACCGCAGGTGGAGGCGCCTCGCGCCACCGCCCGGCGAGTGCGCGAGACGATCGAGCGAGGCGAGCGCGGAGCGTGACCACGACCGGACCAGCGAGCGACGGCCGCGTGGGCGTGGTCCACGGCGAGCCCGAGGCGCACGGGCGAGCGGGGGCTTCGGTCGATCGGCGCGCTATCGCCCGCGGCGTGACCGTGTCATCTTCGGCCGCGTGAGCGGGGAGCCCACCGAGGGGACGGCGTGTCCCGACGAGGCGGAGATCGCCCAGTTCGTGCAGGGCGAGCTGCCGTCCGCCGACGCGGAGCGGGTCGAGGCGCACCTCGACGCCTGTGAGGCGTGCGGGCAGGTGGTGGCCGAGCTGGTGCGGATCTTCGCCGACGAGGACGGGGGCGCCGGCGCGCAGCCGGACCTGCCCGCGCCGCTGCCCAGCGACGAGCGGGCGACCACCCTGGGGGCGGACGACTCCGGCGAGCGTCGCCCGCTGGGGGTGGTGCTGGGCGCGGGGGCCGAGGTCGGCCGCTACCGCGTGCTCGACTGCGTGGGCGTGGGCGGCATGGGGGTGGTCTACGCCGCCTACGATCCCGAGCTCGATCGCCGCGTGGCGCTGAAGCTGCTGCGCGGCACCGCCACCGACGCGGGCAGCCAAGGGCGCAACGCTCGGCTGCTGCGCGAGGCCCAGGCCCTGGCCAAGCTCACCCACCCCAACGTGATCACCGTGCACGACGTGGGCACCTGGGAGGGGCAGGTGTTCGTGGCCATGGAGTACATCGACGGGCCCACCCTCGGGGAGTGGATGCGCGCCCAGTCGCGGACCTGGCCGGAGATCCGCGACGTGTTCGTGGCCGCGGGGCGGGGCCTGGCCGCCGCGCACGCGGCCGAGATGGTCCACCGCGACTTCAAGCCCGACAACGTGCTCATCGGTCGCGACGGGCGGGTGCGGGTGACCGACTTCGGGCTGGCCCGCTGGGGGCGACAGCTGGGCGGGGCCGAGCTGGAGACCACCGACGAGCGCCCCGCCCTCGCACGGATCTCGTCGTCGGGGTCGATCCCCGTGCCCCAGGTCTCGCTCACGCGCACCGGGGCGCTGGTGGGAACCCCGGCCTACATGGCGCCCGAGCAGCTCCAGCACCAGCCGGCCGACGCGGCCTCGGATCAGTTCGCGTTCTGCGTGGCGCTGTACGAGGCGATCCACGGCGAGCGCCCGTTCTCCGGCCGCACGCTGGTGGAGCTGGCCTCGAGCGTGCTGTCGGGGCGGGTGCCCGAGGCCTCGGGCGGCCCCGCGGTGCCCCGCAGCGTGCGGCAGGCGATCCGGCGGGGGCTGTCCCGGCGGCGACGCGATCGCTTCGGCTCCATGAACGCCCTGCTCGCCGTGCTCGAGCAGCGCTCCACCCGGCGGGCGTGGCCCTGGGTGGCGGGGCTGGTCGTGCTGGGGGGTGGGGCGGGAGCCTGGGCGCTGGCCGAGTCCCGGGCGCCCGGCTCTGCGTTCTGTCAGCCCGACCAGGCGATCGATCGGGTGTGGGACGACGCGCGACGCGAGGCGGTGGCGACGGCCTTCGAGCGCACGGGCCTGGCGTACGCGACCGAGAGCGCCGAGCGAGCCTCGGTGGCCATCGACGAGGTGGCCGCGCGGTGGGCCGAACTGCGGTCGCGCTCGTGCGAGCCGCAGAGCGCCCCGGGGGAGGGCCCGGCCCTGGTCGCGCTGCGCGAGCGGTGCCTGGAGCGTCGGCGGGTCTCGCTCGACGCACTGCTCGGGGCGTTCGAGCGGGCCGACGCGGCTACGGTGGGGCGGGCGGTGGGTGCGGTCGCGGGGCTGCCGAGCGTGGACCAGTGTGGGGATCCCGAGGCGCTCATGGCCGCCCTGCCGCCGCCGCCTCCGGCCGACCAGGCCGAGGCGGTCGAGGCGGTGCGCAACGAGCTGGCCCGCGGCGACGGGCTGGTCGCGGCCGGGCGGTATCGAGAAGGGCTGGCCCTGGCCCGGCGGGTCGACGCCGAGGCGGAGCGGCTGGGGCACCGGCCGCTGCGGGCCGAGACCCAGGTGCTGCTGGGCGAGCTGCTCGACCGCGTGGGCGAGGCGGAATCGGCCGAGGAGGTGCTCGAGCAGGCCGCGCTGTCGGCCGTGGCCTCGCGGCACCGGCGGATCCTCGTGCGCGCCCTGATGGCCCGGGTGTATGTGCTGGGCATGGGCCTGTCGCGCCTGGACCAGGCCGAGGCGATCGCCCGCTGGGCCGAGGCCGAGATCGAGGGCAGCGGCGTCGACGATGCCCGCTCGGGCCTGTGGCTCAACCGCGGCAGCGTGGCCTACCAGCGGGGAGACTACGCGACCGCCGAGCGCTACATGCAGCGCGCGCTGGCGCTGCGCGACCGCGAGCAGCAGCCGCTGCGCTGGGCCGACGCCGTGTTCAACCTCGCCTCCGTCCACCTGATGATGGGTCGCGAGCAGGAGGCGCTCGGCAAGTTCCGCGAGTACGTCGAGGTGTTCGAGGCCGAGCTGGGGCGCCTGCACCCCGAGGTGGCCTCGGGCTATCACAACCTCGGGGTCACCTATAGCCACGTGGGCCAGCTCGAGGAGGCCGTGGCCGCGCTGGAGCAGGCCGAGGAGATCCAGCGCGTGACCCTCGGGCCCGAGCACCCCGAGTACGCTCGTACCCTGCACGTGCTCGGGTCGTGTCGCGTGGACCAGGGGCGGGTGGCCGAGGGCATGGCGCTGCTGGAGCGCGCCATCGCGATCCTCGAGCAGGGGGACGGCGCGGCGGGCCAGGTCGTGCTCGTGCGCGGTGACCTGGCGCGCGGGCTGGTCGAGCTGTCCCGCTTCGACGAGGCGCGGGTGCAGGCCGAGCGGGCGATCGAGGAGTCGGAGACGCACCTGGGCCCCGACCATCCCGCCCTCGACGTGCCGCTGAGGGTGCTCGCGACGATCGCTGCTCACGAAGGCGACGTGGACGGCATGCGGGCAGTCATGGCTCGCGTTCATCGGATCGATCGGGCGACGCTGGGGGCCGATCATCCCGACCTGTTCGTCGGGCGGGTGAACGAGGCGTCCTTGCTGGCCGTGGCGGGGCAGCCTCAGCGGGCGCTCGACGAGCTGTTCGAACTGCTGGGTGAGCCGGCCGCCGAGGGGCCCGGGGAGCCCAACGTCGCCGTGCGGCTGGCGCTGGCCGACGAGCTGTGGGAGCAGCAGCAGCCCACGCGGGCCCGGGCGCAGGCGCGGCAGGTGGTGCGCGACCACCAGGCCGACCACCCCATGCTCGCCGCCCGGGGGCAGCGCTGGCTCGAGGAGCACCGAGCCGACCCGGCGCCAGCTGGCCCTTGAGCGGTCGTGAGGCGATTGACAGCCTCGGGCGGCCACGCTCACAGTGAGCCCACCACCATGGCGTCTCGCAAGAAGGTCGTTCCCACTCCCGTGCCCGGCGGGCCTGCCCTCGTGCGGCCACCTTCTGGCCCCGACGTGGGCTGAGGCCTTCCCCCGAGCGCGCCATGCCCTTCCGACCTGCGACGGCCGCGGACTACATCATCTTCGAGCGGCTGTTCGACGAGCTGGGCACCGGCGACCCCACGCCCACGCGGCACGCGTGGGAGCACGCCTTTGCGCCCCATGCCTTCATGCTCGAGCGCGAGGGCGAGGTGGTGGGCTACGTGTACCTGCAGATCTTCGACGGGCTCGGCTACGTGCGCCACGTGATCGTCGACCCGCGTCACCGGGGGCAGGGGGTGGGCCAGACGCTGATGCAGGAGGCCGCCCGGCGCGTGCGAGAGGCCGGCGTGGCTCGCTGGTGCCTCAACGTCATGCCGGACAACGAGGCCGCCGTGCGGCTGTACCGGCACATGGGCATGACCTTCCAGTACGCCTCGGTCGCCATGCGCATGGGGTGGGACATGGTGGCGCGGCTGCCCGCGGCCGAGCCTGGGATCGACACGGAGCTGCTCGAGCCCGCCGACGACACCGCCACCGAGCAGGCGCTCGAGCTCCCGGCCGGCCTGCTGGCGCGGCAGCGTCGCTCTCCCGTCGCCCGCCTGCTCGTCTCGCGGTGCGCGGGCGAGCCGGTGGGCGTGGCGGCGTTCATCCCCTCGTTCCCCGGCGCCTACCCGTTTCGCGCCCGCTCGGTGGGGGTCATGCGGGGCATGATCGACGCCATGCTGCCCTTGGCCGATCCCACCTTCGACTACGTGCAGCTCGTGCTCGAGGACGCACCGACCCTCGCCGATGCCCTCGAGCAGGCGGGAGCGGTGCGGCACCTGAGCTACGTGCACTACGCGGGCGATGTGCCCACCACGTAAGAGCCGGCGGTCCG
>JGI12210J13797_10158338_pt1 | contig 19573 bp, 20 predicted proteins | sample ElkSlonscriptome_3_FD_13797 | JGI IMG/M metagenome (IMG submission 13797)
GGAATATTGGCGCGTCGCTGACCGGGGGCTACGCGGTCAGCGCCAGCCTCAGCCGTTCCGCCCTGGTCGAGGACAGCGGAGGCCGTACACCGATTGCGCACGTGGTCGGCGCTGCGCTGGTTCTGGCGGTCATCGTCTTCTTCGCCCCTGTCCTCGGCTTTCTACCGAAGACGGCGCTGGCGGCTCTCGTCATCAGCGCGATCTTCGGTCTCGTCAAACTGCGCGAGATGCGCAACGTGTGGGACCATGATCGGATCGAGGGGGGCCTGATCGCAATCGCCTTCCTCGCTACTCTGATTTTCGGAGTTGAATTGGGTCTCGCCATCGGCGCACTGGCTGGCCTGGCACATTTCCTGTGGTTTTCATCGTTGCCTCGGGTCACACGGATAGGGACCGATGATGGCGGACGCTCGTTCCGCTCGGTCGATCGCGAAAAGGTCGAGGTGGAAACCCTGCCGCAATTGATAATCCGGATCGACCGCTCGGTATTCTTTGCGAACGCCGCATTCGTCGAGGACGAGGTTTTCAAACTGCTGAGCTGGCACGACAAGGTCGATTGCCTGATCATCGACATGCGCTCGGTCAACAGCCTCGATGCGAGCGGGGCGGCGATGATGAAACGACTGACCGAGCGGCTGTACGACATGAAGATCGCGGTGCGGTTTGCCCAGACCCATCAGCCGGTGATCGACCGACTGGACCGCCTCGACCCCCGCAAATGCGCCTTTCACCGTACCATCCCAGAGGCGATGGAGCAGTGCGGCGCGCCGTTGGTCGACCGGATCGCGCCAAGTTAGGTGGCAGCAGGCCGCCGACGATCGAGTTCGTCGCCACTCAACGTCACGACATGCAGCAGATTGGTCGCGCCCGGCGTTCCGAATGGCACCCCGGCAAGGACGATCTGTTTGGAGCCGGCCGTGCCGAACCCGTGTCGCAGCGCCATTCGCTTGCCCTTGGCGATCATCTCCTCGAAACTGCCGATATCGCGTGTCATGACCGCATGCGCGCCCCATAACAGCGCCACCCGCCGGGCGGTCCCGATCGACGGCGTCAGCACGAGCATGGGGGTGGCCGGACGTTCGCGTGCAACGCGGCGAGCGGTCGATCCGCTGGCCGTGAAGACGGTGATCGCACTGATCGGGACGGTATCGGCGATGGTCATGCAGCTATGGGCAAGCGCATCGGACGTGGTCGCGTCGGGCGGGGTGTCGAGCAGCCGTACGCGCGCCTTGTAACCTTCGTCGCGTTCGACCTGGTGCGCGATCCGGTGCATCATCGCCACCGATTCCTCGGGCCAGTCGCCGGCCGCGCTTTCGGCCGAGAGCATGACCGCGTCCGCCCCGTCATAGACCGCATTCGCCACGTCGGAGACTTCCGCGCGGGTCGGAACCGGGCTTTCGATCATCGATTCCAGCATCTGCGTCGCGACGATCACCGGCTTGCCCGCATTGCGGCTGGCCGCGACGATGCGCTTCTGCAGCGGCGGAACTTCGTGCGCCTCGAGTTCGACGCCAAGGTCGCCGCGCGCCACCATGATTCCATCGGCCAGTTCGATGATTTCATCCAGCCGCGCGACGGCTTGCGGCTTCTCGATCTTGGCGCACAGCGACGGGACCTGCGCGCCGCTCGTGCCGGCATGGGCGGCAATCAGCTTGCGCGCTTCGGCGAGGTCGTCCGGCCGCTGAACGAAAGAGAGGGCAATCCAGTCGGCATCGTGTTCGAGGGCGAAGGCGAGGTCGCGGCGGTCCTTTTGCGTCAGGGCCGGGATCGGGACCTCCGCATCGGGCACGTTCACCCCCTTGCGATCCGAAATGACGCCGCCGACTTCGGCGGAGCAGACGATCCGGTCCGCATCCGCCTCCCTCACGACCAGCCTGATCTTGCCATCGTTGATCAACAGGCGCTGGCCGCGTTCGAGCAGGCCGAACAGTTCCGGGTGGGGCAGGCATACGCGGGTTTCGTCGCCGGGCGTTTCATCGCGGTCCAGCGTGAACCGGCCCGAATGGCGGATCACCGCCTCACCGCCCTCAAAAGTGCCGACCCTGAGCTTGGGCCCCTGAAGGTCGACCAGCACCGCGACCGGACGTGAAAGACGCCGTTCCAGCGCACGGATATCGGCGATCACGTCGCCATGTTCGGGATGACTGCCATGGCTCATGTTGATGCGAAACGCATCGGCTCCTGCGCGCAGGAGATTCTCCAGCATTTCGGGCGATCGGCTCGCCGGGCCGATCGTCGCCAGAATCTTAACCTTGCGACCGCGCGGGTCGATCCATCCTGCGTTCTGTCTGTCCATCCACGTTCCCGAGACCGTTTCGTCCTGCTATGGCACAGACATGTTGCAACTCAAGGAAAAGCCCGATGACGAATGCCCCGGATCCCCTCGATACGCTTGACGACGCCGTCGCCGCCGCCGCGTTCAGGCGGCTCGTTCGCCATCTGCGCCACCGCCACGACGCCCAGAACATAGACCTCATGGGCCTGTCCGGGTTCTGCCGCAATTGCCTCGCCGACTGGATTCGCGACGCCGGGTACGAGGGCGACAAGGCTGCGGCCCGCGAGCTGATCCATGGAATGCCGATGGAGGACTGGAAGGCGACCCGCCAGAGCCCGGCAACGCCCGAACAGATCGCGGCGATGGAAAAGAGCCTGACCCGAAACCGCGCCGACCTGCGCTGAGCTTGGCATTTTTCCGGCACTTTCGGTTCGGCTTGTGGATAGCGCTCTTTTGCCGGGCCCGGCGCGGCTCTAACGATGCCGCGGCCGATCGTCGTGCGATTCGGCGATTCTCACATGACCGGAGACTTTTGAACGATGGCCGAAACCACCGAAGCCAATGACACCGATGCGCGCCTGCGCCTGCTGATCGAGCGCATCGAGCGTCTGGAGGAAGAGAAGAAGGGCATCGCCGACGATATCCGCGACGTCTATGCCGAAGCGAAGGCGGTCGGATACGATCCCAAGATCATGCGTCAGATCGTGCGGCTGAGAAAGATGAAGCCCGACGATCGCAGCGAGCAGGAAATGATCCTCGACACTTACAAGGCCGCTCTGGGCATGGGTTGAGGCCGGCTTGCGACGGGGCGGCGGAACCGCTCCTCGCGCCCGGCGGTTGGTCGCAAGTTAGCCCAATCACGGAGCCTTGCGATGCCTGACAAACTGAACCGGACCGACACCGCCAATTTCATCGAACCGATCGCCGAAGAGCCGCGGATGCCCGGCAAAGAAGGCGAGATGCACGACAAGCCGGATTGGCAGCCGCGCTATCCCGGTTCGGGTCGGCTCAAGGGCAAGAGCGCTATCGTCACCGGCGCCGATAGCGGGATCGGACGGGCCACCGCCGTCCTTTTCGCGCGCGAGGGTGCCGACGTCGCCATCGCCTATCTGAGCGAACACGACGATGCCGAGAAGACCCGCGAATTGTGCGAGGCAGAAGGCGCGCGTGTCTTCACCCACGCCTGCGATCTGGGCCGCAAGGAAGCGGCTGGCGAATTGGTCGCGGCAACCATCGATGCTTTCGGCAAGCTCGACGTGCTGGTCAACATCGCCGGCGAACAACACCCCGATTATGAGATCGAGGATATCACCGCCGAACAATTGCAACGCACGTTCCAGTCCAACATCTTCTCGATGTTCTACATGGTGCAGGCCGCCCGCCCGCACTTGGAAAAGGGCGCGGCGATCGTGAACTGCACCAGCGTGACGATGTACAAAGGCGCTCCGATCCTGCTCGATTACAGTGCGACGAAGGGGGCAATCACGGCGTTTACCCGTTCGCTCAGCGGGAACCTCATCGAGGACGGGATCAGGGTAAACGCGGTCGCACCCGGCCCGATCTGGACACCGCTCAATCCGTTTGGCGGTCAGCCGATGAAGGAAATGGACGATTTCGGCGAATCCACTCCGATCGGTCGTCCCGGTCAGCCCAACGAGGTTGCGCCCAGTTTCCTCTTTCTCGCCTGCGAGGATTCCTCCTATATGTCGGGTCAGGTGTTGCACCCGAATGGAGGAATGATCGTCAATGGCTAGCCCCTGGAAAGACGCGCGCGGCGTTACCGTCACCACCACGCCCACGATCGAGGGCAAGCCGATACAGGATTATCTGGGGATCGTGACCGGCGAGGTGATCGTCGGGGCGAACCTGTTCCGCGACCTGTTTGCGAACATTCGCGACATCGTCGGGGGACGTTCGGGCAGTTACGAGCGGATCCTCGCCGATGCGCGCAATCAGGCGATCGAGGAATTGCAGGCCGAAGCCGCATCGCGCGGCGCGAACGCAGTGGTCGGGATCGATCTCGATTACGAGGTAATCGGCGATACCGGTTCGATGCTGATGGTCAGCGCCAGCGGAACGGCGGTGAAGGTTTAGGGCGGCGAAGGTCTAGGCCGCCCCGCCAGCCTCCATCGCCAGTGTCGCGATGACCAGCGCGGTCGCGTTGTGGGTGGCGTGAAGCAGGATTGCAGCCCACAGGCCCACCGTGACCCTGAGATAGCCGAGCATCGCGCCCAGCACGAATTGCGGCAGCACCAGCGGCAACACCATGACAAGCGGCGCGTCCCCGAAATTCGCGACGTGAACCAGCGCGAAGCCAATGGTCGACAGCCAGAAGAACACCGGGAAGAACCGGGCGAACCAGCCCATGGGCGCGCGCCCTCGCAGAACGATGAGCGAAGCCAGCGTCGATACGAATATCGCTATGGCTAGTCCGATCGCGGCTAGATTCAGGTCGGCATCCGAGCTGGTAAGATCGGTGGCGAAAACCACGAACAGGCCCACAGCGACGATGGCGGCGGCGAGCACATGTCCCGGTCTGCCGGACAGCCAGCCGCGAAACGCCAGTTCTTCGAACACTGGCGCGCCGACGATCACCAGCAGGACGATTGCAGGCGTGAACTCGACATCTGCAAGCGCCGTTTCCGGCAATTCGATCCCGAGCGCCATGACCAGTCCGGCCAGCGCGGTGAGCGCGAACATCACCGCGATATCTAGAGCGTAGATCCGGGCGATGATTGTCAGCGGTCGATCGGCCCCGGTCTGCATGGGCAGCACCGGTCGTTTGACGAACCCCGCTAGCCTGCGCCACTCAGCGCCAATCGAGGGGGCAGGGGCGAGGGGCGGCGAAATCGCGCCGCCGCCGAAAACGGCTTCGACCTGTGCATCGTCAGCGCGTCCGGGCGCGCGATCGTGTTCGGGGCTTGTCGGCATATTGCTCATGGGTTTAAGGCGAAGGCTCTTAACGCAAGCTCAAGCCAACCCAGAAGAGTTCCCATGGCAGGCCATTCCAAATTCAAGAACATCATGCACCGCAAGGGCGCGCAGGACAAGAAGCGCTCCAACCTGTTTTCCAAGCTCAGCCGCGAAATCACCGTCGCGGCCAAGATGGGAACGCCCGATCCCGACATGAACCCGCGCCTGCGCCTCGCGGTCAACACGGCCAAGGCGCAGTCCATGCCCAAGGACAACATCCAGCGCGCGATCGACAAGGCGACCGCGGGCGACGATGAGAATTACGAAGAGGTCCGTTACGAAGGCTATGGCCCGGGCGGCAGCGCGATCATCGTCGAGGCGCTGACCGACAATCGCAACCGCACCGCCACCGCCGTGCGCACCGCATTCAGCAAGCATGGCGGAAACCTCGGAACCGAGGGCAGCGTCGCGCACGGTTTCGAACGGCTCGGCCTGATCGAATATCCCGCCGATGCGGGCGATGAGGACACCGTGCTGATGGCCGCGATGGAGGCCGGCGCGCAGGATATTGAAAGCGACAAGTCCGGCCACACGATCTGGACCGCACCCGATGACTTGCACGCGGTCGCCGAATCGCTGGAAAAATCGATCGGCGAACCGGGAAACGTCAAGCTCGCCTGGAAACCCAATCTCAGCGTCGAAATGGACGAAAAGGGCGCTGGCACCTTGCTAAAGCTGATCGACGCGCTGGACGATGATGACGACGTGCAGACCGTGTGGGGCAATTACGAGATCAGCGACGAGATCATGGAGCGGATCGACGCTTGAGGGGCCTGACCGTGCAGCGTTTCGAATGGGTCGTTCTGGTGCTGCTCGGTCTTACCTTCCTGATCGCGATCGCATGGCGGCTGGGCCTCAGGATCGGATTGTGACTTGAGCCGTGTCGTCCTGGGTCTCGACCCTTCGCTATCGTGCACGGGCTGGGGCGTGATCCGGGTCGAGGGCACCCGCCTGTCGCACATCGCCAACGGCCAGATCGCGACCGATGCGAAGACCCCCATGGCGCAGCGGCTGGCCATGCTGCATTCCGGCATAGCCGAGGTCATCGCCGCTCATGCCCCTGACCGGGCAGCGGCCGAAGAAGTGTTCGTCAACGCCAATGCACAATCGACGCTCAAGCTGGCGCAGGCGCGCGGAAGCGTCCTCGCGGCGTGCGGGGCTGCCGGATTGATCGTGAACGAACATGCCGCGCGCGCAGTGAAGAAAGCCGTCGTGGGCTCGGGCGGAGCCGAAAAGCGGCAGGTCGCCGCGATGGTGGGCGTTTTGCTGCCCGGCGCACGGATCGCGGGCGCCGATGCCGCGGACGCCCTCGCAGTCGCTATCGCCGACGCGCATCTGCATTCTCGCGGCTGAATTTCAACGTGCGGAGCGTCCAGGACAGGTCGTAACCGGCCGGCCCGCTTTTTATCCGAAAAGTGGCTTAGCAGTCAGGCTTGCATAGCTTACGCAGTCGACGCTCAACCAGGTCAGAAACAAAGGCTCCATCATCCCATGTCCAGAATCGAAGTATACGGCATTCCGAATTGCGACAGCGTCAGGAAAGCGCGCAAATGGCTCGATGCGAACGGGCGTGATTTCGTCTTTCACGATTTCAAGAAAGAGGGCGTCGAACGGGATCGGCTCGAAAGCTGGAGCGATGCGGTGGGCTGGCAGGTCCTGCTCAATCGTCGCGGCACCACTTTCCGCAAGCTGGACGAGAGCGAGAAGAGCGATCTGACGCGCGATGCGGCGATCGACCTCATGCTGAAACATACCAGCCTCATCAAGCGACCGGTCGCCACCCGCGACGACAGCGATGTCGTGCTGGTCGGTTTTACCGAAAGCGAATGGAGGAACCAGTTTTGCTGATACGCATCGCCGCGCTGGCATTCGCTCTCGCCTTGCCCGCCTCGGTTGCGGCGCAGGACCCGGCGACGGCAGTGGCCGTGGCGTCGTCCAAACGTCCGCTCGTGATTGCGCATCGCGGCGCCAGCGGCGCGCGACCCGAGCACACTTTGGCCGCATACGAGCGTGCGATCGACCAAGGCGCGGACTACATCGAACCCGACCTTGTGGTGACGAAGGACCTTGAGCTGGTCGCTCGCCACGAAAACGAGCTATCCGACACGACCGACGTCGCCAGCCGCGAGGAGTTCTCCGACCGCCGCCGGACCAAGGATATCGAAGGCCAGCGCGTCGCGGGCTGGTTTGCCGAGGATTTCACGCTGGCCGAATTGCGCACCTTGCGAGCGCGCGAACGGGTCGGCAATATCCGCACGGGCAGCGCCGCGTTCAACGGCCTCTACCCTGTCCCGACATTTGCCGAGATCGTCGCTCTGGTAAGGGCGAAAGAAGCCGAAACCGGGCGGCGGATCGGCCTGTATCCCGAACTCAAGCATCCCACTCTCCTGCTGGAGCAGGAGGGTATCGACATGGTCGACCTGATGGTTCGCGCCTTGCGGGAACACGATCTCGACGATGCCGAGGACCTGGTGTTCGTCCAGGCGTTTGAGGTCGGTCCGCTGCAGCGCCTCAACGCGCGGGTCGATACGCCGCTGGTCCTGTTGATCAGACCGGAGGGCGGTCCGTATGACGAACCCGAAATGCGGTGGTCGGAGATGATCGTGCCCACGGGGCTGGCCGAGATCGCGACCTATGCCGACGGGATCGGGCCGTGGCTGGGCCACGTGCTCGACCCATCGACCATGCAACCCACGCCGCTCGTCGCCAATGCCCACGCGGCCGGGTTGACAGTTCACCCCTGGACGCTGCGCAAGGAGAACGGCTTTCTTCCAGGTGGGCTGCAAAATCCCGGCGGACCTGCGGCGGACGGGCAGTATGAGCGGCTTTGGGCCGCCGCCATCGCAACCGGCGCGGACGGGTTCTTCACCGACAATGTAAAAGAATTCGTCGACCTGCTCGACGAGAGCGAAAGCGGGGGCGAAGACTAGACCGCGCTGCGCGCCGAGAGGATGTAGTTCAGCGCCTCGTCGTCCGACAGGTGCAGCCCTTTGCCCGGGCGCCAGGCGACACCGCGCCGCTCGATCGTTTCGAGGCCGACCGACGCAAGCAATTCGGCCAGTTCCGGCGGAGTCACGAAATCGGACCAGCGATGCGTCCCTCTGGGCACATATCCGACCGCCTCTGCCGCTCCCACGAGCAGAACCCGGCTCGCCGCGGTACGGTTGGGGGTGGAGAGCACCAGCAAGCCGCCGGGGGCGAGCCGTGCGGCGACATCGGCGAGAAAGGCGTGCTTGTCCGCCACGTGTTCGACCACTTCGAGGCAGGTGACGAGGTCGAACCTGCCGATATCGAGAGTCGCCACCTCGCCCGCCATGTAGCGAATGTCGAGCCCGGCGCTTTCCGAATGCGCCGCCGCCGCCGCGACGTTCTCGGGTGCCGCATCGACCCCGGTCACCTCCGCGCCCAGCCGTGCCAGCGGTTCGCACACCAGCCCTGCGCCACAGCCGATGTCGAGCGCCGATTTGCCTGCCAGCGGCCGCACCGATTGCGGATCGGTCCCGAAATGCGCGTTCACCGCGGAGCGAATGAATTCCAGCCGCACCGGGTTGACCTGGTGCAGGCTCGCCATCTTGCCCTTCGGGTTCCACCAGTCGCGCGCGAGACCGGCGAAGAAGGCGGCTTCGTCCGGGCGGATGGTTACGCCGGCATTGGCTGGTGGTGTCCCCGGCGTTGAGGTATTTGCGTTTCCCATGCAGCCTCCCTAACAGCGCCGGCACGACCTCACCAGCAGGAGTGGACGCGAAATGAGCCAAATCGGGGGCCGAAACGAAACCGGGCGCGCGCGCCGCATCGTAATGAAATTCGGCGGCACCTCGATGGCCGGGACCGAACGCATTCGCCGCGTCGCCAATATCGTGCGCGCTCAGGCCGCGGCCGATGGCGACACCGGTTGCGAAGTCGCCGTGGTGGTCAGCGCGATGGCCGGCGAGACGGATCGCCTGGTGAATTTCTGCCGCGAGGCCAACGCGCTGTACGATCCAGCAGAATACGATGTCGTCGTCGCCAGCGGCGAACAGGTGACGAGCGGCCTGCTCGCGCTCACCCTGCAATCGCTCGGGATGAAGGCGCGCAGCTGGCTGGGATGGCAATTGCCCGTGCGTACGGTTGGATCGCATTCGCGCGCGCGGATCGAGGCGCTCGACGCCCCGGACATGCTGGCCTCGCTGGCGGCTGGAGAGATCGCCGTCATTCCGGGGTTTCAGGGCCTGTCGGATGGCGGGCGGATCACCACGATGGGTCGCGGAGGATCGGACACCTCCGCAGTGGCCGTGGCTGCGGCAGTGAATGCGGACCGCTGTGATATCTATACCGATGTCGACGGGGTCTACACGACCGATCCGCGCATCGTGGCCAAGGCGCGCAAGCTGAAGGCGGTGACCTACGAGGAAATGCTCGAACTCGCATCCGTCGGCGCGAAAGTGCTGCAGACCCGTTCGGTCGGCCTCGCGATGAAGGCCGGAGTGCGCATTCAGGTGCTCTCCAGCTTCGTCGGCGACGATGCGGTGGCAGCGGACGATCTGCCTGGCACGATGATCGTGTCGGACGAGGAAATGGACGAATTGGTGGAGAACGGCCAGATGGAACGCCAGCTTGTAACCGGTATCGCGCACGACAAGAACGAGGCGAAAATCATCCTTACCCGCGTTCCCGATCGACCGGGCGCGGTGGCGGACATTTTCGAACCGTTCACCGGGGCCGGTATCAATGTCGACATGATCATCCAGAATGTCGGGCGCGACAAGGGCGAGACAGACGTGACCTTCACCGTCCCACAGGCGGACCTGGCGCGGGCACAGGCGCTGCTGGAGGACAAGCGCGATGCGATCGGATACAACCGCATCATCACCGATAGCCAGATCGCAAAGATCAGCGTCGTCGGTGTCGGAATGAAAAGCCATGCCGGCGTTGCGGGGACGATGTTCCGGTGCCTGTCGGAGCGCGGGATCAACGTGCAGGCGATTTCGACCTCCGAGATCAAGATCAGCGTACTGATAGACGAGGACGAGACCGAATTGGCCGTTCGTGTCCTGCACACCGCCTATGGCCTCGACGCCGAGGATTGATACACGCCAAGGTGACCAGCCCATTCCATGCCCGGCTCGCCGCGCTGCGCAACATATGCTAACGTATTGTTAACCATTTCGGCCAAGAGAGGTTGCAACTTCCAAAGAAGGAGTCGCAACAAAATGGCGCTAAAGGCGCATCTGGAACCTGGACCCGACAATTTCGATCGCCGGCGCGCTCAGAGGCGCTCGTTGCGGCTCGATACGACCGGCGCGGTGTCCGACGGGGTCGAGGCGAATGTCACGATCCATAACCTTTCTGCAGCCGGCCTCTTGATCGAAACCGAGATGCCTCTCGACATTGGCGATCTGCTGGCCATCGACCTGCCGGAAATCGGCCCGGTCGGTGCTGAAATCGTCTGGCGCAGCGAGCGATTGCATGGCTGCGCATTTCAGCAATCGCTGGGCGAAGCCGGGCTGGCCGCGGTACGACTGCGCAGCGACCCACTGGACGAGAACGAGGCTCAAGGTGTGAAAACCGTCGGGAAGGGCCGACTCGCCACGTCGCTGGGCGAACGCATCAAGCTCATCCGGCGCGAACGCGGGCTTACATTGGCGCAGGTGGCCGATGAGCTGGACGTGAGCAAGCCGACCGTGTGGGCATGGGAGAAGGGCAAGGCCCGTCCGCTGCCCGAACGGATGGAGGCCATCGCCGCTGCTCTCGGCGTGTCGGTTTCGGCCCTGCGCGAAGATGACGACGGATCGCGAAGTGCAGTGGTTGAGGAATGTCGCGTACGTATTGCAACGAATTACGGTACCGACGCTTCGAAAGTACGTATAATGATTGAGGTCTGATACAAGGATCATCTGATTCTACGAAGGCATTGCTCAAATCTCTGCTTGTGTTAACTATAGACGATAAAGGCTCTCCTTAATTAGGCGGGTTAGTTTACTTGTCACCCAGCTGGGGGCTTGGTCGAAACGCAGGGGACGCATAAGGAAAAGAAGTCGCCGAGAATTGGGGATTATCGGCAGCATCGAATAAGAATGGTCGCAAAGCCGGGGGCAACTGGCATGAAGATGCAATTCAGTGACGTGGAAGGCCGTGCGCTGCACGGGCTTCTGCAAGATGCTTCGAACGATATTGTCGTTCGTCTGGACAGCGCGGGATTCGTCCTGCACGCGTCCGAGAATGCCGCCGAACTTGGCATGGATCTGTCGGCGCTGCTGCTCATGCCGCACATTTCCGATTTCGCAGAGCCGGACTATCGCGACCGGATTGCCGATCTTTTCGGCCGGATGATCGCCAGTCCGAAGACCGTCCGGCACGGCCCGAACGCAGACATGCGCAGCCCGCGTCAGCGTGGCGAGTGGATCGAATTTCCCGTCCTGACTTGCGGATCGGACGTATGCGAAGAGCCGGACCTGCATCGTCGCTGGTATGCGCTCCGTTTCAAGCCGATCGAATCCGCTGACGGGACGGCCCAGGGCGCGCTGGGTTTGCTGCGATCGATTGCGAGCGCGGACCGCCCCGAAGACAGGCGGGACGCACGCGAATCCACCGATACGCTTGCCGATCTTGGCGACAGATGCTCGTTCACCGCCGCGCTTGGCCGCCGTCTTGCGTCCGGGTCCGAACAATCGATCGCGATCCTTGCGATCGACCGGATGCAGGCGATCCTGCTTCAATATGGCCAACGCACCGCGGATGAAATCCATTGGGGCTTTTCGAGGTTCCTGTCAGCGATGGTCCATTCGCCGCAGGAGCTTTCCCGGCTCGATGGAGCGCGCTTCGGCATAGTCCTGCCGGGCATGTCGCCGCGTCAGGCGAAGGCCTGGGCCGAGGAGGTCCTTCGGACCTTTGCCGAACTGGCGATGACCTCGTCGGCAAGCGACCCGCGGCTGAGCGCCAGTGCAGGCGTCGCGCGGCTGGAGAAGAGCGTGGATGCGACCATGCGCCAGGCCGAACTCGCCCTGGTGATGGCGCGCGCCGGCGGCGGGATGCGGGTCGTCAACTGTCGCGACGCTTCCCGCTCGGCATCGATGGCGCCATTGCCTCGGGTCGTCCCGCTGCCTTCGGAATGTCCGTCGATCTGACCCACGACTGAGGGGCGGCAGATCGCGCGTACCGGGGAGAGCGTTCGTCGCCGGGTATTCCGCCCGACCGCGCGAAACGCGCTTGGTCGACGCGCCTCGGCGCGCTAGGCCGTTCGGCATGTCTGCGACCGCCACAATCCTGCTCCTCGGCTCCGGCGAACTGGGCCGCGAATTCACCATTTCGGCAAAGCGTCTGGGCGCGCGTGTCATCGCCTGCGATGCCTATGGCGACGCGCCCGCAATGCAGGTCGCGGACGAACGCGAGGTATTCTCGATGCTCGACGGTGCTGCACTGAATGCCGCGGTGGCGCGCCACCGGCCCGACCTGATCGTGCCCGAGGTCGAGGCGATCCGTACCGAGGTGCTCGCCGAACTGGAGCGGGAAGGGGTGACCGTCGTCCCGTCGTCCCGCGCGGCGCAGCTTACCATGAACCGCGACGCGATCCGAGATCTCGCGGCGCAGGATCTGGGTTTTGCGACATCCCGCTATCGCTACGCCGGAACGCTCGACGAATTGCGCGCGGGCGCGAACCACACTGGCTTCCCCTGCATGGTCAAGCCGGTCATGTCATCATCGGGCAAGGGCCAGAGCAAGGTCGAACGGGCCGACGACCTGGAGGCGGCATGGGACCATGCGCGTGCCAATATGCGCGGCGACCGGGCGCGGGTCATCGTCGAGCAATTCATCGAATTCGATTACGAGATCACGCTGTTGAGCGTGCGTCACGCCGCTGGCACGTCTTTCTGCCCCCCGATCGGCCACCGGCAGGAGAGCGGCGATTACCGCGAAAGCTGGCAACCCGCAGCGATGGAACCCGTCGCGCTGGCCCGGGCGCAGGAGATGGCGACGCGGATCATCGACGCCTTGCAGGGGGAGGGACGCGGCTGGGGTCTCTACGGCGTCGAATTCTTCGTGCGCGGGCCGGACGTGATTTTCTGCGAATTGTCGCCGCGCCCGCACGATACCGGGATGGTAACGCTCATCTCGCAAGATCTGACGGAATTCGACCTGCACGCGCGCGCAATCCTTGGCCTTCCGCTGCCCGAAGAGATTGTTGCGCGTCCGGCGGCGTCCGCCGTCATCCTCGCCGATCGGGAAAGCGCGGACTTCGCCTATGAGGGCCTGGCCGATGCACTGACATCGGGAGAAGGGGTCGACGTTCGCATTTTTGGCAAACCCATGACGAGGCCCGGCCGACGCATGGGCGTCGCGCTTGCGCAAGGCAGGGATATCGATGCGGCGCGCAAACTGGCCGGCGCAGCGGCCGATGCCGTGCGGATAGTGTATCGATAGGCAAGCGGGCCGCACCCTTCGCAAGGCGCGGCCCGCTGACCCGTCACTTGGTCAGCACCGCGACTCGGTTTGCTTTCACAGCAATATCCACCGCGACGCGGACCTGATCGCGATAGCTTTCTCGCGCCCGCTCCTGGCAGGTGCGATAGCCGGAAACACCCGACAGATCGCGAGCGGACGGCCGCGCGCCGCAGGCTTTCCGAAGGGCGCGCGCCAAGCGGGTTTCGAGTGTCGCACGAACGGCTTCGCCGGACAGGTTGAGGTCGGCGATCGAAACCTCGACCGAACGCTGGGTTGCGAGCGCGGGAGCGGACATGACGCCAAGAACCGCTGCGGCGGCGACGATGGTGATGCGATTGAACATGATGATGAACCTTCTGCTGAAATATGAATCTGCGTAGGTCCGGCCAAAAGGGGAGGAGAGTTGATCCGGCCGACGCGCGGTCAATGGCATCTGATGGTTACAACTTGCCGACTGGCGTATTTTTATTTCATGACACAACAATGATAGAACGGTGACGCTTCCGGATCGAAGCACCGGCGACCCGATGGCGGGCCGGTCGGTCGGTATGGTCAAATACGAGGAGCCGGTTGCCGAGATCGTCGCGCAGGGTATGCAGGAATGCGAGGCCGCGCAGACGCGGCGCTGAGAAAAGAGCGAATCATGACGATAAGAACCGCGCTAGGGGCCCTGGCGCTGATCCTGCCCGCATCGGCCGACGCGCACGGTTTCTGGCTCCAGCCCGAGGACTATACCCCTGTCCTGCGCGAACCGGTCGAGATCGCGTTCAAGGTTGGCGATGCCGGGGACGTCGAGGATTGGGGCCTGTATTGGGAGCGGATCGCCGCGTTCCAGCTTTACGGACCCGATGGCGTCGTCGACCAGCAGCAGGCTGTCCGCATCACCGGCGAGGACGAGCCGGGGAGCGCTCAAATTGCGCTGATCGAACCAGGCAGCTACGTGCTCGCCTTCGCCAGCAATCCCAGCTTCAGCGATCTGGAGGCGCAGCGGTTCGACCGCTATGTCGATCAAGAGGGTCTGTCGGCCGTCGCCGCCGACCGCGCGGCGCGTCCCGACCGGACACAGAACGGGACCGAGCTGTACGCAAGGCGGGCCAAGACGCTGTTGCAGGTCGGCCAGGTCCTGACCGAGAACGTGACCCGGCCGATCGGGCAGACGCTGGAGATCGTGCCGCTGGTAAATCCCTTCCGAAGCGAGGTGGCGCAGAGCGGAGCCGGGCCCTTGCCGTTGCAGGTGCTGTGGCGTGGAAAGCCGCTCGAAGGGGCGACGCTGTCTGCCGCGGCGCTTGACGATACCGGCGAGGCGACAATGTTCACGACCGACGCGGATGGCATGGTCACCATCCGAGCCTGGGCCGGCCAGGCGACGCTATTTTCGGTCGTATGGGGTGTGCCCGCGCCCGACGATGCGCGCGCCGACTATTTCACCATCTTCGCCAGCCTTACGGTCGGCGCCGAATAGGCACCGCGCCTAGTTCGCAGCGACCTTTCCCGCTTCGTTCACCTGGCTCTCCATCGCCTTGTCCTCGTTGGCACGGTGGATGACATAGGCCCGGATCGCCTCGATCTCTTCGCGTGACATCGAATCCGCAAAGCCGACCATGCCGTTACCTTTCAATATGCCGTCATGCACGACGGCCATCCAGCTTTGCGGGCTGCCGAGCGTACCCGACCGGCGCAAATCGGGCAGCACCGACGATCCTACTGCGCCGGGCGCATGGCAGACGGCGCAATAGCGGGCATATTTGCGCTCTCCCAGGGCGATGGTCTCGGTTGATGCGCGGCTGGCCGGTGGGTCAAGGGGCAGGGCAGCCAGTTCGCGCATCGCCGGGAGCGCGCCCGTCGCGCCCAGCTTGAAGACCAGCAGCCGCGAAACGTTGCGAACCGGCGCCTTGCGCGCCATCAGCTCGCCGTCGACGCTGAGCGCGTAGGCACCGCCCCAGCCTGCCAGAACCGCGACATATTGCTCGCCATCGACCGTGTAGGTGATCGGCGGCGCGACCACTCCGGTTTGTGCGCCAAAGCTCCACAATTCCTCCCCGGTCGAAGCGTCGTAGGCGTTGAATTCGCTTCCCGCCGTGCCCTGGAACACCAGGCCACCGCCTGTTGCGAGCAGGCCGCCATTCCACGGGCCGGGATGCTCGACCGTCCACCGCGGCTCCTGCGCGACCGGGTCCCATGCAACCAGCATTCCGCGCAGCGTACCCGCCACTTCGCGGCGAACCCCCATGTCGGGCGGAAGATCGCCCGCGCCCAGATCGAAACCGACATTGAAACCGCGCGCACGGTCGGGCTTCCAGTTCTTTTCGGGCGCATACATCATTCCCGCTTCGAATGCGGGGATGTAAACGAGGTTTTCGCCCGGGTGATAGGCCATCGGATGCCAGTTGTGCCCGCCCAGCGCTCCCGGCGTCACCAAAGCTGGCTTGCCGGTCTTGTCGATCCGGGTTTCGGGGTTTTCGATCGGGCGTCCATCGGCATCGATCCCTTCGGCCCAGTTCACGTCGACATAGGGCTCGGCGCTGATGAATTCGCCGGTTTCGCGGTCGATGACGTAGAAGAATCCATTCTTGGGCGCCTGCATCAGCACCTGTCGCTCTTCGCCGTCGATCGCCATGTCGGCCAGCACTATGTGCTGGGTCGCGGTGTAGTCCCAGGTCTCTCCCGGCGTGGTCTGGTAATGCCAGACATATTCGCCGGTCCCCGGCCTGATCGCGACGATGCTGGAAAGGTACAGATTGTCGCCTTCGCCGGTCCCGTCCTCTCCCGGAGAGCGATAGGCGCGGTTCCAAGGGCTCCCATTGCCAACGCCGATATAGAGCAGGTCCAGCTCCGGATCGTAGGCCATCGAATCCCACACCGTTCCGCCGCCGCCGATCGCGTCTGACCCGGCCAGCACCTCGGTGTTCCAGGTCTCGGCGGCCTCGCGCAGATAGGCAGGCGCGTCCGCGCTCTCCGGCTCGGTCCCTTCGGGGACGGTGTAGAAACGCCACAATTCATCGCCGTTCGCCGCATCGTAGGCCGCGACATAGCCGCGCACGCCGAATTCCGCCCCGCCATTGCCGATGATGACCTTGCCATCGATCACGCGCGGCGCGCCGGTGACGGTGTAGGATTGCGACTGATCGACCGTGACCTTTTCCCAGAGGACCTCGCCGCTATTCCGGTCGAGCGAGACCAGTCGCCCGTCGAGCGTGCCCAGGAAAAGCGCGTCGCCCCATGCCGCCAGCCCGCGATTGACCACGTCGCAGCACGCCTTGACCGCGGTTTCGCCCGGAACCTGCGGGTCGTATTGCCATAGCGGTTTGCCCGTGGCGGCATCGAACGCTTTCACCTTGCTCCATGCTGTGGTGAGATACATGCGGCCATCGATCACCAGCGGGGTCGCCTCCTGCCCGCGGGCAGTGTCCATGTCGGCAAACCATGCAAGGCCGAGCTCGCCGACATTCTGCGTGTCGATCGCGCTCAGCGGAGAATAGCGCTGTTCCGAATAGGTGCGCCCGTGGCTGATCCAATTGTCGGAATCGCCATCGGCCCCCGTCAGCATGGCGGCGGTGATCCGTGTCTTGCCCGCAGTATCGCCGAACGCTTCCTCGCACGATGCCACGCCAAGTGCGCCCAGCATCAGTACGCAGCCCGCCAGAATGGTCTTTTGCATGTCTCGTCTCTCCCCGAGAGCTATGTTGCCCCGCAACAGCACGCTTGTCCATCGCCCGATCGCGCGCCTATGCAGTGGCGGAACCGAAACTGGAGAATAAGCGCGATGTGCGACGAAGCGAAACTCGAACGCTGGGCGAAACAGACGATCAGTCGGCGCGGATTTGGCGCACTGGGGGCTGTCGCCGCGGTGGCCGCCTGCGCGCCGGCCGATATGACGGGCAGCGGAAGCAGCGCGGAAACCGACGCTTTGCCCACCAGCGAGAGCGCGGTGACGTTCGCGACGCAGGATGGAACCATGGATGCCTTTTTCGTCCATCCCTCGCAGGGCGATCATCCCGGTGTCGTCTTCTGGCCCGACATCGCCGGGCTGCGCGCGGCGAAGCGGGACATGGCGCGGCGGCTTGCCAGCAAGGGTTATGCGGTACTCGTGCTGAACCCCTATTACCGCGACGTAGAAGGTGAGCAATTCGCCGATTTTGCGGCGTTCATCGACGCCAAGGGTTTCGAGAAAGTCGGCCCGTGGCGTGCAAAGCTGGATGCCGAGACGATCGGCCGCGATGCGAATGCTGCGGTCGACTGGCTCGATGGTCAGGACGCGGTCGACAGCGACGCCGGCATCGGCACGCAGGGCTATTGCATGGGCGGACCGTTCGCGATCTGGAGCGCGGCCGCAGTGCCGGGCCGGATCGATGCCGCCGCAAGTTTCCATGGCGGCGGGCTGGTTCGCGAAGGCGAACCGCAAAGCCCGCACAACATGCTGGACGAAGTCGACGCGGCATTGCTGATCGCCATCGCCCAGGACGACGATGCGGAAGACCCGCAGGCGAAGACGGCGTTCGACACCGCCGCCGCCGAAGCGGGATTGGAGCACAAGGTGACGGTCTATGCCGGCGATCACGGCTGGACCGTGCCGGACAGCCCCGCCTACGCCGCCCCGGCGGCGGAGCAGGCCTATGTCGACCTGCTCGATCTGTATGCGGACAACCTTTGACGGCCTGAGGCGCTCTCGCCCTCGCTAGATGTTGCGCTTGGACCCGGCTCCGCTTCCGGGAGCAGGCACGCCGCGCGCTTCGCGCTCCTTGTTTCGCTCGTTGCTCAGGCCAAAGCGGCCGAAGCGGCGATACCGTGTCATCCACTTGTCCAGGAACAGGCCGAGCGGGCGCGGATCGATGCCCAGATCGGCAAAGGTGCGATGGTCGCCCGAAACCGTGCTGCCGGCCTTCAGCAAGGCCCATTGATCCCGGCTCATCGGCGTGCCGGGTATGCTGGCAAAGGCGGAGGACAAGCCATCTGGCACCGCGAGAAACCGCCGCTTGCGCCCTTGCGCTGCGGCGATGCGGCGATGGATCTCCATCATCGTCAGCTTTTCCGGCCCGCCCAGCTCGTAGATATGGCCGCCGTGATCGCCCGGATTTTCAAGCGCGACCATTGCCGCCTCGGCAACGTCGTCGACATAGACCAGCTGCAATTGCGCCTCCGGCCCGAAGACCGGGAGGATCGGCAGGTTTGCGATCAGCCCTGCGAACATGTTGATGAATTCGTCATCCTTGCCGAACACGATCGAGGGGCGAAGGATGGTGGCGTCAGGGAAGGCCTCCAGCACGCGCTGCTCTCCCAACGCCTTCGCCCGGGCATAGTCCACAGACATGTCCGGATCGGCGCCGATCGCGCTCAGATGCACGAAGGCGGACGCGCCGTTGGCTTTCGCAATGCGCGCCATACGTCCGGGTGCCTCGCCCATCAATTCGATCAAGTCGCCGTCGAACGCGCCCACGAGATTGACGACGTGACTGGCGCCATCGAGCGATGCGGCGACGCTGTCCTCGCGCGTGATGTCGCAATGGGCGAATTGCAGCTGCCCGAGATTGGCGAGCGGTTTGAGCGAAAAGCCTTTTTCCGGATTGCGGCTGGCGATCCGCACGCGAGCGCCCCGTCGCAACAGCTCTTGCGCGACGTAATTGCCGATATACCCGCCGCCGCCAAAAACCGTGACGAGCTGGTCGGAAAGTTTCGAGGTCGCGAGCATGGTTGATCCCTGTCAGTTCGTCATTCGGGTAAGGCGCGTGGCGGCCGCGTGCCCAATGCGTCAAACCGCCGCACGAGGCAAGCGTCCGGGCCATGCCTCGCGTCCTCTTGCACGCGGTCGTTTCGCGTTGACAGGCGCGCCACTTGCCAGCTATTGGCGCGCCCCTACCCGGCGAACGCCAAGATGCGCTCGCCTCGTGGGCCCAGATGGCGGAATTGGTA
>JGI12210J13797_10504597_pt1 | contig 19566 bp, 16 predicted proteins | sample ElkSlonscriptome_3_FD_13797 | JGI IMG/M metagenome (IMG submission 13797)
AGGATTTCGAAGGGCGCGATCTTATCCTGAAGGGGGCGGGGGTGCCGTTCGACTCGCCGTTTATAGCACATGCTCGAGCTGCACGTGTGCCGGTTGATATGAGCGCTTCTTTGTTCGCACGCACAACCGATGTGCCCATGATCGGGGTAACCGGCACACGGGGGAAGTCGACGGTGACGCACCTTGTTCATGCGGTGCTTCGGGCGCACGGCAGCCTGGTGCTCCTCGGGGGAAACGTGCGAGGGGTGTCGAACCTTTCGCTGTTGGATGCGGTGCAGGGGGCGGACGTAGCGGTATTCGAGCTTGATTCTTGGCAATGCCAAGGGTTTGGAGAAGCGCAGTCACTCAATGCGCTCGGTGTGCGGCAGGGTCCGCATTCGCCAGAAATTGCAGTGTTCACCAGCTTCATGCCTGATCACATGAACTATTACCATGGTGACATGGAGCGCTACTTGCTTGATAAGGCGCAGGTATTTTTGCATCAACAAGAAGGAGACTTGTTGGTGGTGGGCAAGCAGGCGCATGAGGCATTGCAGCCGTACAAACAGCAGATATGTGCTCGGGTGGTTGTTGCCGATCAGAACGATGTGCCAGATGCTTGGAACTTGAAACTCCAGGGTGAGCACAATCGCTACAACGCTGGTATTGCTGTTGCGGTGTGTCGCGAGTACGGTATTCCGGACGAAACGATACGCGGTGCAGTTGAGGCGTTCGCTTCATTGCCGGGGCGTATGCAGCGTGTGGGTGACATGCGGGGCGTGCAGGTGTACAACGACACGAATGCAACAACGCCCGATGCGGTTGCCGCAACGTTGCACGCGCTCGGTAGTGATACAATACAAAATGTCGTGTTAATTGCCGGCGGCATGGATAAGGGGCTTGACCCTGCACCGATGGCCGAGGCGATGCACAAAACGTGCAAGTACGTGGTATTGCTACCTGGCAGTGGTACAAATCGACTCCGGGTGGTGTGTGATGAACTCAACACCTCGCGCTGCAGCACAGTTGCAGACATGCAAGAGGCGGTGGATGTTGCATGTCACGAGGCGCAACCTGGTGACGTGTTAGTGCTTTCGCCTGGATTTGCTTCACACAATCTTTTTACAAATGAGTATGATCGTGGTGAACAGTTTTTATACAGTGTGCAACAGCAGTATGAATAAACACATCCACATGGTGGGTATTGGTGGCATTGGGATGAGTGCGCTTGCGCAGCTGTATGTGCATGTGGGGTACGTGGTGAGTGGGAGCGATCGTGCGGATTCACCAATCATTGACCTTCTGCGCGGTAAGGGTGTATCGGTTACCCTTGACCAGGCGCACGCGGCGGTACCGGAGCAGTGTGACCTCGTAGTGTGTAGTGATGCGGTGCCAGAGGACAACCCAGAGCGTAGGCAAGCGCACGAACGAGGTATTCGAGCATGTTCATATTATGAGGCGCTCGGTGAAGCAACGGCAGCCGGAACGAGTATTGTGGTAAGTGGCACCCATGGCAAGACCACGACAACTGCAATGCTCGCAAAGGTTCTTGTGGACGCGGGCAAGAACCCGACGGTGATTTGTGGAAGCATCATGAGTGAGTTTGGGAGTAACTTTCGGGCAGGCAGGTCGGATTTGTTTGTGGTGGAGGGGTGTGAGTACATGCGACATTTCCTCAATTTGCATCCCACGATTGCGGTTGTCACGAATATTGAGTTCGATCATACCGACTACTATGAGGATGTGGCGGACATGCAGGAGGCGTTTGGTGCGTTTATTACCCGTGTGCCAGAGGGTGGGGTGGTGGTTGCAAATTCTGAGCTTCCGACGGTGCGCAGCGTACTACATCATGCGAAGGCAAAGGTTGCACCGTATCAAGAGACCACTGTGCCCACCTTGCAGGTCCCCGGCAGCTTTAATGAGGAAAACGCACATGCTGCAAAGGCCGCAGCATATGCGCTTGATCCAGAGCTTTCAGAGGAAGTGATTGATGGAGCCCTTGCTGCTTTTACTGGCACATGGCGGCGCTTTGAATACAAGGGTACAACAAAAGAGGGCGCAAAGGTGTACGACGATTACGCGCATCACCCCACGGCTGTTGCGGCAACAGTGCGCGCGGCACGCGATGCGTTTCCCGGAAAGCGACTTGTTGTTGCGTTTCATCCACACCTCTATACACGCACGCGTGATTTTATGGACGAATTCGCGACGGCGCTTGCAGGTGCTGACGAGGTATTGCTCGCCCCGATATACGCAGCGCGCGAGAAGCCGATCGAAGGTGTGACGAGCGAGGTACTTGCGCACAAGATAGAAGCCCGTGGCACCCCCGCCCACACCTTCGACTCTCTGAGGGAACTCGAATCCTTCGCTCGGTCTGACGACTGTCGACTGACAACTGACACACTCCTTATCACTATGGGCGCGGGCGACATCTACACCGTGGCCGATGTGTTGGTGTCAAACTGAAGGATAGTCAACTTTGTACACTCGTAGCTAATCGCATCTCACTTGGACGCAGTGGTCATACATCCTGGATTGCTTCCCGCCACGCATTCGCTCGCGGCTAAAGGCGGCTCGCAATGACAGGCGTTAGTGAACTGTCTGTCCGGTATGGAGTAGTTAGTGGTGTGCATAAGGCGGGTGCCTGGTTCGTGTTGTACTGATATGCTACGCACTATGGCAGATAAGCAGGAAACAACATACCCGAATGGTCAGCCGGTACCGCAGCCCCCGCATGTATCAGGTGCTGGGCAGCCGCTGGATACCCCAACCCCGGCAGCACCCTCGGTGCCGCAGCCACCCAGTGCAACACCTCCAGTACAGGGCAGTGGTGTATCGACAGTAAATCTACAACCAGCACCACAGCCTGAAAGCTCGCAAACGTACGTTCCCGCTATGGGTGATGAGGAGTATTCACATCCGGGCTGGTCGTGGGGTGGGTTCTTTTGGGGTCTACCATTCTTGATTGCGATTCGTAAGTATCGCTACATGCTTCTGCTTGCTGCACCATTCTTGGTTCTGTTTGGTGTTGTTACTTTGTGGGGCATTTCCGCATTAGTAGCTGAAATGAATGGTGCGCCTGGTGTGAACACTGCGTTTGCGATAGTGGTGCCAATTGCCATTGCAATTTCTGTGTTGTTCTTTTTTGTGTTGCCGTTTTACTTTGGCTTCAAGGGTCGAATGCTTGCAGCAACAAGCGGGACGTTTTCGAACAAAGAACAGTATGTGGGGTTTATGAAAGCGTTTGACCATGGCGCAATGATCGCGTTCTTTTTAATGATTGCGTCATGGGTTGTGTTGATTGTTTTCGGGGTACTGTTTGGTGTCCTGGTAGGTGTTGCCGACATAGACACAAGCGCAGCTGCGCTAAACGCAATTGATCGCATGCAGGGATATTTCAAGTAAGTATGAACGAATCAGAAAGCCCAACACCACCACAAGCCTTTGTTCCAGCAAACAAGTCTGTGTCGGCGGGTGGATATATGACGCAACAAGGCACTTCGGATGAAGAAGCGCACTATTCGCGGCCTGGGTGGTCGTGGGGTGGGTTTATGTTCCACATCTACTTCGCAGCGTGCATCAAGCGGTACTGGTACTTGCTTTGGATGATTGCATTGGTGGTTCCGTACGTAAGTGGAATCATTACGTTTGGTCTCATGATTTACTTCGGGGTGAAGGGTCGTGAGTTTGCTGCGGGTAGCCCGGTGTTCAAGAGCAAGCAACAGTATATTGGCTTTATGAAGGGCATCGACCATGCAGGGAAGGTTATCTTTTTCGTGTTCTTTATTGGTCTTGGTGGGCTTGCCATCGTCGGCATACTCGCGAGTATTGTGCTTGCGGGCTTGGGTTCGCAGCGAGATGCGGCACGTGAGGCCTCAGCAATGGCAGCTGCACGCTCGTTGGTGCCAGTAATGACTACCTGTCTTGGCGAAGGTGGTGGTGTGGAGCGACTCGATGCGCCAGTTGTAGGTGAACTTATTTGCTCTGATTCTACTATTGTTGACGATATTTACCCAGAACTCTATGGAGGTTGGCAGTATATCGAAGTACAACAAACTAGCGACAGTGACTTGTTCTACCTAGTGGTGGCGAATGATGAGCGGGCAATTTCATGTACCGTACAAGGTTGCGATTATACCGTTGGTACAGCAGTGCTTCTCGACTCCGAGTAGTGTGCTGTGCATAACTTCCATGCATTCGCATACTCACTTGGTATGCTGTTTGTATACTAGTAACCTAGATTTGTATGCCACCAGAAGCAACTAACAAAGCGCCTGCAGGCGCAGCGTCGCAAGATAGTGCGCCCAGCGGGGTGCCTGAAGCACCTGCGCAGTTTACACCTGCCGCAGGCAGCGGACAGTCGTTTATGAGTAGTGACGCAACTGCGCCGGGCGGGTGGTCGTGGGGTGGGGCCATGTTTAACGTGTGGTTTGCTGCAGGAATAAGCAGCCCACTCCACCTATTGTGGATTCTTGTGTTATGGGTTCCGTTCTTGAATTTTGTTGTCTTGATTGGCCTCTTTGTCGGCTATGGTTTGAAGGGTCGTAGTATGGCCGCTTCGAGCAAGGTGTTTGCAAGTAAGGAAGAGTACATCGGCTTTATGAAAGGTGTCGATAAGATAGGGAAGTTGGCATTCATGGTGGCGCTGGCACTTGTGGTTCTTGGGATACTTGCCTCGATAGTGCTTGCAGCACTTGGTGCGGCAGTTGTTGATTCAGGGATGCCAATGGGTTACTAATACAAAGCACCATAGGTTTCGGTAATGAACACACAAACACCCCTCTGCGGGGTGTTTGTGTTTTGCACGTTCTCCCCTGGCTATCACACCGTTATCAGCAACTTATCCCCAGGGTTTTACACAGGAGTAGTGTATACTTTAGAGAACCCCCTGATTCGGTCCCACTTAAGCAAACGACGCTTTTTGAGCCGAAGTAGAAACGCTAGTTTTTTCTACTTATGAGCGGACTGCCCAAGTCCACCCATTAGTAGTAGCCCGTACGGAAGTCACGCTCCGTATGTGTTTAACAGTTCACCATCATGCCATCACGCGGTCTTACGCGACGATCGTGGTACACGAGTACCGCAATTGTTGTCACTATAGCAGTACTTGTCTGGAGTCTAGGCTTGCCAGGGTTTTTGTCGTACGTTCGAGCGGACGGCATAACCAATTATTCAGACACTATATCTACAAGTCGCCCCGGCTTGGATGCCAATCATGCCTTTGTATTTACGGCACCCACAGATATTACGGACAACGGTGAGACGCTCACCGTAACGTTCCCTGCAGGATTTGACCTTACCGACGTCGACGAAGACGACATCGACATCGACGACGACGGTACGGATCTAGAAACTGCAGCAAACTGCGCCGCAACAGACGAAGTCGGCGTGGATGTGACTGGACAGGTTGTTACGTTTGAGTTTTGTAATGCCGATGGTGTTTCGGTTGCAAGCTCGAGTGTTATCACAATCGAGATTGGTGACACTGCAACGCACGACGGCGCTGGTACGGACCTCGTCGCCAACCACAGCACGCCGGGTAGCTACGAGATAGTACTTGGTGGCACGTGGGGGAATCAGGGCACAACTCAAATCGCCATCATTGAGGGTGTTGTGGTTACTGGTGAAATAGCAACAAACCTGGTGTTCAGTATTGATGGTGTTGATGCCGGTCTTGATGCAAATGGCGACAGCACAACAGGGACCAGCACCTCAACTGCGATTCCGTTTGGAACAACTAGTCCAAATGTTGAATATGTGCTCGCACAAGACTTAAGCGTTATCACGAATACAAACAACGGGTTTGCGGTGACGGTCTTTGCTGACGGCGACCTTGAAGGCTCTACCGGAGCAATCATTGATGCTATTGTCGACGGTTCAGGCACAAGTACACCAATTGTGTGGCCGAATCCTGGTGCTGTCCCATTGGATTCCACCACCTACGGGCATTGGGGGGTATCTTCAGAAGATTCCACGCTCTCTCTTGATGATGAGTTTGGCAGTCAGCTGTATGCCGGCGACTTCATTAGTAATCCGCGCGAAGTGATGTACTCAACAACGAGTGCTGATGGTGCCACTGCAGATATTGGCGCAACGCGCGTGGGCTACAAGCTTGAGGTTACGACACTACAGGAGGCTGACACGTCATATGAGGCTCGTCTGGTATATGTAGTGACGCCGATTTTCTAGCACCGCGACATGCAATAGACGGCCCGACATGCGCACGGGCCGTTTTTGCGTTACACTCACTCACATGCAAGGCACACTTTCTGTGGTGGCAACACCTATTGGTAATCTCGAAGATATTACGCTTCGAGCCATTCGCATACTCACCAGCGCAGACCTTGTGCTGTGTGAAGACACGCGTGTCACCAAAAAACTGCTCGCGCACTACGATATCAGCACGCCGTGTATGTCGTATCACGAGCACTCAGGCCACACAAAACATGAAAAAGTTACAGCACTCCTTGCGGAAGGTAAGCATCTTGCGCTGGTTTCTGACGCGGGCACACCTGGCGTCTCTGACCCGGGGGTGCGTTTGGTGGAACATGTGCGTGCCAGCCTCGCCCATGATGTGCATATTGAAACCATACCTGGCCCAAGTGCACTTGTGGCAGCGCTTGCTATTGCGGGGGTGCCAACCGAGCCGTGTACGTTTTGGGGGTTTCCGCCGCACAAAAAAGGGAGAAAGACCTTTTTTGATACACTTGCAGACTACCAGTACACCAGCGTGTTTTATGAATCTCCACACCGGCTTGTGCGAGCGCTCACGGCGCTTCATGAACGTGTAGATGCCAGCGCACATGTTGTGGTGTGCCGTGAGCTCACAAAGGTGCATGAGTGTGTCGTGAGTGGCACTGCGGAAGAGGTGCTTGCCTACTATGCTGAGCATACTGACGAGGTGCGGGGTGAATGTGTGGTTATTGTTGTGCCACACATGGCGCAACATTGAGCAAAGGGGGAGCGAGCGTGTACAATAGGGGTATGTATAAGGATACGATTCTTGCCATGTGTGCACTCCTGGTGTTCTCTGTTCCGTTTTGGGGGGTGCCTGCCGATTGGACTGATGTGGTGCACTTTGGGTTGGGGGTGCTTTTGCTGCTGCTCGCACTTGCGTATCGTTTCGAGCACCGTCGTGCCGAACGTCGCCAAGAAGATTTGCCACACGTAGACAGTCGTCCTGCATCGATACTGGAACATGAGCGTGCCGCACACACTGAGATATGATGAGGGATTTGCACGAACGTACGGTTGATCAATTCGGGCAGCATGGAAAGACGCTTGTGATTGGGAGTGTGCTCGCCTCGTGTGCCTCTGCGGCGCTCTTTTTTATGCTGCCGCAGTACATGTCGGTTGTGTCTGAGCCGCATAGCCCACGCGGCGAAAAGGATACTGGTGTGGTTGCGGTTGAGCAGGCTCTCACAATTGCCGAAGCAACGAGTGCTTCATCGAGCGCTTCTCTGCCTGTGGCAAGTAGTACTGTGCCCACAGCATCAACAAGTAGTAGCACACCACGTGCGCTGCCAAACTATCAACCAGTGCCTGACGCCGTGAAGTCGATATACATGAGTCAGTGTGTGGTGGGGACACCTTCGTTTCGTGAAGACCTTGTTGCGCTCACGCGTGAGACTGAGTTGAATTCAATTATTATCGACATCAAGGACTACACTGGCAAACTGGCGTTCACGACCGATCACCCAGATCTTGTTGCAAGTGTCAGTGACCAATGTGGGGCGCGTGATATGGCGTCGTTCATTGAGTACCTGCACACCGAGGGTATCTATGTGATTGGTCGCATTACGGTCTTTCAGGATCCGTATTACTCGCGCAAACACCCTGAACTAGCCGTGAAGTTTGCAGACCCTGCGGGGGAGGTGTGGCAAGACCATAAAGGGTTATCGTTTATCGACGTTGGTGCAAAGCCGTTTTGGGATTACATCGTCACCATTTCACGTGAGGCGCATGCGCTTGGTTTTGACGAGCTCAACTATGACTATGTTCGCTTTCCGAGCGATGGACCTATGTCGAACATCCTTTTTGAATGGGCAGGGAATACACCCAAAGCTGTTGCACTTGAAGAGTTCTTTGCATACCTGCATGGTGCAATGAAAGACCCTGATGCGTATCCCGAGGGGGTTACGCCACCGGTTATCTCCGCAGACCTCTTTGGCATGGTTACCACGAACTACGACGACCTCAATATTGGGCAGGTCTTGGAGCGTGCGATGCCGTACTTTGACTATATCGCACCGATGATTTATCCAAGTCACTATCCGGATGGATTTAATGGGTGGAGCGACCCGAACACCGTTCCGTATGAGCTCATCAAATTTGTACTCGATAGTGCGGTTGAACGAGCGACTGCGTCGAGCTCAAAGATTGAGTGGCTCGGCGGGGAGCCGGTATATGAAACGCTTGTCGTGCCTCCGGTTTCAAGCACCACCGCAACAACAACTGAGCGCGTGTTCACAGGGCGCTACACAAAAGAGTCGTATGACCCGGACATCATTCGCCCGTGGCTGCAGGATTTTGATTACGGTGGCGACTACGATGTGGCCGAGGTGCGCGCCCAGATTAAAGCAACGTATGACGCTGGTCTCGATTCCTGGATGTTGTGGGCACCAAGCAATCGGTATACGAGAGGTGCACTAGAGGCGAGTGAGTAGCAGGGTGTGACGTGCGCATTTGTGGGTTGTCTGCATACTGCACAATATGCAATTCGTGCTGTATCATTTTTCCACGGATGCTGATGCCAAACAGCGCACAGAGCGAGCGTGTCGTGTAGAATTAGTACTATGAACAGCCCAATATTTTCTCTCCACCAGAACGCAGAAGACCCTGATGCGATTTCGTACTTCGCTACGACTGATACGCGTGGTAAGCATGTGCCGTTTGGTATCAAGCAGCACGATCGCAGTAAGCACACGTACGTCATTGGGAAGTCAGGTATGGGTAAGTCCACCTTGCTTGAAAACATGGCTGCACAGGATATTCAGTCTGGGCGGGGTATGTGTTTTATCGATCCGCACGGCGCCAGTGCCGAGCGGCTCATGGAATACATACCGGCAGAGCGGGTGAAAGATGTATTGTACTTCGCACCGTTTGATTTGCAGTATCCAATTTCGTTTAACGTGCTCGAGAGTGTGGATGCCGACAAACGGCATTTGGTGGTGGCAGGCCTTATGAGTGCGTTTGAGAAGATTTGGGTGGATGCGTGGAGTGCCCGCATGGCGTACATTCTTCAAAACACGATTGCAGCACTGTTGGAGTTTCCCGGCGCGACGCTGCTTGGGGTGAATCGCATGTACATCGATAAAGAGTATCGAAAGAACGTTATTGCGAGTGTTACCGACCCTTCTGTGCGTTCGTTTTGGGTCGATGAGTTCAGTAAGTATACCGACCGCTACGCACAAGAAGCGACGCCCGCCATTCAGAACAAAATTGGACAGTTTGCAAGCAATGCATTGGTTCGGAATGTCATCGGGCAGCAAGAAAGTTCGTTCAACATTCGCCACTTGATGGATGAACGAAAGATATTTATCGTAAACCTCTCTAAGGGGCGTGTGGGTGAGGGCAATGCAAACCTGCTTGGCTCGATGCTGATCACCAAAATATATCTTGCGGCAATGAGCAGGGCTGATGTTGGCGCAGGGGAGCAGAAGAACCTCGCACCCTTCTTTTTGTATGTAGACGAGTTTCAAAACTTTGCGAACAAGAGCTTTGCGGAGATTCTTTCCGAGGCACGAAAGTACAAATTGTCGCTTACCATTGCGCACCAATACATAGAACAAATGGAGGAAGAAGTGCGCGCTGCGGTGTTTGGAAACGTTGGTACGATGATATCATTTCGTGTTGGAGCCTATGACGCAGAGGTGCTTGAAAAGGAGTACGCACCAACGTTTGAAATGGACGACTTAGTGAATCTGGGTGCACGACAGATCTATCTGAAGCTCATGATAGACAACGTTTCGTCGCAGCCGTTTAGTGCGGCAACACTTCCGCCGGTGCCGGAGCCAGAGGTACCACAAACGGACCGAGCAATTGCGTTTTCGAGAGCTCGCTATTCGCGTCCGCGTGCTGAGGTCGAAAAAACAATTGAGGATTGGTCTAAAAAGGTGTTTGAAGACCCAGAGGCGGAAGAAAAAGAAAAGGCCCGCTTAGCGCGGCGTGCGGCTCGTGAGGCTGAAGAAAACAGGCCACCAAGTGAGCGTATGCCACGCACAGCACCGGCACGAGCGGATGGTGGCCGGCCGCCGCGCCCACGCGAGCGGGAGCAAACGCGAGGGCGTGACGCAGGGGGAAGTCGGGAGCGCACTGAGCGCCCGGCACCACGTGAACGTCGTGAGGGAGGAAGTGCATCAAGGGAAACCGAGCGGCGCCCACAACCGCCACGCGCTCCAGCACCAAAACAAGAGCCGAAAGAAGATCTCAAGCAGTTTTTAGGTGCGCTCAAAGAGCGTTCGGGTGCTGTCGATGCCACATCCCCACAGCCACAACAGCGTTCAGAATCAAACCACAGTACGCCCACTTCGAGCACGCACGTAACAACACCTCCTTCGAATACACCAAGGCCAGTGAGTACTGCGGCAACCCAGCAGCAAGCAAAGCAGGGGCCTGAGGCTGCTCGTGACGATGGGAAGGGTATAAGTCCCGAGGGGCGAGAAGCGTTGCGCAACCTCCTTTTGAAGGTACGCGAAACCAGTGCCCGTCAAAGTGACGCAGAGACGCCTCGCCCAGCACGCGCAGAACCACAGCAGAAGCGACCACAGCAACAAGAGCACAAGCAGAGAGAGCAAGAGAACGTTCAATCTCCACAACAGGTGCCGCAGGCTTCTCCGCAGCAATCCGCCCCTTCATCAACACCTGTGCACGAGACCCATGTTCCCATACAAAACACGAACACGGAACCACGCAAGGCGGTAGAGCAGCACACCACCCATGTGCCTGTGACCGATGCAACCCCGCATACTGCCACACCAGCAAAGCCGGCATCACACACGACACATGTGCCCGTAGATGACGCCACACCACACAGTGCCCAAAAAGTAGCCCACGAAACCCACGTGCCGGTGACTGATGCGAATCCACACACTTCACAGCAACAAGCAGAACAGGCGGCTGTGACCCATAAGTTCGTTAAGGTTGAAGTGCCGAAGCAGACCCCGCCAAAGGCTCAGGCACACACACGTGCAACACACGTGCCGGTCGAAGACGCAAATCCACACGAGCCCCCGCAGAAGCCGCATGATGGTGCTCAGCACACGACGCACGTGCCCGTCACCGACGTGACGCCTCACAGCGTACCGGTTGAACAATCGACGCCAGCGCAGCACAGCGCAGCACCAAAAGCCCCAGGTATTCCGGTTGATGAGTTGCGTCGTCGGCTCCATGTCGAAAAGCCTGATGTGTAGGTGTGTACCCTGCGGGTAGAGAGTTGGACTCTCTAATTTTTTTGCGTGTGATGGTGAGAAAAACGAACATTGCAGTACTGTTGTGTATTCTGTGTGTGCCTGGTTGGGTGCATGCCAAAGTCTACATCAGCGAGGTTGCCTGGATGGGGAGCGAAGAGAACGCGAACGCTGAGTGGATAGAGCTCTACAACGATGGCCCCGCAACACGTGTCGATGGTTGGGTGCTTGTTGCAGCAGACGACCAACCATCACTCACGCTCTCTGGCACCATGGCAGCAGACAGCTATGCGCTCCTGGAACGCACCAGTGATGAGACGGTGCCCGGTAGGCGGGCGTTCTTGGTCTACACCGGCGCACTTGGAAACGATGGCGAAACGCTCGAGCTCTATACCGCAGATGGTGTGCGGGAAGACCGTGTGCAGGGTGGTGAAGGGTGGGAGCTTGGTGGCAATAATGAAACCAAAGACACGCTGCAGCGCAGTGGCGCGCCTGCTGTCGGCGCGTGGATTACGGGCGCACGCACGCCGGGCAGAGGTGGTGGGGTTGCAGCAAGTCCTGCTGATTCGAATTCAAAACCGAGCCTGGTTGCAACACCTCGCAACAAGGAGGTGGAAGATACACCACGGCCTGTGATGCGCGAACCTGAGCTCGGGCTTGTGCTTGATGATCCGGGCACGCTGACTGCAGGTGTACCAGCAACATTCATGGCGCGCACACACCGAGAAAGTGGGCGTGAGGTTGGGGTCGACGAGGCGCGTTGGGTCTTTGGTGATGGGGCAACCGGTTCCGGGCGAAATGTGAATCATACCTATGCATACCCCGGAACCTATGTGGTGCGGGTTGCCGCAAAAGATGATGCGTTTCGTACACCCCTTGAGGCTGAGGCTGAACTCGTTGTTACGGTTGTCGAAGCGGAGTATTCGATTGTAGACGCGAGCGAGGAGTACATCGAGATACAAAACAATGGCACACATGCTGTTAATCTCTCTCAGCATGCACTTGCGGTGGGTGAAGACTATTTTGTGTTTCCGGAGGGCACCGAGCTTTTGCCGGAGCGTTCTGTGCGCTTTCCTATGGTACACACGCACCTTACCGTGCACGAACGGCAGTATGTCGGGCTCTACACACCTGCTCGGACACTCGTACATCTCTATCGTGCGCCACGTACCCACGAGCGAGTGCAGGCGACTGCAGCTGCACGTGCGGAAGAAGTTGCACCACGTGTCGTTGCCGCACAGGACACTGAGAGACCAGGGGGGAGAGTGGGCGTCGACGTCGATACCGACGTCGGTATCGACGTCGATGAGTTGCTGCGCACGGTAGAGCGCCCAAACACACTTCAAGCTGGCGCGCACGTTGCACAGGCTTTTGAACCTGCGGATGCAGCGTCAGAGAAGCGAGAGAATTTGCTTGTGTGGTGGCTAGCCGCACTTGCAGCACTTATCGGCACGGTGCTGGTGGTAATCGCCCTCATCCGTCATGAACAAGCCGAAATTGTTAAAGGGTACGAGATAGAGGAGGTGTCGTGAGTATTCGCGAATCAAAGAAAAACACGGTAGTATAGTGCAATGGCAGAACAAAAGACTATTTTGGTGACGGGTGGTGCGGGATTTGTGGGTAGCCACCTCATCGAGGCGCTTGTGCAAGACACAAGCAACCGGGTTATCTCTCTCGACAACTACTTCACCGGATCAAAAGAGAACCACATTGCTGGCGCCGAGTATCATGAGGGGCATACAAAGGACATTGTGCAGCATGTGTCCGAATCTCCTGATCTCGTGTACCACTTGGGAGAATACGCGCGTGTGGAGAAAAGTTTTGAGGATGTTGCGACAGCATGGGATTTAAACATCCCGGGCACGTTTGGTGTCTTGGAGTTTTGTCGAGCGCGTGGTGCAAAGATGGTGTACGCGGGGAGTAGTACTAAGTTCGGTGATGGTGGCATGGGGCGTGATCAGAGCCCGTATGCATGGACAAAGGCGACAAATACAGAGCTCGTGCGTAACTATGGCGATTGGTTTGGGCTCGATTATGCAATTACCTATTTCTACAACGTGTATGGACCGCGCGAACGCTCGGGTTCGTACGGTACGGTCATTGCTATTTTTGCAGAGCGCGTGAAGCAAGGATTGCCACTGTTGGTAACAGCGCCCGGCACACAGCGTCGCAACTTCACACACGTGCGTGATATTGTGGATGGATTGCTGCGAGTGGGTGAACAGGGGCATGGTGATGAGTATGGGTTGGGGGCAAGCGTTAGCTACTCGATACGCGAGGTGGCAGAGCTTTTTGGGGGAGAGGTGGAGCTTGTGCCCGAGCGTCAGGGCAACCGCATGAACGGCAAGCTTGATGTGCGTCGCACCAAGCAAGAGCTTGGTTGGGAGGCGACACACAAGCTCGAGGAGTACATTTCTGAAATAATGTCCTAATCAGCTATGGCAAAACGCATTCTCATTCTCTCGCAAGCGTACTACCCAATGCCGGTTGGCGGGGCTGAAGTGGCAATCAAGGAAATCACCGACCGTATCGACCCTAACGAGTACGAGTTCCATCTTGTCTGTAATGGATTCAACGCCAACCTGTCCGAAGAAGAGCAGGTTGGGAATGTGTACGTGCATCGTGTCGGTTTGCGCACACCTGACCCATCTGCCGGTGATCTGATGCGCCCACCACTTTCGCTCAATAAGCCCTTGTATCAGTTTTTGGCCTGGCGCAAGGCAAGCGCACTACACAAGGAACTGCACTTTTCAGGTCTGTGGGCAATGATGGCACACAGCGCAGGTGTGCCCGCAGCGCTCTTTGCAGGTGGTCACACAAGCGTGCCATATCTACTTACCCTACAAGAGGGTGATCCGTTGCCACAGGTTGAAAAGAAAATGCGCCCTGTGTGGCCCTTGTTTTCTCGTGCGTTTACGCGTGCACACCATGTGCAGGCCATTAGCTCATATTTGGCGGATTGGGCAAAGGAGCGTGGCGCAATGTGTCCTGTTTCGGTTGTGCCGAACGGCGTTGACCTTGCGCGCTTTACCGCACCCTTGACACCGGAGGAGCGTGAACACATTCGGCGTGAGGAGTGGGGTGGAAAGGAGGGTGCGGTGTGGCTTATTACGACATCGCGTCTGGTTCATAAGAATGGTATCGACACCGTAATAGATGCGCTTAAAGACCTTCCGCAGGGTGTGTGCTTTGCGATTGCGGGCGAGGGGCCGCTTCACAAACAGTTGCGTCATAAAGCACTTTCACTTGGTGTGGAGCCGCGCGTGCGCTTTTTAGGAGCCGTCTCGCAGCAGCAGGTGGCACGCTACGTGCAAGCTGCTGATATGTTCATACGGCCATCACGTAGTGAGGGTATGGGAAATAGTTTTCTTGAAGCAATGGCTGCTGGTATACCTGTTATAGCTACGCAGGAAGGCGGTATCGCCGATTTTCTTTTTGATGAAGTAAAGAATCCTGAAAAGCCTACGACTGGTTTTGCGGTACCAAAAGATGATCCCTTGATGATTGTGCGCCGAGTGAAGTACATACTGCAGGAGCCTGAAATTGTGGCGGGTATTGTGGCGACTGCGCGAGATATGGTTGCGCAATCGTACGGATGGGATCATGTTGCCACACGCATGCACGATGAAGTGTTTGCTCGTGTGTTTCGAGGATAGTGCGTCTAATGCACCTGTGCAACATTCGGATGTGGAACATGTGTTCTGTGCGAGCGCTCGTGTGTGAGGTATAGTTGTATGCATGCCACACGAACAATCAGAAAAGTCTGGTACGTTCATTGTCTCGCTCGATTTTGAGCTGTTTTGGGGCATGCACGACGTGACTACACTTGAAGCGTATGGAGAGCGTATACAGGGTGTGCACACAGCCGTGCCACGATTGCTTGAGCTGTTCGAGCAATACGAGATACATGCGAGTTGGGCGGTGGTGGGGATGCTTGCCGCAAGGAGCCGCAAGGAGCTTGAGCAGCTCCTGCCCGAGGTGCGCCCGCAGTACACGCGCGGACAGTTTTCTTCATATCGACACCTTGCAGCGGGTAGGGTTGGTGAAGGTGAGGCTGACGATCCGTTCCATTTCGCACCGTCGCTTGTGGAAAAGATAGCAGCAACCCCTCATCAAGAAATCGCGTGTCATACGTTTTCACACTACTACTGCTTGGAAGAGGGTGCAGACACCGAAAGCTTCCGTGCAGACTTGCTGGCCTGGAAGCAGGCGCTCGGCGAACGAGCGCAGCTTGATTCAATTGTTTTTCCACGCAATCAGGTTAGCGACGCGCACCTTGCCGTGTGCGCGGAACTCGGTATTCGTGCATATCGCGGCACGCAATGGCACCCGTGGTACACGTCGGTCGACACGAAAGGGCAGTATCGCCCGCATCTGCGTTTGCTGCGACTTGCTGATAGCTTCGTGAACCTTTCGGGTCACCACACATATCCACTTGAGAGTGCACATGAAGAAGCGCTCATGAACCTACGCGCGAGTCGCTTCCTGCGGCCATACAGCAAGCGACTTTCCTTCCTTGAGCCCCTGAAGGTGGCTCGTGTGAAGGCGGGCATTACACACGCAGCGCGCACGGGCGAAGTGTTCCATCTTTGGTGGCACCCGCACAACTTCGGGGCGGATGTGGAAGAGAACTGCGCGTCACTCGAGTTGATACTGCAGCACGCACATGCGCTGGTGGAGGAGGGATATTTGCGTTCGGCAACGATGCAAGAGGCGAGTGAGTTATGAGTAGACACGCAAAGAGAGTTGTGGTACTTGCAGGCGACGTCGATTCGCTGCCGTACGTGGTACACGCGCTCAGTACAGAGCATGAGGTGCTGCGTGTTGTGGTTGAAGACAAGGAGCCGCGAGGACTATTCTTGCGGCGACGAGCGAAACGGTTGGGGTGGTGGACGGTGCTCGGGCAGGTGCTTTTCATGCTTATTGCGGTGCCGTTACTAACGTGGTCTGGCAGGAGGCGCGCAGACACCCTTATGGCGCAGTATGGCTTTGAGCGTGTGCCAATTGATTCTAACCTTGTGCTGCGCGTGTCATCCGTGAATGCACCAGAGACCGAAACGCTTCTCTGTGAGCTTCAGCCGGATGTGATCGTTTTGCACGGCACCCGCATCGTGAAGCGCCGAGTTCTTGAGGCCACCGATGCTGTGGTACTCAATATCCATGCAGGCGTCACGCCGATGTTCCGCGGAGTACATGGCGGCTACTGGGCTTTGCAGAGTGGCCATCCCGAGCTCTTCGGCGTCACGCTTCACAAGGTCGACCCAGGCATCGACACAGGGGAGGTGGTTGCACAGAAAGTGTGTGAGTATACAAGTACGGATAACTTCACAACGTACCCACTCATTCAATTAGGAGAAGGTTTGATGCTGCTTCACAGCACACTCGCCAAGGAGGAAATCGCTCCCTACACACCGCCGCAGCAGTTCTCGCGTGTGTGGTACCATCCAACGCTCTGGGGCTACGTGTGGGACCGAATACATTCGGGCGTTAAGTAGCACAGATGGGTGTGAGCGTGATATTCCCATACTGATACGCTATACTGACACTGTTGTATGCGTTTTCTCATCGTTACACCCCTCGTTCCGCCTGAACCCGGAGGCCCGAGCTACTATTCGGTGTCGCTTCAGGAAGCCTTCAAGAAGGCGGGGCACGAGGCGGATCTTATTGCGTTCAAAGAAGTGCGACAGTGGCCGACGGGTGTTCGACATCTAATGTTTCTATACAAGGTGTTGTTGCGTGCACTCAAGGCCGACACACTCATCATCCTCGATACCGTCTCGGTAGCATTGCCTGCTGTGCTTGCAGGTTGGGTCTTAGGAAAGAAGACCATCATCCGCACCGGCGGCGACTTCGTCTGGGAACACTATGTTGAGCGAACGGGGGAGAAGATTAAGTTGAGTGAGTTCTACAAGGCGGGAAAAAGGAGTGCGAGCCTTTCTTCAAAGGAAAATGTGTTGGTGTGGATACAGAAGTATGTCGTTTTTAAGCTTGCGGACGCCCTTGTTTTTTCGACAACCTGGCAAAGAGGTATTTGGAGAGAGCCGTATGGACTTCACGAGTCAAAAATGTATGTCATTGAAAATGCGTACAACATTCCACTTGAAAAGGCTGTGCGAGATAGTGTTGTGCCCATGTTCGTTTGGGTTGGTCGCAGGCGTGTGCTCAAAAATACCGAATTACTCCAGGTTGCTTTTAGAGAGTTTCAAAAAAAGTGCCCAAAATACTCGCTTGAATGCCTGTCTGGCGTGGAGCGCAATATTGTTCAAGATGCTTTGAAAAACGCATACGCATTAGTTTTACCATCTGTTTCTGAAGTTAGCCCTAATATTGTTGCGGAAGCTATTGCGCTTGGGGTGCCAGTTTTGGCCACTGACGATTGTGGACTGCGTGGGCGTTTTGGGGGTGCGGTACTGTGGGTGGATATGGTTGATCTGGACCAGTTTGAACGGAAACTATTATCATTGACTGACGTTATATTCTACAAGAATCAGGTTCAGCAGATTATGTCATATCACAATATGCGTAGTTACGATAAGCTTGCGGGTGAATTTATTTTAATGTGCACACAGTAGTTATGAAAGTGTTATTCGTAGGGCTTGATCGTCAGCTGTTTCAAGAAGGCACAGAAGCGTGTACGCGCATGACGGCGTATGGAGATATATTCGATGAGGTGCACAGTATCGTATATACGAAGAAACAAATGGGCTTACAGCCAAAGCGGTTGGCTAAGAATGTTTTTTTGCATCCGACCAACTCGTGGACTAAGTTCAACTATATCCCTGACGCGATAAATGTTGGTGTAGGGTTTAGTGGCGTTCATGTGGTGAGTTCGCAGGATCCATTTGAGAGCGGATTGGCTGCGGTACCCATAGCTCGCAGGTTAAGCGTGCCCTTGCAAATACAAATGCACATCGACCCGTTTAATCCTTATTTCAAAAAAGAGACCTACTTAGCCCGTCTAAGACCTTATATGGCACGATACACGTTATCGAAAGCTGACTGCATAAGACCTGTTTCTGAAAGAATTAAGGCTTCGGTTATTGCTCAAAAACTCAAGCTGAGGAGTGAGCCAGAAGTACTGCCAGTTTATGTAGATGTGTCTAGATATGAAGAGGAGCAGCCCATTGAGTCACTTCGAGAGAAGTACCCTCAGTTTGCAACCATTGTGCTAATGGCTGGACGTTTACATCCACAAAAAGACATTCAGACAGCGTTGCGTGCGTTTAGAGTTGTGGTGCGAGCAGAAGCAAAAACAGGGCTCATTATTGTTGGTGAAGGGTCGGAGGAGGAACAGCTTAAGAAACAAGTCATTGATATGGGATTGGCTAGCAACGTGTTGTTTGAGGGATGGAAAACCGACATGCTTTCGTACATGAAGACCTGTGATGTATTTCTAATGACTTCAACGCATGAAGGCTATCAACGTGCACTCGGTGAAGCTGCTGCTGCTGGCGTGCCTGTGGTGACTACTGAAACCGGACCCGTAGGTTCGGTGTATCTAGACAGAGACACTGTGCTAGCGTGTCCTGTGGGCGATGATACATGCGTTGCTCGTTGTTTGATTGAACTTGTGCGCTCTGAAAATCTTCGTGCAGAGCTTGTGGTGCGCGCACAGAAGCTTGCACGAACAGCTATAGCACCAAGCTACAAAGAGTACTTGCAAATGTACAAAGTGAAGATGGAATCGTGTGTAAACCGAAAAAAATGATTAGGCAACAAAAAAGGGTGGTTACGATAGGTGGTGGCACCGGGCACTTCACGCTTCTCTCGGGCTTGAAGAAGTATGATGTCGACATTACCGCCGTCGTTACCATGGCAGACAGCGGTGGCTCAACGGGGCAGCTTCGAGACGAGCTTGGTGTATTGCCACCTGGAGATCTTCGGCAATGCTTGGTTGCACTTTCAGATGCCGATCAGACCATGCGCGAAGTGTTCACACACCGTTTTAGCAAGGGGGCACTCAAGGGTCACACGCTTGGCAATCTAGTGCTTTCGGGTCTTGAGCAAGTCACAGGTTCCATTGATGAAGCCATCTTGCGTGTTGGCGACATTTTAAAGATTCGCGGGCAAGTGCTGCCGGTCTCCACCGACGACATGCGACTTGTGATGAAGCTTAAGAACGGCAAGGTGCTTAAGGGTGAGCATACCATCGACGACTACCAACACATCTCGCGCTTTG
>JGI12210J13797_10707933_pt1 | contig 19556 bp, 19 predicted proteins | sample ElkSlonscriptome_3_FD_13797 | JGI IMG/M metagenome (IMG submission 13797)
AACAGTAGCCGGAAATAGTCGTTGCCCCACTGGGTCGGATTGGGCGTCCACGGCCCTTCGATGCCCGAGGTGGTGATGTGGCCCTTCTCGATCTCGCCCTCATCGTTGAGCCAGCCGAAGCCCATCAGGTGCAGGTCCTCGCCCTCGGGCGCACGGCCGAAGGTATCGGACGGTTCCGCTCCGTGGCACTTGCCGAAGGCGTGGCCACCGGCAGTCAGGGCGACGGTTTCCTCGTCGTTCATCGCCATGCGCTCGAAGGTCTCGCGCATGTCGCGTGCCATGCCTTCAGGGTCGTTGGGGTCGCCGCCAGGACCTTCGGGATTGACGTAGATGAGCCCCATCTGGATCGCGGCCAGCGGGTTTTCGAGCGCCATGCCTTCCTTGGGCTGGATGCGGGTGGCGACGCCTTCGTTCACCCATTGCTCTTCGGTGCCCCAATAGGTGCTTTCAGGCTCGAACACGTCCTTGCGCCCGCCGCCAAAGCCGAAGACGGGGCCGCCCATGCTCTCGATCGCGACATTGCCGGCAAGGATCATGAGGTCGGCCCAGCTGATATGCTTGCCGTATTTGCGCTTTACCGGCCACAGGAGCCGGCGCGCCTTGTCGAGATTGCCGTTATCGGGCCAGCTGTTGAGCGGTGCGAAACGCTGCTGGCCCGAGCCCGCGCCGCCGCGCCCGTCGCCGGTGCGATAGGTGCCCGCCGAATGCCACGCCATGCGGATGAAGAACGGACCGTAATGCCCGTAATCGGCCGGCCACCAGTCCTGGCTTTCGGTCATCAGGGCGTGAAGATCCTCTTTCAGCGCCTTGTAATCGAGCGCGTTGAAGGCCTGCGGGTAATCGAAATCCTCGCCCGCCGGATTCGCGCTGCGCCCGCCTTCGGTCAGGATGTCGAGCTGCAGGGCCTCGGGCCACCAGTCGCGGTTGGTCCGGCCGAGCAGCGAACGCATCGCATTGCCGTGCACCGGGCATCCGCCCATTTCACCAGTCTTCGCGTCCATGATGCTCTCCTCTCTCAACTTCCCCCGGTTTCGCCCCGGGGACTCGGTTTATCCGAGCTTGATGGCAGGAGGATGATGCACCGGGAGGTGATCTGTCCAATCGATTAATTCGCGCCCATTGATCGACTGGGGTGATCGATCGGTCTCTGTCTGCGCCTTTGCGATGTTGCTTCACGCGGTCGCGGGAATGACAGAAAGTGAAGGACACAAATGCAAACGGGCTCCCGCATGGGAGCCCGCAAGTGTGGAGTCGAAGCCCGAGGCGCAGATGTGGAAAGCACAACTGCACCCCCGCCCGCAGCGAAGTGGAGGAACAGCGCCGAGGAAGCTCCCCCGGACGGGAGAGCCCCCAACGACCTACGCCGCCTGCGCGATCTCCTCGACCGGCTCATTGCGGATGAGATAGTCGAACGCGCCGAGGCCTGCGGTCGCACCGGTGCCCATGGCGACGACGATCTGTTTGTCCTTGATGATCGTCGCATCGCCTGCGGCATAGATTCCGGGCAGGCTGGTAGCGCCGTGTTCGTCGACGATGATCTCGCCGTATTTCGACAGCTCGATCCCCGTCTCCTTCAGCCATTCGGTATTGGGCACGAGGCCGATCTGGATGAACACGCCCTCGAGTTCGATCGTGCGGTCCTCGCCGCTCTCGCGGTCCTTGAGGACGAGGCCGTTGACGCGCTTTCCGTCACCGGTGATCTCGGTCGTCTGGCCGTTCACGATGATTTCGACATTGTCCATCGAGCGCAGTTTCTTCTGCAGGACCTCGTCGGCGCGCAGCTTGGTGTCGAATTCGATCAGGGTGACGTGGCCGACGATGTTGGCAAGGTCGATCGCTGCTTCGACGCCCGAATTGCCGCCGCCTATCACCGCGATGCGCTTGCCCTTGAACAGCGGGCCGTCGCAGTGGGGGCAGTAGGCAACGCCCTTGTTGCGGTATTCGGCTTCGCCCGGAACGCCCAGGTTGCGCCAGCGTGCACCCGTGGCGAGGATCAGCGCGCGGCCCTTGAGCACGGCGCCATTGGTCAGTTCGAGCGCGTGCATGCCGCCCTTTTCCGCCGCCGGGCGGAGCGACTTGGCCTGCGCGAGGTCCATCACGTCAATGTCGTATTCGCCAACCTGCGCGCGCAGGTTGTCGGTCAGCTTGGGGCCTTCGGTATAGGTCGTGCCGGGCAGGTTCTCGATCCCGAGCGTGTCCATCAGCTGTCCGCCGAAACGTTCGGCCGCGATCCCGGTGCGGAAACCCTTGCGCGCGGTATAGACCGCCGCCGCTGCGCCCGCCGGGCCGCCGCCGACGATCAGGACCTCGAACGGGTCCTTCGCCGAAAGCTTGGCCGCCGCCTTGGCATCGGCGCCGGTGTCGACTTTGGACAGGATTTCGGCGAGTTCCATCTTGCCGTTGTAGAAGACCTCTCCGTTGAGAAAGGTCGCCGGCACCGCGAGGATGTCGCGTTCTTCGACCTCGTCCTTGAACGTGCCGCCTTCGACCAGGGTTGCGGTGACGTTCGGGTTCTCGAGCGCCATCAGCGTCAGCGCCTGCACCACGTCGGGGCAGTTGTGGCAGGTGAGCGAGAAGAACATCTCGAAATCGAACTGCCCTTCGAGGCCGCGCACCTGTTCGATCAGGTCGGCATCGACCTTGGGCGGGTGGCCGCCGGCCCAAAGCAGGGCGAGTACGAGGCTGGTGAATTCATGGCCCATCGGCAGGCCGGCGAACCGCACCGCGGAGGCGTGGTCATCGGCGCGGCGAATGAGGAAGCTCGGTATGCGGCCTTCAGTGCCGTCGAAACGCGCGGTGACGAGGTCGTGGAGCGCGGCGATTTCTTCGAGCAGCTCGCGGGTCTGCTCGCTCTTCTCGCTATCGTCGAGAGTGGCGACCAGCTCGATCGGCTGGCGCAGGTTCGCAAGATACTGCCCAAGCTGGGCCTTCATGTTCTGGTCGAGCATGGTGTGTTGCCTTTCGCTGCCACGGCTTGACGCAGGATCGCGGGGTGCGCGTCTGCATGTCAAGGTCGCGGTTGACGGTAAATCTACTTGCCCCCTCGCGCCTTTCCTTGAGCCGGATCAATTCGCGGCGTGCCCTTGTTGGTGCGGGCTGGGCAGGCATGGGACCGGAAGACCGTCCGCCCCGCGGGGGGGGGAGGGTGTGGAGACGGATGGCCTCCCGGTCCCTTCTGCGACCCGAGGGCTTCGCGTTGACGAAAGCGGCCCGGGCTCTAGCGGCTTCGGCGCCCCGCCGGAGGGGGAGAGGGCGGGCGCGCCGTGCCGTATGCGTGCCTGGCGACGCGATGCCGCCGGGCGTTCGGGGTCGGATATCGCCCCTTAGATCTTGCCCACGAGGTCGAGCGAGGGAGCCAGCGTGTCGCTGCCTTCTTCCCACGCCGCCGGGCAGACCTGGCCCGGGTTCTCGCGGACATACTGCGCGGCCTTGATCTTGCGGACGAGTTCGTTCGCGTTGCGGCCGACGCCTTCGCAGGTGATTTCCATGATCTGGATCACGCCATCGGGATCGACCACGAAGGTCGCGCGATCGGCAAGGCCCATTTCCTCGCGCAGCACACCGAACTGCTTCGACAGGGTGTGCAACTGGTCACCGAGGAAGGCGTACTTGATCTTGTTGATCTTTTCGGAATTGTCGTGCCACGCCTTGTGGCTGAAATGCGTGTCGGTCGAGACGGCGAAGACTTCGACGCCCATCTTCTGGAGCATCTCGTACTTCTCGCCCAGGTCCTCGAGCTCGGTCGGGCAGACGAAGGTCCAGTCGGCCGGATAGAAGAAGAACACGGCCCACTTGCCGGCGATGTCCTCGTTCGTGACGTCGAAGAAGTCCTTGCCGGCCTGGAAGGCGGTCGCCTTGAACGGCTGGATGGTCGAACCGATGATACCCATTGCTGTATTCCCCTTGTCTGGAAAATTGAGATTGAAAGATTGAAACGGCGGTTTGAACTTGCCTGCCCCACATAAGGGCTGCTGCGATGCACAAAAGCGGGAATGTGCGATTGCAACAATCGATTTTTTCAATCGTCAGAACGGGAACCACGCGAGAGAGTTCCGGCCGCAGCCGAAGCCGGCTCAGTTTCCGCTTCGCAGGTGCAGCGCCGGGCGCGCGCGAGGGCTAGTCGAGCCGCATCATCCCGCGCCGTCCGACGACGACGAAGGTCGCCACCAGCCCGAGCGCGAAGAACGTCGTCAGCAGGTCGAGCGGTGCGGGCGCATCGAGGTAACCGGCATGGGCGAGCGCGCCCCAGCCGCCGAGCAGGGCGAAGGCGAACAGCGCCGTCAATGAATTGGCCTCGCGCGTGACGGCGGTCATCAGTTCGTCCGAGGCCTGCCACGAACGCCAGGCGAACACCGCGCCGAGCGCGAAGCCGGCAAGGCCTGCTCCCAGCGCCGCCGATGCCGCAAGCGGGCCGGGCGCGGCAAGAGCCAGCGCGACGAGCCCACCGCCCCACAGCGCCATGGCGATGCAGGAATTGACCAGCATTGCGCGGGTTTCGCGCAGTTCGTCGGCATCCTCGACATTGAGATAGCGCGCCCCGAAGCCGGGCCGCAGCGCGCCGATGAGCACGCCTAGCGCCATGACGAGGTAGAGCGCACCGGCCACAAGCGCGATTTCGGCCGATAGCGTCAGGCCCGAGACGAAGCCCCCATCGATCAATTCGCCGACGCCCCAGGCCGTGCCGAAGCCGACAGCGCCGCCGGCGAGGGCCGGGATCACGACCTTGCGCACGAGCTTTCCCTGCGCGGGGCTTTTCACGTCACTCATCATCAGCGGGCTCCCAATGGTCGATGAACAGGTCTGGCACGGCGACCGCGAACAGCTTTGCCATGCGCAGCGCCAGCGGCAGCGAGGGGTCGTACTTGTCGGTTTCGACCGCGTTGATGGTCTGCCGCGACACGCCGAGCCGCCGGGCAAGTTCACCCTGGCTCCAGCCATGCGCCTCGCGGTGCTGTTTCAGGCGGTTTTCCACCGACGCGCATCTCCTGCTCGCGGCTGATTCGCCGCCTGACAAGAGGTTTTTACAGTAAAGAGCTCTTGTCAGTCAAGAGCTCTTGACAGGCTCAGCGCGTGAGGCGGATCTGGGTGAGCGCGGTATCCAGCATCCGGTCCTCGGCCGCGCCCACCGGATTGGGCTGAATCGCGAAATCGGGCACGACCCCGCGCACCGCGAGCGAACCGGAGGGGCGCACCATGAACGCCTTGGGATAGATCACTTTGACCCCGGATGCAGGCAGTGTGAACGTCTCGGTCGCGCCGTACGTGGTTGCAAGATCGGCGGTTTCCTCGCCCATGATCGTAGCAAGGCCCAGATCCTGCATCATCGCCGCGACGACCGCCGCGTTCGAATAGGAATGGCGATCGACGAGTACGAAGACCCGCCCGGAAAAGGCATTGTCGGCGATCGGCGGCGCTTCGGGCACCTCGATCGCGATCCTCTCTCCCGGTTCGGCCCGCGCCAGCGCGTCGGCAATGCGTGCACCGAGGCCGTCGCCTTCAGGCTCGCGCTGCGCCCAGGCCGCCTTGGTGTTGGGTCCGGCGCGCAACTCGTAGCGCGAGGACTGGGCGAAGGGTCGGTCGGCGACGCGCCCGACGACGAGATCGGAAAAGCTCGCATCCCCGCCCGGATTGCCGCGCAGGTCGATGACGAGGTCCTTCGCCGCGCTGTCCGCGAGCGCGGCGAAGGCCTCGCGCACGAAGGCACGGTAGGGTTCGATGGCATAGGTTTCGCCGCCTTCGCCGCGTTCTTCCTCGGTCGCGAAGAATGGCCCGGGTTTGATGTAGAAAACCCCTCCCCCGACATCCTCGAAGGCCCGCATCGAAGCAGGCCGCGATGCGTTCGGCACCGGGCGCGCGGCCTGCAGGGCGTACATCTCGCCGAAACCCCGGGCCGGAATGGCGCGGCTTTCCTGCCGGCCATCGGGGGCGATGAACTCGATTTCGAGCGTGTCGCGCGGACCGAAGACCAGGAACAGATAGGCAGGCAGACCCAGTTCGATCTGGGCGCGCAGCAGCCGATCGGTGTCCGCCGAGACAAGCTTGGCCGCGCGCCGCTCGAATTCGGCGAGGGTCAGCCCGCCAAGCCGCATGACGCGCGAGCCGGGGGGCATGGCATCGCCCTCGCTCGCCCACTGGTCGGTCAGCATGGCCTCGCCGCGATAGGTGACCGAAAGCGGGATGATCGTGCCGCCCTCCTGGACATGCGTCATGACATCGAGAAACGGCGCATCGCTCTTCGCGTGGCCGACCCGGCCGAAGGCGAGCGCTTCCTGCACCATGCGGTGGAATGCTGAGCGCGCGATCGGCCCATCGATCCGCGCCGCGATTTCGGCGATCTTCGCGTCGTATTCCGCGCGGGTCCGGCGGGCAAAGAGGTCGACGTGCTCGGCCTGCATGGTGTCGTAGAGAGCGGCGATATCGGCGCGCGCTTCGGCTGCGGAAAGGCTGTCTTCGTATGGCGCCTGCGCAGCGCTCTGCGCAGTCACGGGCGCGGTGGGCAGGACGACGGCAAGCGCGATTGCGGTCGAGCTTGCTGCAAGGGCTGATCGGAACAGGCTGCGGATCATGCGCGGCGCGGTATCCGCAGCATCGACTTGAGACAAGCAAGGGCTCTGCGAAAGGGCGATGCAGCCGGACGAAGGCGCTCTCTTGCGCCGCTAGCGCCTGCGCTGCCTGAGCGAGGCCCTGTCGCGCTATCGCTTACGCTACTTGAGCGTTTTCTTGTCGCGCTATCGCTTACGCTACTTGAGCGTTTTCTTGTCGCGCTATCGCTTACGCTACTTGAGCGCGGTGCAGCATCTTGTGGTCTGCCAGCACCAGCGCCATCATCGCCGCCACCACCGGCGCGCCGCGAATGCCGACGCAGGGGTCGTGGCGGCCCTTGGTCATCACGTCGACTGCATCGCCATCCGTATTGATCGAGGGGACCGGGGTGAGGATCGAGCTGGTCGGTTTGAACGCGACCCGGCACACCACCGGCTGCCCGGTCGAGATCCCGCCTGCCGTGCCGCCTGCATGATTGCTCGCAAAGACCGGCTTGCCGTCCGGCCCGGGAGACATCGCGTCGGCATTCTGCTCGCCCGTCAGCCGCGCCGCCTCGAAACCGTCGCCGATCTCGACCCCCTTGACCGCGTTGATGCTCATCATCGCGCTCGCAAGGTCGGCGTCGAGCTTGGCATAGACCGGCGCGCCCCAGCCCGCCGGAACGCCGAGCGCGACACATTCGACCACCGCGCCGAGCGACGAGCCGTCCTTGCGCGCTTTCTCGACCTTCTCCTCCCATCGCTTCGCCGCCCAACTGTCAGGGCAGAAGAAGGGGTTGCGGGTGATCTGGTCGTAATCGATCGCCTCGCGCTCGATCGCATCGCCGCCCAGTTCGCAGACATAGGCATGGATCGTGACTTCGGGGATGATCGCCCGCGCGACCGCTCCGGCCGCGACTCTCGCCGCCGTCTCGCGCGCGGAACTGCGCCCGCCGCCGCGATAGTCGCGGTGCCCGTATTTGGCGTCATAGGCGTAATCGGCATGGCCCGGGCGATAGGAGCGGGCGATTTCGGAATAATCCTTCGAACGCTGGTCGGTGTTCTCGATCATCAGGTGGATCGGCGTGCCGGTGGTTCTTTCCTCGAACACGCCCGAAAGGATGCGGACCTGATCGGCCTCCTTGCGCTGCGTGGTGTAGCGGCTCTGGCCCGGACGGCGTGCATCGAGGAAGGGCTGGATGTCCTTTTCGCGCAAGGTCAGGCCCGGCGGGCAGCCGTCGACCACCGCCCCCAGCGCAGGCCCGTGGCTTTCCCCCCATGTCGAAAAGCGCAGCACGCGCCCGAAAGTGTTGAAGCTCATGGGGCGGAGCCTTAGCGGATTCGCCGGACATGTCGATATTCCGCAACTGCGAAGGCCTGCGCGCCGACGATAACGCGCGCACCCGTCTGGCAATCCGTCCGGGTTTGAGCGACAAGGATGCGCTCAAGCAGCGAAGCGGTAGCGCAGAAAAGAACCATGATTGCGAAGCTCAAGGGCCGCCTCGACGAAACGGGCGAGGACTGGGCGATCGTCGATGTCGGCGGCGTCGGCTATCTTGTCCATTGCTCGGCCCGGACCCTGTCCGCGCTCGGCGAGGTGGGCGAGGCCTGCACGGTCCACACCGACCTCCAGGTGAGCGAGAACGACATGCGCCTGCTGGGCTTCGCAGAAGCGAGCGAGCGCGACTGGTTCCGCCTGCTGACCGGCGTGCAGGGGGTGGGCAGCAAGGTCGGCCTTGCGATCCTTTCGGCCCTCTCGACCGGCGAATTGCGCGATGCCTGCGCTTCGGGCGACGCGGCGAGCGTGGCGCGGGCCAATGGCGTCGGCCCCAAGCTCGCGGGGCGGATTGTCAACGAATTGAAGGACAGGGCGGGAGCCTTGCCCGGCGGCTCCGGCAGCGGCGCGGGGATGGCGAAGGTCGCCCTGGCGGGCTCGGCCAGCGCCGATGCGGTGAGCGCGCTCGAAAATCTCGGCTTCAAGCCTACCGTCGCCGCCCAGGCCGTCGCCCGCGCGCAGGCCGAACTGGGCGAGGGTGCGGGCGAGAGCGAGCTGATCCGGGTCGCGCTCAAGAAGGCAGCGGGATAAAGGGAGAGACAGGCATGAGCATGAGAGCAGCAATCGCGGCGCTGGCGTTTTCGATGGCCGCCCCGGCGGCGGCGCAGGACATGAGCGCGTTCGAGACCGGCCCGGTGCTGGAGGAGTTCGGCCCACACGCACCCGTCCCCGGCGTTCAGCAGCTTCCCGGGGACGCCGAATTCGCGGTCGCCTTCGACGTGAGCACGCCCGCCGCCGAGGGCAGCCCCAATCGCGGTTTCATGGCGGCGGCGCGCTTCCTCAACATGCATGTGGCGCACGGCGTGCCCGAGGAGAACATCCGCCTCGTAGTCGTGGTGCACGGCAAGGCCTCGGTCGAACTGGTGGCCCGGCCCGAGGGCGAAAACCCCTCGCGCGCGCTGGTCGAGGCGCTGCTGGCCGAGGACGTGCGCTTCGTCCTGTGCGGCCAGAGCGCGGTCGCTTACGGCATCGCGCCGGAGGACCTCATTCCCGGCGTCGAGATTTCGCTTTCGGCGATGACGGCCCACGCGGTGCTGCAGCAGCGCGGCTATACGGTGAACCCGTTTTGATGAAGCTGTTTGCCAAGCAATCGAAGACCGATGCCTTTGCAAAGGAGTTGGAAGCCTGGGTCGTCGGTGCGTCCGCAAGACCGCGCAGAGGCGAAGAACGACAATGGCGCATCGAGGTCGGCGCCGAATGGACCATCAGCACGTACGGGTGGCGTCTGCTCGGCGCGAAGAGCATCGTCGTCACCAGCGAGGATGACGGACATCAATTCGGCTTGCGCGCCCCGGTCGACGCCGAGGCCGAAGGCAGCGAAGCCCTTAGTGCGTCGCGGATCTCGGCGGCATCGTTTGACGGGCGGACCGGAGACCTCGCCATTGCGTTCGACAATGGGTTCTCGCTGCAAGTCCTGACATGGTCGTCAGGCTATGAAACGTGGCAGCTTTACCGGAACGGCGAGCTCTATGGCGCGGTCGGGAATGCAGGACTGAGATGACCGACACACCCCTCCATTCCCCCGCGCCGCAACCCGGCGACCCCGACGCCGCGCTGCGTCCGAAATCGCTCGCCGAGTTCATCGGGCAGGAGGCCGCACGCGACAATCTGCGCGTCTTCATCGAAAGCGCGCGCGGGCGGGGCGAGGCGATGGATCACACGCTGTTCTTCGGCCCGCCCGGGCTCGGCAAGACGACGCTCGCGCAAATCATTGCGGGCGAACTGGGCGTCGGTTTTCGCGCCACATCCGGCCCCGTCATCGCGAAGGCGGGCGATCTTGCCGCGCTGCTCACCAATCTCGAGCCGCACGACGTCCTCTTCATCGACGAAATCCATCGCCTCAACCCGGTGGTCGAGGAAGTGCTCTACCCTGCGATGGAGGACCGGGCGCTTGACCTCATCATCGGGGAGGGGCCATCGGCGCGCAGCGTGCGGATCGACCTGCCGCCCTTCACTCTTGTAGGCGCGACCACGCGGCAGGGCCTGCTGACGACGCCGCTGCGCGACCGTTTCGGCATTCCGGTCAGGCTCAATTTCTACACCCATGACGAGCTTGACCTCGTCGTAACGCGCGGCGCGCGGCTGCTCGGCCTCGCGATCGAGCCCGAGGGTGCGCGCGAGATCGCTCGCCGTTCGCGCGGCACGCCGCGCGTGGCCGGGCGGCTGCTGCGCCGGGTGCGCGACTTCGCCCATGTCGCGGGCGAGCGGAAGGTGACGAAGGCGATGGCCGACGACGCGCTCACCCGGCTGGAGATCGACCGGCTCGGCCTCGATGCGATGGACCGCAAGTATCTCACCATGATCGCGACCACCTACAAGGGCGGACCCGTGGGGGTGGAAACCCTCGCCGCAGGGCTCGCCGAGCCGCGCGACACGGTCGAGGAGGTGGTCGAGCCCTATCTCATCCAGCTGGGCCTGCTGGCGCGGACCGCGCGCGGGCGCGTGCTCAACGATGCGGGCTGGGAGCATCTTGGCATGACGCCGCCCAGCGGACCGACCGAAAGCCAGATCGGCATGTTCGGGGATGGTAAATGAGGGCGCTCGCCCGTTAACCGATCCGTGTCACGCGGCTGATTTTCTCGGCGCTTTCGGTGCCGGAATGGGACAGGCCCGCTCAAAAGCAGTGATTGCCGCGCGATTCCGGCCATTCTTGGTTTCCCAAGGTGGTTAACGGCGTTGCCCCCGCAGCGCCTTCGCCACCACAAGGACAAGTGCACATTCGCGCCGGAGCAGGTTCGCTGTCCGGCGACCTGCGCCGATGAATCGCATTTTCGAGGTGAGTCCATGTCGCTCAAACTGGCAGCCGCAAAGCTTTCCGCCACCGCCGCGGGCGTCGCTCTGATGACCGGCGGCGCGCTGCAGGTCGCCCAGCAGGGCGGCGCGGTGCGCACGGCCGAGCCGATGACGACCGAGGAGCCTGAATACACCACGGACCTCGACGGGCGCCTCGTCGAAACCGAGCGGCAAGGCAAATACGTCAAGACCGCGCCGCAGACCGCAGAACCGAAATACATCAAGACGCGCCAGCGCGCGATCCCCGAGCCCGAGCCGCGGCGCCGCCGGATCGTCGAGCGCACGATCGAGTGCGAGCCTTATGCAGGTGCGCCTGGCAGCGTCGCCTCAAGCCTGCCGCAGGGCGCGACCCAGGCCTATTTCGATCCCGCCGAATGCCCGCCGATCCAGCAGGTCGCCTACGCGCCGGCCCCGCTCCCGCCGCTCCCGCCGATCGGCGGAGGCGGTGCGGCCCCTGCCATCATCGGCGGCGGGCTCGGCGGCTTCGGCGGCGGTTTCGGAGGGGGCTTCTTCGGCGGTTTCTTCGGCGGAGGCGGCGGCGGCTCATCCTCGGGCGACGTGTCGGTGTCGACCACCACATCGACTTCGGGCGGATCGACTTCGGGCGATGTCAGCTCGGGGGGCACGACCAGCACCGGCGGGTCGGACGGGATCGTGATCGATATCGACATCGACAATTCGACCTCGACCACATCATCGTCGGGGACCGTGACATCGACTTCCTCGACCGGCTCGATCTCGTCCTCGACCGGTCAGGTGTCGACCAGCACCTCGACCGGCGCGGTGTCGTCGAGCACGGGGGGCGTCTCGACCAGCACATCGACCTCTTCGGGCAATGTCTCGAGCAGCACGGGCGCGGTTTCCAGCAGCACGGGCGCTGTCTCGAGCAGCACGGGCGCGGTTTCGAGCAGCACCGGTGCCGTCTCGACCAGCACCGGCAGCGTCTCCTCCTCGACTGGCAGCGTGTCGTCGAGCACCGGCGGCGTATCGACAAGCACGGGCAGCGTGTCGAGCACCTCGGGCGACATCACCTCGTCGACCTCGTCGTCGAGTTCGACATCGAGCTCGTCGTCCACTTCGAGTTCCTCTTCGACCTCGACCTCGACCTCCAGCTCGACTTCGTCCAGCACCTCCTCTTCGACATCGAGCAGCACGAGCGGAAGCAGCAGCGGGGTCGAAGTGCCCGCGCCGCCGATGGTGGGACTGTTCGGCCTCGCAGCGGCGGCGATCCTGCGTCGCCGCAAGGGGGCCAAGGGCAAGCGGAAAACGCGCGACGCCTGATCGTCCCGTGCGCGCGTCTGCGCGGGGACAGCGGGGACAAAAGCCGTACTTCTTTTCGAAAAACCGGACCTAATCGGCGGCGGTCACTTCGCCCCCTGCCTCCTGCCACGCGAGGATGCCGCCTTCGAGGTGGCGCGCCGGCTCGCCGCTATGGGCAGCGAGCATCTCGGCCGCTTTCGCCGACCTGCGGCCCGAACGGCAATAGACCACCACCGTCTCCTCCGCTGAAAGGTCGAGCGCTGCGGGATCGAAATCGGCGAGCGCGATATGTTCGGCCCCCGGGATCATGCCCCGGGCGACTTCCTCGTCAGTGCGCACGTCGATCAGCCGCACCGCGCGGACACCGAGCCGTTCGCGCAATTCGGCCGGGGCAAGATCGATGACCGGGGAGACGGGCGTCGCGGAGCCATCCTGCGCCACGGCGAGTTCGAAGCCGAAGGGCGATGCGGGGGCGCGCTTTTCCTCGCCTTCCTCGGCCGACGGCGCACAGGCGGCCAGCGCGACGAGAGGCGGGAAAAGCACGCTTCGCATGGGTGTCTCCGTCTGTCCAGAACCCTCTCAGGCAGCCAGCTTGCGCAGCACGTAATGGAGGATCCCGCCATTGCGGTAATATTCCATTTCGTTCGCGGTATCGATCCGGCAGAGCGCGCTGAAGGCGAACTTCGTCCCGTCCGCGCGGGTGACCTCGATCTCGACGTCCTGCGCCGGCTTGAGGTCGGCGAGGCCCTTGATACTGAAGGTGTCGTCGGCGGTGAGGCCGAGCGTCTCGCGCGTGTCGCCTTCCTTGAACTGGAGCGGAAGCACGCCCATCCCGACGAGGTTCGAGCGGTGGATGCGCTCGAAGCTTTCGACGATGACCGCGCGCACGCCGAGCAGGATGGTCCCCTTCGCCGCCCAGTCGCGCGACGACCCGGTGCCGTATTCCTTGCCCGCCACGACGACCAGGGGCGTGCCGTCCGCCTTGTGCTTCATCGCCGCGTCGTAGATCGGCATCTGCTCGCCGTTATAGGTGGTGTAGCCACCCTCGACCCCGGGCACCATTTCGTTCTTGATGCGGATATTGGCGAAGGTGCCGCGCATCATCACCTCGTGGTTCCCGCGGCGCGAGCCGTAGGAGTTGAAGTCCTTCTTCGCGACCTGGTTCGAGATCAGGTAGGAGCCTGCAGGCGAATCCTCCTTGATCGACCCTGCGGGCGAGATGTGGTCGGTGGTGACGCTGTCGCCGAGGATCGCGAGCGGCTTCGCATCGGTGATGTCGGTGACGGGGGCGGGCGTCATCTCCATCCCGTCGAAATAGGGCGGGTTGGCGACATAGGTCGATCCGGCGCGCCATTTGTAGGTGTCGGACGGTTCGACCGTGATCGCCTGCCAGTGTTCGTCGCCGTCATAGACATTGGCATAGCGCGATTCGAACATCGAGCGGTCGATATTGGCCGCGCGGTTTTTCGCGATCTCGGCATTGGTCGGCCACAGGTCCGCCAGCATGACGTCGTTGCCGTCCTGGTCCTGACCGATCGGGGTCGTGGTGATGTCCTCGGTCACCGTGCCTTTGAGCGCATAGGCGACCACGAGCGGCGGCGAAGCGAGGAAGTTCGCGCGCACGTCCGGGCTGACCCGGCCCTCGAAATTGCGGTTGCCCGACAGGACGGAGGCGGCGACGATGTCATTGCCGTTGATCGCCTCGCTGATCGGCGGGGCAAGCGGGCCGGAATTGCCGATGCAGGTGGTGCAGCCATAGCCGACGAGGTCGAAGCCGATCGCGTCGAGATGCTCCTGCAGGCCCGATTTCACGAGATAGTCGGTCACCACCTGCGATCCGGGCGCCAGGCTGGTCTTGACCCACGGCTTGGGCTTGAGGCCCTTCTCGTTCGCCTTCTTGGCGACGAGACCGGCGGCGATCAGAACGTCGGGGTTCGAGGTGTTGGTGCAGCTGGTGATCGCGGCGATCACGACATCGCCGTCGCCGATGTCGTGGTTGGCGCCCTCGACCCCGACGCGCAAGGGTGCGTCCTTCTTGTAGACCTCCTTGAGGTCGCGGTTGAACAGCTCGTCGACCTCGGGAAGGATGACCTTGTCCTGCGGACGCTTGGGCCCGGCGAGGCTGGGGACCACCGCTGCCATGTCGAGTTCGAGCGTCTTGGTGAAGACGGGCTCGGCCTCGGGATCGAACCACATGCCCTGCTCCTTCGAATAGGCTTCGACGAGAGCGATCGTCTCTTCCGAGCGGCCGGTGAGGCGCATGTATTCGAGCGTCGCATCGTCGATGCCGAAGAAGCCGCAGGTCGCGCCGTATTCGGGCGCCATGTTGGCGATCGTCGCGCGGTCGGCGAGCGTCAGGTTGGCGACGCCGGGTCCGTAGAATTCGACGAAGCGGCCGACGACGCCAACTTCGCGCAGCATCTGGACGCAGGTCAGCACGAGGTCGGTCGCGGTCACGCCCTCGGCCATGCGCCCGTCGAGACGGAAGCCGACGACTTCTGGGATGAGCATGGAAATCGGCTGGCCGAGCATCGCGGCCTCGGCCTCGATCCCGCCGACGCCCCAGCCGAGCACGCCGAGCCCGTTGATCATCGTGGTGTGCGAATCGGTGCCGACGCAAGTGTCGGGATAGGCGACCATCTGGCCGTCCGGCCCTTCGGACGACCACACACCGCGCGCGATGTGTTCGAGGTTGACCTGGTGGCAGATGCCCGTCCCCGGAGGCACGGCGGAGAAGTTCTCGAAGCTCTTCGAGCCCCACTTGAGGAAGTCGTAGCGTTCCGCGTTGCGCTCGTATTCGAGCGCCATGTTCGCTTCCATCGCCTTGGGATGGCCGAATTCGTCCACCATGACCGAGTGGTCGATCACGAGGTTCACGGGAACCTGCGGATTGATCTTCTGCGTGTCGCCGCCCAGTTTCTTGATCGCGTCGCGCATCGCGGCGAGATCGACGACGCAGGGAACGCCGGTGAAATCCTGCAGCAGCACGCGCGCCGGGCGGTACTGGATCTCGCTGCCGGTCCTGGGATCATTCTGCCAGTCGATGATCGCCTGGATGTCGTCCTCGCCGACGGTGAAGCCTTCATCCTCGAAGCGCAGCATGTTTTCGAGCAGCACCTTCATCGAGATGGGGAGCCGCGACACGTCGCCCAGCTTCTCGGCCGCCTTGGCGAGCGAATAATAGGAGTATTCCTTGCCGCCCACGTTCAGCGTCGAGCGGGTGCCCAGCGTGTCCTTGCCGGTATCGGTCATGTCGTATCCCATCCTTCTGGCTGTGCCCTTTTCCGCTTTCGGGAAAAGGGGTCCGGGCGCCTGCGCTTCCCGGGTGAATTCTCGGCTGCGCAATTGCTGGACCTTGGGGCTAAGGTCAAGGGCAAGCCGCCCTGAAACCGGGCGGAATCAGGCTTGCGTCGGATCGACCGGGGCAGGCGGCGGAGCGCGCCGGGTGACGAGCCAGCAGCCCGCGACGATCAGCGCGGCGCCTGCAAGGGTCGGCAGGGTCACTTCCTCGCGGAAGAACAGCCAGCCCAGCAGGCTCGCCCAGAGAAATCCCGAATATTCGATCGGCACCAGTGCTTGCGCCTCTTCGCGGGCATAGGCCCAGGCGATCGCCATCGATCCTGCGACCGTCAGCACCCCCGCCGCCGCGATACCGCCCATCACCTCCACCTGGGGCGTCTCCCATGCGAAGGGTGCGAAGACCACCAGCACCAGGCCGCCGATCCCGGCATGGAAGGTCGCAATCTCGACCGGCCCGGCAAGCTGGCTCTGGCGGCGGATGACGATGAAATTGTAGGCGTAGAGCACCGCGGAAAAAGCGAGGGCAGCAAGCCCGAGCGCGGTATCGGCATCGAATTCGCCCTCGCCGATGCGCCCGCCGACGATCACCAGCGTGCCGGCAATGCCAAGCAGGCTCGCCAGTATCGCCTCGCGCCGGATCGTCTCGCCGAGCAGCAGGTGAGCGAAATACAGGGCAAGCAGCGGGGCGATGAAGGACAGCGCGATCGCCTCGGCCAACGGCAGCTTGGTCAGCGCGTAGAAGAAGGACAGGGCCATGAAGGCCGAGATGATGCCGCGTTCGAGATGCAGCTTCATCACCGCCCCTCGCGGCCACGCCGGACCCCGGGCGAGCCAGAAGGGCGCGATCAGCGCCGCCCCGATGAAGGATCGCAGCACCGTCGCGCTGTAGGCCCCGGTGGCGAGCGCGGCGCCTTTCATGAAGGCGTCCATCAGCGCGAGGAACCCCACCCCGGCAAAGGCGGCGGCAAACGGCGCTAGGCGCGAAGGGGAAGGGACCGCATCAGGCATGGCTGCCATCGCCTCTAATCCTCGCGCGCGCCGCCGTCACTGTCCGTTTCGTCCCGGGCGCGCGGCGAAAGGCGCGGATTCAGCCCAGCGAAAGCCATGGCCATTGATAGGGGGGCAGAGGCCGGAGTATACTGGCGAGCATAACAACACAGCCGCGCGACCAACGCGGCGCAGGACGGTGGAACGACACATGAAATATCGCGTGAACCTGCTGGCGAGCGGCCTTGCCGCCGCGCTTGCGCTCGGCCTTGCGGGCGCCGCGGGTGCGCAGGAGCGCGGGAGCGGGGCCGAGAACCTGCTTGCCGGCGAACAGGAAGATGAGGCTGCGGAGGGACCGGACACGGATGCGCGCTTCGACGAGGCCTTTCCGCGCATGATCTCCGATCCGGTGGTGCAGGGCGATCTCGAGGAGCCCGGACCGCTGGTGCAATCGTGGTCGCTCGCCAATGCCCGAAAGCTTGTCGCCTTCATCGAAGGCATCGCGGCCGAGGGGCTCGACCCGGATGATTACGATCTGCAGGCGCTCAAGACCGCGCTCGCCTCTGCTCCCTCGGAGGAGCTCGACACGCTCGCCTCGCGCAATTTCGTCTGGCTGGTCGAGGACCTGCGCGACGGGCGCACGCCGATGGAAGCGCGCAAGCAATGGTTCGTCGTCGATCCCGACCGCGACCTTTTCCGCACCGGCGACCTCATGAAAAAGGCAATCGCGAGCGGGGACATCGCTGCCACGCTTAAGAGCCTCAATCCGAGCTATCCCGATTATGCCCGCCTGCGCGACGAACTCGCCGCGACACCGCAGGAGGACACCGAACGCCGCAAGCTGATCCGCGCCAACATGGACCGCTGGCGCTGGCTGCCGCGCGATCTGGGCAAGCTCTATCTCATCACCAATGTCCCCGAATTCCAGCTTCGCCTGACGGTCGACGACAAGGCCATGAAGACCTATCGCACCATCGTCGGAAAGCCCGGGCGAACCGCGACTCCGCAGCTCGCCGAAATGGTGGAAGGCGTCGTCTTCAACCCGACCTGGACGGTGCCGCAATCGATCGTCAAGGGCGAGGGGCTGGGCGCGCGCGTTCTTGCCAACCCTTCCTGGGCCCGGTCCAAGGGCTATGTCGCGACTCGCGGGGCGAATGGCTACATCTCGGTGGTGCAGCAGCCTGGGCCGACCAATTCGCTGGGCCGGGTGAAGCTGGAAATGCCCAACCCCCACGCGATCTTCTTCCACGACACGCCTTCGCGCCACCTGTTCGCGCAGGACGACCGCGCGCTGTCGCACGGCTGCATTCGCACCGAGCGCGCGCTCGAACTGGGCATGACGCTGGCGATTCTCGGCAAGGGCGCGAGCCGCGATGAGGCGGTGGAGATCTCGACTTCGGGCGAATACACCAAGGTCATGATCGAGCGGCAGATCCCCGCCTACATCACCTATTTCACCTACGGCACGAATGTCGAAGGCGAGATGACCGAGTTCGAGGACATCTACGACCGCGACGCGCCGGTCCTGGCGAGCCTCGACAAGCCGCGGGTGCGGGATCGCAGCAACAAAATCGACGACGAGGTGATCGTGATCGAGAACGATCCGCGGGACGAGGGCTGACAGGCCTTAGGCGAACGCTCTTTCGAGCAGGACTTCGCGGCGATAGAGAACCGCGGCGGGCACGGCATATGGTACGCCGAGGAGCAGCACCGTTTGCCAGTCGCCGCTCGCCAAGCCGAGCATCGCTCCGATCAGCAGCACCGCGCCCACCGCGCTGCCAACGGCAAAGGCAAGGCCGCCCAAGGTCGCGAGGAAGGCTCGCGATACCCGGGCGATCGCGCTCCCGAAAAGCAGCAGGCAAAGGCCTGTGGCGATCACTCCGACGAATGTTGCGATGACCCATGCGAGGCCGATCATCCACCATAAGGCGAGCAATTGATCGAGCGTCGCTTCGCCGAGCAGTGGAGTTCCGAAAAACAGGAGGGCGACGATAGCGGCGCCGATCGGTGCCGACTTGATGCTTGCTGCCGTAATCGCCCGGGCCTCGGGAGAGGGGGCCGGGCTCATCGCCTCAGAAAGCGCCGGTGACGTAGCGCTGGAGGTCGCTCGGCCGGCTCGGGCGGAGCGGTTCGAGGTTCGCGGACCGGAACGTCCCGTCCTCCTGCAAGCCGAGGCTGTCGGCGAACAGCAGGCGCCCGCCCGACAGGTTCATCAACGCGATGCGGAACTGTTCCTCGCCCATGGCGAAACACCCGTTCGACCGTCCGAGCCTGCCCCAGCGCTCGATATGCGAAGGCTCGGCATAATCGGCGCGGTGCATGACGATGTAGCGCCGGAGCGCGTTGTCGTTGGTCTCGTCGAGCCCGCCGAGCCGCACGGACGTGCCGTACTTGCCCTTGTACCACTCCCACGTGACATAGGCTCCGCGGCTGGTCGCGTTCGAGCCTTCGACATTGGAATAGCGATTGAGCACGCCGTCATGTTCGGGGTCCGAACCCTGGCCGTGGCTGACGTGGTAGGAGTGCACTTCCTGAAGGTCGAGATTGACGAAGTGAAACCGGCGCTCGGCCGAATGGACACCGTAATCGGCGATGCCGACGATGTCGCGCTTCCAGATCGCCTCGCCCGCCCGGTCAAGCTCGCGCCGGGCGATGGCGAACAGCGCGCGGTCGCGCGCCGACCCCTTGATCGGCTGGGCGGCGAGGCGCACCGGCGGCAGGGCGAGCAAGGCCCCGGTCGCCAGAGTGCCCTTGATGAGATCGCGACGCTTCATATGCCCGCAAGATATAGCGCGAAAGCTTGCCCTTGCGTGAGCCTTTAATTGCGGCTTGGCGCATATCGGGGGCATTCGATGGCTCAACCGTGCCTTTTCATCGGCAGGCCGTTCCCGAAGTTGGCGTTTTCGGCGGCCATAGTGAGCATCGAGCGGGCGTGGCGGCGGGCGACCTCGCGCTGGTCTTCGCCATAACCGCCGCCCAGCGCAGAGGCGACCGGCAGGCCGCGCCGCCGCGCCTCTCGCACCACGAAACGGTCGCGCCGCTCCAGCCCCTCATCGCTCAGTGCGAGCCGTCCGAGCTTATCGTTCACATGCGGATCGACCCCCGCCTGGTAGAGCACCATATCGGGCGCGAAGGTGTCC
>JGI12210J13797_11950034_pt1 | contig 19554 bp, 11 predicted proteins | sample ElkSlonscriptome_3_FD_13797 | JGI IMG/M metagenome (IMG submission 13797)
GGGGGATACATGCTTATTGCACTTCCCAATCCCGATGGAAGTTTCACCTGCACATTATTTATGCCCTACGAGGGAGAAAACTCATTTGCAAACTTGAACAGCGATGAGTCGATTGATGCTTTTTTCAAAAAACAATTTCCCGATTTCTACGATATGATGCCCGATTTGGTGGGTGATTACAAGAGCCATCCGCTTTCTGATTTAGTGATCATTCGATGCTACCCGTGGGTAAAAGAAAATACCTGCTTGATGGGAGACTCAAGTCATGCTATCGTTCCGTTTTACGGTCAAGGAATGAATTCGGGTTTTGAAGATTGCTCAGTGATGAACGAGCTCCTCGAAAAGTACGGTGAAGATTGGGAAGCGACCCTGGATGCATTCCAAAAAATGCGTAAACCCGATGCCGATGCAATTGCTGAATTGGCCATGCGCAACTACGTGGAGATGCGCGACTCGGTGGCCGACCCCAATTTTATCCTGAGAAAAAAGATTGAGGCGAACCTCCACGAAAACCACGGGGAGAAATGGATTCCGCTTTATTCTCAAGTTACTTTCAGCCATATTCGCTACAGCGATGCATTAAAAGAAGGAAAGAGACACGACCGAATTATGCAGAAAGTGATGGACAAGTCCGATATCTCCTCTCAATGGGATTCACCTGAAATTGAACGAGAAGCCCTAGAGCTTGCAGGAATTGAGTAACTTTCCGAAGGTAGATTACGTAGGGATATCAAATCCTTATCTTGTAAATCAACCTGCACGAAATGTCGAGATTCTTTGTTACCATGTTATTCGCTTCCTTGTTGTGCTTCCAGAGCTTTGGGCAACACCACCGAGGATACAATGATGTTTTTCCGTCATTTGGTAATTTCGAGAGACGCGGATGGATTGTCAGTCCTGCCCTCACTTACATGCTTCCTCAGATAAAGGCTCCATCTCAGCGAGTTTACTTCCCGGGTGGCGCAGCATATGACATTGAATACAGCCCGTCGGGTAGAGTGGGCGTAGGTCTGGAAGTAGGAAGGTTTCACGTAATTGACAACTCCCGATTATTATCACACGTTCAGTTGAACATGGGGATAAAGGTTCTTCGAGGAATAGAAAGGTTCGACGCTACTTTGGCTAATGAGACAGGTTTGCTTCCGGATGTTTTACAAAACGAAGGAGCTTTCAGTCATTCTTATGCGACAATGAGTTTCATAGCATCAAATATTCAGCAGTTTAGCCGTACGGGTTTTATTCAAAACTCTATCGGGATTAACGGTGATTATAGAATTGGCGAGGCTTCTACTTACAATAAAGACGGACTGCCCATCGACTTGGCAACTCCAACTCAATTTATTTTTCAAGCCAATTATTCATTTGGAGTTGGCTTCAGGGTGTCGGGTAATATTTTAATTGTTCCTTCTATAGAAACACCGATTGTCAATATATACGAATACGAAGACTTGAAGTCTACTTTAAAAGTTTTCAATTCGAGATACAGACCATTCATCTTTAAAGTAAGCGTCCTCATGCTTGATAATAAGCCCGACAGGAAGTGTCCGAAGAAAAAGGTGAAAAGAAAAACAGTCGAGCAACTGTTTAAATAGCAATCGCTCAAATTACATGCTACGAAGGAAAGGATTCAACTTCTTTTCTTCGCCAATGGTAGTGTCCTCCATGTGACCGGCGTAGACCTTTGTCTCATCAGGCAGCAGCATCAGCTCTTCTGATATAGATTTCATGAGTTGATCCATATTTCCTCCCGGTAAATCAGTTCTCCCGATACTTTGCTTGAAAAGTACATCTCCCGAAAGCAAAATACCAGCTGTTTTGCTGTAAAAAGCGACATGACCGGGAGAATGCCCGGGAGCAAATAAAATCTTCAGTTTTTCAGCGCCAAGACTTATCTCTCCACCTTGGTAAAACTTCGGTTTTGGCGAAGGAGTGTAATTCAGTCCATACATCTCAGCTACCCGAGGTACTGAAGCTAACACTATTTCTTCCTGTGGATGAATCATTGGCTCAAGTCCGTAAGCACGGTGTACAAAGTCATTTCCAAACACGTGATCGATATGGCAATGCGTGTTGAGCAGAAGAGTGGGGTTTAAGCCCCGATCTTCAATGGTTTTTTTCAGAATTTCTTCCTCGCGTTGATCGTAACAGCCCGGATCAATTATTGCACATTGTCCATCAATTGTAAACAACAAGTAAGTGTTTTCTTGAAATGGATTGAAGGTGAATTTGAGAACTTGAAGCATGAATCGTTGTTTACTTGCGAATGTAGGGAATTCGTGTTGTTGACTGTTTTATTTGAAGATTGATAATTGCCGTTCATCGGTAAAATATTCCCCGACGGTTTTAGTTATCTTTAATGCCTAAATGCTTATTTCTACCCGACATCTGATTCTTGTTCTTATACTGTTCTCTTTGGCGCTTGTCAGCAGTGGCCAGTTCTATCAAGGGTCTTATCAGGAATTCGGGAAAAATCGAGTACAATACAAAGACTTTTTGTGGCAGCAGTTTCGATTCAAGGAATTCGACACGTATTTTTATGAGGGTGGACAAGAGCTTGCTGAATTTACCAGCAGAGTAGCCTCTAAGAATATTCACTCACTTGAAGAAGTGTTCGATTACCCCGTGAGGGATAAAATCCAATTTATCGTCTACAACTCTCATTCTGATTTCAAGCAGAGTAATATTGGAATCAATGGACAGGATGAGGGAAATATTGGAGGAACCACGCAGATTGTCGGTTCCAAAGTCTTCATCTACTTCGAAGGAGATTATGTGAAATTTGAGCAAAATCTTCGAAAGGGAATTGCGAGAGTTTTAATAAACACCAGGCTGTATGGAGGAAATTGGCGTGATGTGATTAAGTCATCCACGCTATTGAATTTGCCCGATTGGTATATCGAAGGATTGATTTTATACGCTTCCCAAGCTATCGATGATGACGCTGAAAATATCATCAGAAGTGACGTGATGACGGGAGAATACGAGAAACTCAATCGATTGGAGGGGAGAAATGCGGCCTTTGCGGGATACGCCCTGTGGTCATATGTCGCCAGGACGTATGGAGAAAATATTATTCCAAATATTCTCTACATGAGCGGTGTAAGTCGAAATGTAGAGAGCGGATTTCTCTTTGTTCTCGGTAAATCGCTCGATACGATTACGAAGGAATTTATTGCCTATTACAGAGGTGAGTACGGTTCTATGTTTTTGGACAAAAGCCCGATTTCTTTAGAGGAACTGGATGTCAAAACAAAAAAAGGTCGTGTTTTGACTACTTACAAAATCAGTCCGGATGGGAGATATGCGGTCTACGTCGAAAACATCCTGGGTCAATATCGACTCTACCTTCACGATGTTGTAACGGGGAAAAGAAAAAAAATACTCAAGGCCGAGCACAAGTTGCTTCGAATTCCCGATTTTAGTTTCCCCGTAGTTGCGTGGCATCCGTCTTCCGGTGCTTTCACATACGCAAAAGAATGGAGAGGAAAATTGATGCTCTGCACCTACAACATCGAGGATCGGAAAACAACTGAAAGGGAAGTTTTCGTTTTGGATGAAATCCTTTCGATGAAGTACAGCCCGAATGGTCAACAGCTCGTTCTTTCGGCTGTCGACAAAGGACAGACCGACATTTACCTTTACTACAACATTGGTAATCGGCAAGAAAAATTGACCAATGATGTCTTTGGGGATTTTGATCCCAGTTTCTCAAAGGATGGCAATAGAGTAATTTTCACTTCCAATCGACCTGACGATACGCTCAGAACCAATGCCGAGCCCACTATCATCAATCAAAACAGGGATGTTTTCGCTTTTGATCTCAAATCGAGATCGCCTTATTTGGAACGCATAACGGATACCCCTGATCTGATTGAGAAAAACCCTTATCAATATCAAGGAAGGCAGTACACTTTTCTCGCTGATTACAAAGGCACAACAAATAGGTATGTAGCCGTATACGATAGCGTCATCAGCCGGATTGATACAACGGTTCACTACCGATTTTTTACTGTAGCTGAGCCGCTGAGTAACTATACCTCTGATTTACATGAATACACAGTTCATCCCGGAACGGGCGAATTCAGTGTGCTCACTTATGCCGATAATCGATATCAGTTCTTTCGCGGAAATACATCAAATGATGGAGTGTCGGTGGAAGAAATAATGGAAGAAGGTGAAGAAGGTTTAACTGATGCTCCTCTCAAGAACAGGTCCACGGGAAGAGAATCACTCGAAAAGGCTGAACTGATTTTTCTTCCTGATGAAGACAAGGATCATTCAGATGATCAAATTGATATAACCAACTATCGATTTGAAGGAGAACCTGATTATGCTTACGAACGTGAAACGATAACGCTGCTTGAGGTTCCTTCTGAAGTGGAAGAGTACAAACCTGCCGAACAAGGGTATACGGTCTTGGATACGATACCGCTTCCGGGAGCGAGAAATTACAACCTCAATTTCACGACTGATAAAGTTCTGGCTCAGCTCGATAATACTTTCATGGGTGAGTTTTATCAGCCATTATCAGGTCCTGATGGCTTGAATCCCGGTTTAGGGGGATTGGCGAAGCTAGGCGTGAGCGACTTATTTGAAGATTATAAAATCGTTGGGGGATTTGGTGTTTCGGGAAGTTTCGACAATAATACTTTCATGGTAATGGGAGAAGACTTGACGCGAAGAACGGATAGACGACTGCAGCTTTTCAGACAGCAGAGCCGATTCTCTCCCACCGGCTTCAACCTTGCCGAAAATGTGACCTACCAAGCTGCTTACAGGCTGAGCTATCCGTTAAATGAGGTTTTCAGCATTCGTGGCTCGGGGATGTATAGGTATGATGAGTTGATTCTTCTCGCCACCGATCAGTTTAATGCCCCCACTCCTAATGAAATATCAAATTATGCAGGTGTCAAAGGTGAGTTGGTTTTTGACAACACCTTACCTATGGGCTTGAATCTCAGACGCGGCATGCGATGGAAGGTTTGGGGTGAATACTACATGGATCCTACCAACACGGATAGGACGTTCATGACCTTCGGTTTGGATTGGCGAAATTATTACCGAATTCATCGAAATTTAATTCTGGCAAGCAGAGTAGGGTGGAGTACTTCTCTTGGAGCCGAGCGATTGGCTTTCTTTTTAGGATCGGTTGATAATGCTCTGAATCCACGAGAGGACAATTCGCTTCCCTTGGATCCGGATCAAAATTACCAGTTTCAAACCCGCGGTGCACCCATGCGTGGTTTTTTTGCGAATGCTAGAAATGGAAATAGTTTCGGGGTAATTAATAATGAACTCAGATGGCCTGTATTCAGTTATTTTTTCCAGAAGCCATTGAAAAGTGATTTCTTGGAAAATTTCCAAGTTCTTGGATTCTTCGATGTAGGTTCGGCTTGGACCGGCCCAACACCCTATTCTGAGGAGAATAGTTTCAATAGTACGGTCATAAAGTCAGGAAATGTGACCATCGAAATTGAAAATAATCGCGACCCGGTAGTTTATGGTTACGGTTTCGGTCTCCGAAGTAAATTGTTGGGGTACTTCATAAGAGCAGATTGGGCTTGGGGAGTGGATGACGGTATTACGCTTGACCGCGTATTTTACATATCTTTAGCAATGGACTTTTAAATCGGCTATTCTGCCTGAATGTCTTCCAAAAACAGTTCCGAACATGATCATCCTTGAAGATTTGGCCTCATCTGCAGATGCAGCTTTGGGCGACCTCATTCAAATTCGAAGGCACCTGCATGCCAATCCTGAACTTTCGTTTCACGAAGAAAAAACGGCCGCATATGTTTCTGCCGAGTTGACCGAGCTCGGTATCCCTCATAAATCGGGAATTGGTGGATTTGGCATAGTCGCCGACATTGTTGGAAATGCTGACGGAAAGGTGGTTGCGGTCAGAGGGGATATGGATGCTTTGCCTATCACCGAATTGAATGAAGTTTCCTATGCTTCTAAAAATAAGGGTGTTATGCATGCTTGTGGGCACGACGTTCACACCACTTGCATTCTGGGAGCAGCACGACTTTTGCAGGAGAGAAAGTCATCCATAAATGGAACCGTTCGACTGATTTTTCAACCTGCTGAAGAGCGAATTCCGGGAGGCGCTTCGTTGATGATTAAAGATGGAGCGTTGAAAAAACCGGATGTCCAGCTCATTTTTGGCCAGCACGTCTATCCCGATATGGAGGTTGGCAACGTTGGTTTTAAGCCCGGTGTGTATATGGCTTCCGCCGATGAACTATACATTACGATCAAAGGAAGAGGCGGTCATGCAGGTTTGCCACACAAGTGTATCGATACCATTCTTCTGGCCTCGCACGTGGTTACCTCAATTCAACAGCTGGTGAGCCGAAGAGCAAATGCGAGCACACCGACAGTGGTATCAATAGGAAAGTTCATAGGAGATGGTGCCACTAACGTGATTCCCGATGAGGTAAGGCTGGAAGGGACTATTCGAACGATGAATGAAACGTGGAGGTTTGAACTTCATGATTTGCTCAAAGACCTCATTTCAGGGATTTGCAAATCAATGGGGGGGACGGCCGAGATTGAAGTGAGAAAGGGTTATCCTGCTTTGATTAATGATGACGGCCTCACCCTCTGGGCAAAACAAAAAGCGATCGAGTTGCTTGGTGATGAGAATGTTCACGATCTTGATTTGAGAATGACAGCGGAAGATTTTTCATATTTCGCTCAAGAAATTCCCGCATGCTTTTACCGATTAGGAACATCGAATGCCAAAAAGGATTTAGGGGCACCGCTTCACACAGGTCGATTTGACATTGACGAAGATGCGCTTCGAATTGGTTCATCTTTGATGGCTACTCTCGCTGCTAAAGCACTGGAAGAGCTGTAACCAAACAAAAGCGGATCTCGATTGATTTAGGCCACGGGCGTCTAGTTAGCCACTTCACTCATGAATTTAATTCGAATCAACCTAAGTTGTTCCTCGGTGTAGTCACCGTCAAACTCATTGTAAGCTTCACTAATATCGTCTGATTCGGCTTCGAGAAAATAGTCGTACACGTCTTGCTGCTCTTCTTCATCAAGCATATCATTCAGGTAGTAATCGATGTTGATTTTAGTTCCTGAGCCTACGATCGCCTCAATTTCGTCGATTACGTCCTCCATCTCTTTCCCTTTTGCCTTAGCGATATCTTCCAGGGGCAATTTTCGATCTATGTTTTGAATAATGTGGACTTTTAATCCTGACTTATTTACGATGGACTTGACCACCATATCCTGCGGCCGGTCAATCTCGTTTTCCTCGACGTATCTTTTGATCAAATCTAAAAATGGAGCTCCGAATTTGCGCGCTTTTCCAGCACCAACTCCCATTATGCCGGTAAGTTCCTCCGCGGTAATCGGATATTGTGAAGCCATTTCCTGTAAAGACGGATCTTGAAAAATCACGTAACCCGGAAGTTCTTTTTTCTTACTGATCTCCTTTCTCAAAGAGATTAACATTTTGTAGAGTCTGTCATCCATGGCGCCTTTTCCTCCGCCATCCGAAACATCATCTACACTGCTGTAATCATTTTCTTTAATGAGTTCGATTGAATAGGGCTTTTTGATGAATTCTTCACCCTTCTCAGTTAGCTTTAAAATTCCGTATGATTCAATTTCTTTCGAAAGTAAGCTTCGGATCGTAGACTGTCGAATAACTGCATTCCAAAACTTCTCGTCTTCGTCTTGTCCCGATCCAAAGGATTCAAGCTTGTCATCTTTGTAAGTTTTTACTTCAGCGGTTTCGTTTCCAACCAAAATATTGCAGAGGTGATCTGCTTTGTGTCGCTGCTTGGACTCTTTCACACATTCTAAAAGCAGCTTGATCTGATCTTTTCCTTCAAATCGCTCTTTCGGGTGTCGGCAGTTATCACACATATCCGTGCACTTGTCAGAATCGAATTCCTCTCCAAAATAATGGAGTATAAATTTTCTTCGGCAAAGACTTGTTTCGGAATAAGAGACAATTTCTTGCAAAAGCTGCCGACCAATTTCCATCTCCGACACGTGCTTTCCTTGAAGAAACTTCTCTAATTTTTCAATGTCTTTATAGCTGTAGAATGCTAAGCAATGTCCTTCTCCACCATCGCGTCCCGCGCGGCCTGTCTCCTGGTAGTAGCTTTCGATACTCTTTGGAATATCGTGATGTATAACGAAACGCACATCCGGTTTGTCTATCCCCATTCCAAAGGCAATGGTTGCAACAATCACATCAACTTTGCCATTTAGAAATGCATCTTGATGCCTCGATCGCATGGCGGCATCCATCCCTGCATGGTAAGGTAGAGCGCTGATGCCATTCACTTTAAGCGACTCGGCAACTTCTTCTACTTTTTTTCTGCTGAGGCAGTAGACAATTCCTGACTTTCCGGGTCTGGCTTTTACGAACTTAATGATTTCCCGTACTACATCTTTCTTGGGCTTAACCTCGTAATAAAGGTTGGGTCTGTTGAATGAATCTAGAAAGACCTTCGTATCGGTCATTCCAAGATTCTTTTGAATGTCTTGCTGTACCTTAGGAGTTGCCGTGGCCGTGAGAGCAATGATCGGAACGTCTGTGATTTCCTCAATGATTGCTCTCAACCTACGGTATTCGGGGCGAAAGTCGTGTCCCCATTCAGAGATACAGTGAGCCTCATCTATGGCAAAGAAAGAGACCTCAGCGCCCTGTAAGAACTCGATGTAATCTGCTTTGGTCAAGCTTTCAGGAGCCATGTAAAGCAGCTTCGTAACACCACTCAACACGTCTTCCTTTACTCTTTGAATGTCCGATTTATTCAATGATGAGTTTAAAAAATGCGCGATACCATCATTTTCGCTCATTCCGCGAATGGCATCCACCTGATTTTTCATCAAAGCGATAAGCGGAGAAACGACGATGGCCGTTCCTTCTTTCATCAAGGCAGGGAGCTGATAGCAAAGCGATTTCCCTCCTCCCGTCGGCATGATGACAAAGGTGTGATTTCCATCTAGTACGTTCTCAATGATTTTTTCTTGTTGCCCTTTGAATGAGGTAAATCCAAAATACTTGGATAGCGCCTCTTTCGGCGAAATTAATTCTGATAACATTTTCAGATTTTCAGTTTCCCCTTCAGTACTACTTTACACACTAATATGTTACAGGGGTGTTTACAATTTCAATTTACGACAATCGTTCTAATTAGCAATCTCTTGAAGCGTTTTTTTTGATGAGCATACCAACTGTCACACTACAATATTCCAATACGATTTTGCGAGACTAAAGCTACGAAAAAAGAGGGGCGAAAGGTGTATATTGTATTAGCTTTGTGTTCTTCGTAAAAAACGTTTCGCAAAGGGATGGCTGACCCCAATCAAATGACTTTTCTGCAGCACCTCGAAGAGCTGAGGTGGAGACTTATCAAAGCATTCATATCAATCTTCGTGTTTGGTACCTTAGCCTTTATATGTAAGGGTTTTGTCTTTGATGTCTTGATTTTTGCTCCCAAAAGCCCGGACTTTATCACCTATCGCTTCTTTTGTCACATGTCGAATTTGCTGGGCTTGGACGATAGTCTCTGCCTTACCTCTTCTTTTGAATTGCAAAATATTACCATGAGTGGTCAGTTTACCTCCCATATATTGGTGTCGGTAGTATTGGGGTTTATTGTCGCATTTCCATATGTATTCTACCAAGTATGGGCTTTTATTATGCCCGGGCTCAGTGGTAATGAAAAGTCTACCGCGAGAGGGGCGGTCTTTGCAACTTCTTTTCTCTTTCTATTAGGAGTAAGTTTCGGTTATTTTCTCATTTCCCCTTTATCAGTGCAATTTTTAGGCGGTTATACCGTAAGCGATCAGGTGGATAATATTATCGCTTTGAATTCTTTTATAACAACGGTAACCATGACTACACTTTCGGGTGGGCTGGTTTTTCAATTGCCGGTGGTGATTTTCTTCTTAGCGAAATTGGGTCTGGTTACTCCTTCGAGTCTTAAGCAGTACCGTAAACACGCTTTCGTTGGAGTTTTGATCTTGAGCGCTATTATTACACCGCCTGATGTCACGAGTCAGATATTGGTAACTTTACCTTTAATGGTTCTCTATGAATTAAGTATTCATATAGCCCGAATTGTCGTTAGAAGAAATAAAGAAGAGTCTGTTGCGACCTGATCAACCGACCTTTTGTTATGAAGCAATCCAACGCCTCCATACGATTTTCGAAAAAAGTGAGTACACGTCTCTTCTTTCTGTTTTTTTGTCTCATTCCTGCTGTGTCTTTTGCTCAAAAGACAATCGTTTACGGGAGAGTATTCGATTCGGAGACTAAGGAAGCTCTTCCTTTTGTAAATGTAGCTTTCAAAGGAAGTAAGATTGGTACGACTACAGATTTAGATGGCAAATACCGACTCGAAACTTACTATGCTGAAGACTCTTTGATTGCTTCTTCTGTAGGGTACAAACCGCTTGCGTTTGAAGTTGAGAGAGACGAAAGTCAGGAAATTGATTTCCCCTTATCAGAGGGTTCGGTCAGCTTAGGTGAGATAGTGGTTAACGCGAAGGATTTTGAAAACCCGGCACATGTTCTTCTTAAAAAAATCATCAAAAACAAGAAGATCAATAACCGAGAGAAACTCAACGCATACCAGTACGAAACATACAACAAGATTGAGTTTGACCTCAACAACTTGTCTGAGAAATTTAAAGAGCGAAAGCTATTTAAGTCATTCGATTTCATTTTCGACAATATTGATTCAACCGGTGAAAAGGTGACCCTTCCCTTTTTTATGACCGAAACGCTCAGCGATTATTACTATCAAAGAAACCCTAAAGGAAGAAAAGAGATTATTCATGCAACGAAGGTCTCGGGGATCAACAATGAAAGCATCTCCCAATTTCTCGGTCAGATGTACCAAGATGTCAATATTTACCAAAATTCACTCAGCATTTTCGGAAAGAATTTTGTCAGTCCGATTTCCGATTATGGTTTAGCTTTCTATAAGTATTATCTGGTCGATAGCGCATACATCGATAATAAATGGTGTTATCGCTTGGATTACCTTCCGAAAAATGAAAGTGAGTTAGTTTTCGAAGGGCACTTTTGGGTAAATGATACCACCTACGCTATTAAAGAAATTGATGCCACCATTTTGCCTTCGGCAAACATCAACTTTATAACCGACCTGCAGGTAAAACATCAATACGATGAGGTTCAACCTGAAGTCTGGATGCTGAAAAGGGAAGAGCTCTTGGCAGATTTTAGCCTTGTAAAGTCAGAAATGGGCTTTTACGGAAAGAAGGTGACGACCTATCGGGATTTTATAATCAACAAACCCAAAGACGATGAATTCTATTCGGGTGCCGAAAATGTAGTCGTAGAAACGGAAATCAACGCTCTGGAAGAATCCTATTGGGAAGAAAACAGGCACGAGAAAATTTCAAATGAGCAGCAGGCCATTTACGATATGGTAGATAGCCTCAAGACCAATAAGGTTTTCATGACTTATGTCGATATCATCAACTTTTTCTTTCAGGGTTATTGGGTAGACGGAAAAGTAGAGTGGGGACCCGTTTTTACCTTTTTAAGTTACAATACTGTCGAAGGTTTGAGGCCTAAGTTTGGTTTGCGGACCTCTAACGATTTTAGCACCAGGCTGCTATTGGAAGGGTATGCCGCCTACGGTACGAGCGATGAAAGATTTAAGTATATGATCGGAGGGCAGTATTTCCTCAGTAAAAAACCACGTCAAACGGTAGGGGCCTACTTTTCTGAAGATTATGAACTCATTGGGCAGGTTCCAAATTATTTTTCGCGAGATCATATTATTCAAATTCTCACCGTTCGGAATCCGCAAGATAGATTGATCTTAAACAAGCAAGCTAGAGTCTACACGGAAAGGGTCTGGTTTACCGGTTTTTCCACGCTTCTAGAGTTTCGCCGTCGAGAATTATCATCTGCGGGAGCATGGAATTTTGAGCGAAACGAAAACATAGGTGGAGAAAACCAACTAGTGGATGTTTCGAATATCGTGAGCTCCGAGATTTCAGTTGGTGTTCGATTTGCCTTTCGCGAAAATTTTGTAGAGGGTGAATTTGAGAGGATTTCCCTCGGAAGTAACTGGCCGATCATCAATGCGAGAGTCGATTTTGGTGTAAAAGGAGTTCTTGGAAGTGACTACGAGTACCAGAAGTTGACACTTACCGCCACGGATAAAATACCTCTCGGGCCATTCGGGACCGCTCAATATGCCATCGAAGGGGGGAAAACTTGGCAGTCTCTGCCTTATGCGTTACAATTCGTGCATTCGGGAAACGAAAGTTTCTTTTACAATAGCCAGGCATTCAATACCATGAATTTTTTCGAATTTGTGAGCGATCGATATGTCTCAATGAGAGCCGAACATCATTTTGAAGGTTTTTTCTTCAATAAGATACCGCTTTTTAAAAGGTTGAAATGGAGAGAAATCGTTGGTATTAATGGAATATATGGAGATTTTAGTCCATCGAATGTGGATGAGTTAGTGTTGCCGGACCTGACGTATACGTTTACCGACGGCCCCTTTGCTGAGGCATACCTCGGTGTAGAAAATATCTTTCGCTTTTTCCGAGTAGATGCCATCTGGAGACTAACTTATTTGGACAATCCCAACACGCCAAAATTTGGCTTGCTTCTTGGTTTCGACATTAAATTCTAAACAATTATGATTCTTAGAGCTGAAAACCTCGTTAAGAAATACAAGAGTCGCACTGTTGTAAAGGGAGTTTCCGTCCAGGTAGAGCAGGGCGAGATCGTGGGATTGCTCGGGCCAAACGGTGCAGGAAAAACAACCACATTTTACATGACGGTAGGACTGGTGCAGCCTAATTCGGGTAAGATCTTTCTCGACCGAGAAAACATTACTGACAGAGCCATGTATGAGCGTGCCCAGCTTGGGGTAGGCTACTTGCCTCAGGAGCCCAGTGTATTCAGAAAGCTCAGCGTCGAAGACAATGTAAAAGCTGTTTTGGAAATGACCAAGCTCACTAAGAAAGAGCAGTCAAATAAGCTGGAAACCTTGATTGAAGAATTGGGGCTGGGTCATGTCCGCACCAACCGTGGTGACTTCCTCTCAGGGGGCGAGCGCCGCCGCACCGAGATTGCCCGAGCATTGGCAACCGACCCGAAGTTTATCCTCTTAGATGAGCCCTTCGCTGGAGTAGACCCAATTGCAGTGGAAGACATTCAGTCCATTGTAGCCCAGCTCAAAACCAAAAATATCGGAATACTCATTACCGACCACAATGTGCAGGAAACGCTCTCAATTACAGATCGGGCCTATCTACTGTTTGAAGGGAACATCTTGAAATCGGGCACCGCTGAAGAACTGGCCAATGATGAACAGGTCAGAAAAGTTTATCTGGGTAAGAATTTTGAGTTGAGAAGGAAGGTGCTTTAAGCCACCGCCCTTTCCTTCAAATGGAAACTGTATTTCTCCATTATCTGGTTGGCCAATAGCTTCTTGCAGGCAGTATCGACCTTTTGTTCGGCTTCTTCTTTACTAGCTGCGCTTACGTTGAGCGAAATGTGCTTACCGATTCTCGCATTAGTGATTTCTTCCAGACCCAGGTTTTTCATACTTGCCGTTACGGCTTTTCCCTGTGGGTCCAGTAATGCGTCGAGCGGCATGATGTCAATTTCGGCGGTAAATTCCATGGCTTTATTTCGTGATTAAAGAAAGAATGAAATACAAAAGTAGCACAATCGGAATGGATGAAAACCCAAATAGAATAAATAAGCCAAGACCAATTGCCATCAAAGCGATTTTTGAATTTTTCCTTCCGCTTTCTCCGGAAAACTTCAGTGCGAGTAGTGGAATTTCCGAAACCAATAAGATCCCGAGAAGAATCGATGCAAAATCAACCAACCCCGTCGACTCTTTAAAATAGATCAGGCTTTGATTTAGCGACTCCAATTCAATTACCCCTCCACTACCCACCAATGCGATGCTCACCCAAAAAAGCGCGTTTGCCGGCGTAGGCAATCCTATAAATCCGGTAGACTGGCGAGTGTCAATATTGAATTTCCCGAGCCGATAAGCCGAAAACGCGGCCATTAAGATGGGTGCGAAGAGCGCCAAAGCCTTCCAACCAAGTACAAATTCGGTTTGAAATACTCCGTTGAATTGGAGGGCTAAAAACACCGGAGCTACTCCGAAGCTAACCATGTCTGCAAGTGAATCCAGCTGCTTTCCCAATTCGCCGCTCACGTCTAAGGCTCTCGCAGCCAGTCCGTCAAGGAAGTCAAAACCCGCGCCGGCGAGAATGAGCCAAGCCGCTATTTCAGGCTGATCTTGGGCGCAGAAAAACAAAGACAAAACACCCGACAATAAATTGCTCAGCGTAAGTAAATTGGGAATTTGAGATTTCAAATACATTGTCTCAAAATTAACCATTGATCGTGCAATTTTTTTAGTTGTTTCGTGTTTTACCACGGAATTGATGTTTATTTTTCGAATTATGGTTTTTCCCAAGTGGACGATTCTGGCTTCTTGTTCCTTCCTGTTCTGCATTCTAGCACAATTAGAGACGCATGCTCAGACCAGAAAGTACAGTAATGAATTTCTGAATATAGGGGTCGGAGCGCGTTCTTTAGCCATGTCGGGAGCAGGAATTGCATCTGTTACAGATGTGACCGCCGGGTATTGGAATCCCGCAGGCCTTACCGATATAGATGCCGATCTCGATATTGCTGCGATGCACGCCGAGTATTTTGCCGGGATAGCCCAATACGACTACGGAGCCATTGCCAAGAAAATTGACAGCACTTCCGTGATTTCGCTTTCTGTGATTCGGTTCGGGGTTGATGACATACCCAATACTACTCAACTTATCAATGCTGACGGAACGCTGAATTACGATAACATCACTACCTTCTCGGCAGTCGATTATGGCTTTTTGGTCTCTTATGCCAAAAAATTGAAAGTCCCGGGATTATCACTCGGGGCCAATGTGAAAGTCGTTCACCGAATCATTGGTGACTTTGCCTCCAGCTGGGGCTTCGGATTGGATGCAGGTGCCATTTATCGAAAGGGGAATTGGCGCTTTGCTGCCATGGCACGTGATCTGACTTCGACTTACAATGCATGGAATTACGACTTGGATGAAGCGACTCAAGAAGTGTTTATCGCTACGGGAAATGAACTTCCGGAAAATGGTTTGGAAATCACTTTGCCTCGTTTCATCTTCGGTGCCTCTTATAAAAGAGAGCTTGGAAAGTTTGCCCTGCTCGGAGAGATTAATGCCGCCCTAACCACTGATGGCCAACGTAATGTTTTAATTAGTGCCGATCCTTTGAGTATTGACCCCGTAATGGGTGTTGAGGCGAGTTACCTCAACATGATATTTTTAAGAGCGGGAATCGGAAACATTCAAAAGATCAAGACGTTTCAAGGTACTGAAGAATACAGTGTTCAGCCCAATTTGGGGGTGGGACTTAGATTGGGGAATTTCTTCCTTGACTACGCCATCACCGATATAGGGAATACTTCTGAAGCGCTGTACTCTAATGTGTTCAGTTTACGCTTTCGGATTTTTAAGCAGACTCAGTGAAAAAACTCTACCTATTCGGTTTTGTACTCATATCATCCATTATCCAAGCCCAGCCTTTTGGCAATGAGTGGATCAACTACGACCAGCGGTATTTTAAGTTTACCATCGCCGAAGACGGCGTTTACCGGATAACATTCAACGATTTAGCAAATGCGGGTATTCCTATTTCGGGAATAGCTCCCGATAATATTCAACTATTCGCTGCCAATGAGGAAGTTCCCATATACATAGAAGGCGGAGAAGATGGTTTCTTTAACTCCACAGATTTTATAGAGTTTATCGGGCAAAAGAATGACGGTTCGCTGGAAACCTCGCTATACGACACTCCTCAAGATCAGCCAAATCCCTACTACAGCCTTTTCAATGATTCTTTGAATTATTTTCTGACGTGGAATTCGTCGGGAAACAATCTCCGTTTTCAAGAAAACGATCTCTCCGATATAGATTCATACGTACCGCGAGCTTTTGTTTGGAAGAGATTAAGACAGGTTTATAGCAATGGCTATTACCAAGGTCAATTGGATGCCATTGGTATTTCTGTTCCATTTTACACCAAAGGGGAAGGTTGGATGAGTTCCCGTTTCGGGATACCTCAGGGGAATTCGTCCATCACCACCACGTTCAACACCACAGGAGTTTATCAAGAACAAGAAGCCCCTGCCGCTCAAGCTTCATCTGTTTCGGCGGGGGTGTCCAATGCACCCTCGGGAAGTGGCAATAACCATCTTCTTCAAATCCGTTACGGTGAAGAAAATGCCTTAGCCGTCAATTTTCAGTTTCAAGGCTACGAGGTAAATCGATTCAGCTTTGAGATTCCCAATACTTCCCTGGGTCAGCAATCGACCACAATCAGACACGAAGTTTCTAACTCATTGGGCGTCGCCAGTGACTATCAAGCTTTGGCCTCCGTAGAGTTGAATTTTCCCCACATTACCGATTTGTCCGGCGCAAACTCCTTTGAATTTGTCTACCGACTCAATACCGCTCAAAGCAAAACCCGATTCGATTTGCAAAACGTGAGCGGAACTGAGGCTAGAATCTATGCCGACGGGTCAACCGCCCAAAGATCCGAATTCATCCAGTCGGGAAATTCATTTCAAACGCTTCTTGAAAATAGCTTTGGCGACGATGAGTATCGCTGTTATTTGGTGACTGATGAGTCGGTGAAATCTATTGGCACAATAACCGCTGTTGCCAACAATGGCTTTTTCACCAATTACGGTTTGGCTGAAGTAGATTCCGCATTTCTGATTGTCACACATAAATCGCTTCTCGAAACAGCTCAGGCTTACGCCAATTATCGTCAACAGAGATTCAACACGGTTTTGGCAGAAGTAGACGAACTTTACGATCAATTTGGTGGAGGAGTAAATAAAAGCGGATTAGCACTCCGAAATTTCTCTGATTTCTTACTGAGCAATTGGCCTATACCTCCTCGGTATTTGCTCCTTCTCGGAAAGAGCGTAAGAGGTGTTCCGGAAGCTTTTTCAGCAGGATCCCGAAGAGATTCTACGCACTACGTGAGAAATCTGGTTCCCACGCTCGGGTATCCCTCTTCCGATAACTTAATTACTGCAGGTCTGGGGTCGACCATCCTTGAGCCTGCCATCAGGACGGGAAGAGTAAGTGCCACAAACCAAGAAGAATTACAGTGGTACTTGAATAAGCTTCAAACATTTGAATCTCAGCCGCAGGCCGCGTGGATGAAAAACGTTCTTCACTTTGGCGGTGGACGAGACAGTCAAGAGCAAAACCGATTCGCTACCTACCTAGCGGGTTACGAGCAAACCGTTGAAGATTCGGCTTTTGGTGGCGATGTACATACATTTTTAAAGACATCATCCATTCCCATTGAAATCAATCTTTCAGAGGAGGTAGAGATTCTCCTCAACGGAGGTTGTTCGATGATGACCTTTTTCGGACATGCCAGCTCTGACGGTTTCGACCAAACCATCGACAATCCTAACAATTACGACTGGAACGGAAAGTACCCGTTTCTTTTGGGAAATGGTTGTTACACGGGAGATTTTCACGGGCTGGGCTCGGGAAGTACGTCCGAACAATACACCATCCTTCAAGAAAAAGGAGTGATAGGCTTTTTGGCATCAACCGAGCTAGGCTTTGAAGCCTCTCTGAATGACTACAGCCGGAGATTCTATCGCTATATGTCGATAGATAACTACGGCGGAACGGTTGGTGATCATGTCCGCAAAACCGTACGCGAGATTCAGAGTGAGAACGATCCGAGTAATCTCTTTGTGATCAATACCACCCTGGGTATGTCCCTTCAGGGCGATCCTGCCGTTGTGGTTAACTCTTGGCCAAAGCCCGACTTGAGCATCACAGCTCAGGACATCTTCTTTACACCGTCCGAGATCACCGCTGAGACGGACAGTTTTACCGTAAATATGGTTGTGACCAATATAGGGAAAGGGACTTACCAGCCTTTTTCCGTCACACTAGAGCACGAAACGCCTGAAGGTGTGGGTGATTCAATTTACGTAAGAACCGTCGAAGGTCTACTCTTCAGAGATACGGTTAGAATTACCTTGCCCGTTGATGTTCAGAGCAGCCTGGGGCTTCATCGGTTCAATGTATTGGTCGATTTACCGAACAATGAGGTAGAGGAACTCAATGGGTTTGAATCCGTCAACAATCAGGTTATTGATCGGCAGCTCTTCATTTCGAATGGAGGCGTGGTGCCCGCATACCCCTATCGATTTGCGGTGGTCGACGAAAACCCCGTTGAGCTCCGCGCGTCTACGGGCGATCCTTTGGCTCAAGAAGCCACCTATCGGATAGAAGTGGATACCACCGATACGTTTGACAGTCCTGGATTACTTTTTAACGAAATCACCCAAACAGGTGGCGTTTTAGAATGGGTGCCCACGCTCAATTATTCTGACAGTCTGGTCGTCTACTGGCGATGCGCCAAGTTAGGCGAGGATGAAATAAATTGGCGGGAAAGCTCTTTCCAATACATCCCTGAAAGAAGAGGTTGGGGGCAAGCTCACATTTTCCAATTCGAAAACAATGGCCTTTCCCAAAAGGAATTCAATCGGGCTGAACGCCAAATAGACTTTTTTACCGGTTCTGCGCGAATTACGAATAATGTCTTGGGGAATTCTATTGCCGCAGAGAATGAGGTTTTGCTTAATACCAATGTGGTTGAATACGGACTTTGTTTTGGGACACCTTCTGTTTATTTGGTCGTTTTTGATCCGATCACATTTGAAGCGTGGGGGACGAATTACAACAATCAAAATCCGCAAAATGCATTCGGCAACGCCAATGAAACCAGTTGTCGTGATCGGGTAGAATACTTCTTCATTTTCAGGCAAACCATTCCTGAGCAGATGCAGGCCCTGGCCGACTTGCTCCTTTCTGATGTTATTCCCGACGGACACATCGTAGTGCTCTACTCAGCGCGGTTTGTCAGTTACGATGATTGGGACTTGACCCCCGATATCTACGATGCTTTCGAGGAAATGGACGCCTCTATCATCGGGTCGGAAATGGCCCAAGACAGTGTGCCCTATTCGCTCATTACTCGAAAGGGAGATCCCGATTTTACATTCGAACTTTACGGAACTGCCATCAATGATGTGCTCAATAATGTCGTGGATGTTCCCGCCTCCGGTAATTCAGGTCTGATGGTGTCGCCACGCATCGGGCCTACGAGCAATTGGGGAACATTAAGCTGGGAAACGTCTGGCCTGGAGTCCGTTGCCGGTGATACTGCTAGAGTCTCAATCATTGGGGTAACCCCAAACGGCGTTAAGGAAGAAATTCTCGAGAGTCCTTACGACGAAATTTCCAACTCTATCAGTAATCTCGGAGCGCTGATTTCGCCCCAAGAATATCCTTTTCTCGAATTTCAAATCTTCTCGGAAGATACCGAAAATCAAACCCCTCGTCAGGTTGATCGCTGGCACGTGCTCTACGATGAGGTCACCGAATTGGCCGTAAATCCCAATCGATCTTTTGCCTTTTCAG
>JGI12210J13797_11134462_pt1 | contig 19551 bp, 20 predicted proteins | sample ElkSlonscriptome_3_FD_13797 | JGI IMG/M metagenome (IMG submission 13797)
CTGGCCCGCCGTCGCCTCGGCCAGGATTTTTCCCGCCATGCCCGAAAGCGCGACACCCACGCCGGAATAGCCCGCCGCCGACACGATGTTCGGCGCGACCCGCTGGATAGCGGGCAGGGTCGTCGCCGTTATGCCCAGTGTGCCACCCCAGGCGTAGTCGATCCGAACCTGGCCCAGTTGTGGAAACATCGCAGCGATCCGCGCGCGCATCTCGGTCGCAAGGTCCGTGGGGAAACCGATCCCGTAAGCCGCGCGCCCGCCGTATAACAACCGCCCGTCCTCGGACAGCCTGTAGTAGCTGTTCACGAACTTGCTGTCGCTGACTGCGATGTCTTCGGCCAGCACCGCGGCAGCCTTGGCGCCGAGCCGTTCTGTCGCCGCGATATAGCTGTTGACCGGCAGGATTTTGGCCGTCACCGCGCGGTTGATGTTCGGCAGATACCCGTTGCCTGCCAGAATGACGTGATCGGCTACGACCTGTCCCCTGGACGTGCGCAGTTTGACCGGATCGCCTTCGGCGATGTGGTGCACCGCTGTCCGTTCGAAAATACGCGCACCCGCTGCCTCGGCCAGCCGTGCAAGTCCGAAGACATAGCGCAACGGGTGGATATGGCCCGCACCCATATCGACATGACCGCCGTGATAGTCATCGGTCTGCACCAGTGCCCGCATCGCATCGCGATCTAGGAGGCGCACCTTGTCGTAGCCGTAGGTCTCTTGCAGGTAGGCTGCGTCGCGATGCATCGTGGCCAACTCGCCCGGTTTGGCGGCACATTCGGCAATGCCGGAACGGAATCGCGCTTGCGGAATGTCGGTGTCGCACAAATCACGCACGATCCCCTTGGCCTCTTGCGTGATCTCCCAGAGGGCGCGCGCATGGTCGGCCCCGTATCTTTCGGCAAGCTTGCGCTGCGGCACCGCGTATCCGCTCCAGACCTGTCCGCCATTCCGCCCCGATGCGCCAAAGCCCACGCGATGCGCATCGACGACGATCACGTCCATCCCTTTTGCGGCCAGAAAGCGTGCGGCGGTAAGGCCGGTGAAACCGGCACCCACAATGCACACGTCCGCGCGTTGCACGCCTCGTAAAGCGGGTCGGTCGGGCGGGATTTCAGTGCTGGCCACATACCAGCTGTCGGGCAGGGCCCCTTGCTTTTCGTTGCGAAAAAGCGGGTTGGCCATCATACGTTCAACAGCAGGTGTTCACGCTCCCACGGGCTGATGACCTGCAGGAACTCGGTGTATTCGGCCCGTTTCACGATAGAGAACACGCGCGCGAAATCCTCGCCCAGCACCTTGTGCAGATCGGTCGCATCGTCGAACAGGTCCAGCGCTGTCCAGAGCGACTCGGCCACCTCTGCCTCGCTGTCCGACGCCTCTCCCCGCCAGCGTTTGTCGGGCCGCAATTCGTTCATCAGCCCCAGATAGCCACTGGCAAGAGATGCCGCGATACACAGATAGGGATTGCAGTCCATGCCGGGGATCCGGTTTTCGATCCGCCGTGCGTCGGGGTCGGAAACCGGAATCCTGATCCCCGTGGTTCGATTGTCGCGACCCCATTCGAGGTTGACGGGAGCCGCTTCGCCGGGGACGTAGCGGCGATAGCTGTTCACGTAAGGCGCCATGAGGGCCATGGCGTTGGGCAGGTGTTCTTGCAGGCCACCGATGAAATGGAAGAAGGCGTCCGTTTCACCGCCCTGTGGGCCGTTGAAAATGTTGCGCCCGTCCGCGCCGACGATCGAATGGTGCACATGCATCGCCGAGCCCGGTTCACCTTCGATCGGTTTGGCCATGAAGGTTGCGAAGCAATCGTGCTTGAGTGCCGCCTCGCGGATCAGCCGTTTGAAATAGAAGACCTCATCGGCAAGCCTGACGGGATCGCCGTGTCGCAGATTTATCTCAAGCTGACCGGCACCACCTTCCTGCGCGATGCCGTCGATTTCGAAGCCCTGGATCTCGGCAAATTCGTATATATCGTCGATCACCGGGCCGTAGTCGTCCACCGCACTCATCGAATATGCCTGCCGCCCGGCCGCGGGTCGCCCCGTGCGGCCCATCATCGGCGCGATGGGCTGGGCGGGGTCGATATTGCGGCCGACGAGGTAGAACTCCATCTCGGGGGCGACAATCGGGGTCCAGCCCTCTTTCTCGTAGAGCGCCACGACGCGTTTGAGCACATTGCGCGGTGAAAAGGGTACCGGACGCCCTTTCTGGTCGAAAGCATCATGGATCACCTGCAACGTGCCGTCGTGCGCCCAAGGCGCGGCCGTCGCCGTCGCAAGATCCGGTTTGAGCACCATGTCGGGTTCAAGAAAGCCTTCCGGCCCCGCTGCCTCGCCCCAATCGCCGGTGATCGTCTGGAAGAATATCGAATTGGGCAGGTGAAAGTGTTTCTGCTTCTGCCATTTTGCCGCGGGAACGGCCTTGCCGCGTGCGATGCCCGGCAAATCGGCGATAACGCATTCGACCTCGTCGAGACGGGTCGTTTCGAGATAGTTGCGGGCTGCCTCGGGGATCTGATCCATCCAGTTCATGCCGGTTGCCTTTCCTTGAAGAATTGGCCGATCTGGCGGGCGACAACATCATTGTCGACCGGCTTGTCCAGATCGGCCATCACGTCGCGCAACTGGGCTTCCGGTACAACGCCCGGCCCGCGATGAATGGCAAGGCCTTCGACAAAACGCGCATCGAATTCAGGGTGCGGTTGCACGGTGAGAACATGATCACCGTAGGCAAGGGCCGCATAGGCGCAAAAGTCGTTGCTTGCCAGAACCTTGGCATCTTGCGGAAGCGTTACGACCTGATCCTGATGCCACGCGTTCAGGGCCAGTGTCCGACCTTGCCAGTCATATTCCCTGCGGCCCACCGACCAGCCGCCCCTGAACTTTTCTACCTGTCCACCCAGCGCCTGTGCGATGATCTGATGTCCGAAACAGATACCCACAAGCGGGATATCTGCGGCGTGAATTTCACGGATCAATCGCTCGAGTGGGGCAATGAAGGCATGGTCTTCGTAAACCCCGTGTTTCGATCCGGTGATAAGCCATCCATCGCAATCCGCGCTACTGGCGGGAAAGGCCATGTCGACCACATTGTATGTTTTGAATTCAAAGCCCTGACCGGCCAGTAGCCGCGCGAAAAGGGCATCGTAATCGCCCTGTTCCGGTCGCAGCTCGTCCGGAGCGTGCCCGGTCTGCAAAATACCGATTTTCATGATTCACCATGCATTCTTCCTGCACAAGCTAGACCTCTGTCCCGAGCGACGCCAGAGGGCCAATGCGTATTTGGTCATACCGTGTCGAGATAGAGCGCCAGTTGTTCGTCCGGCGTCAGATCTTCGTAGTCACGCATCTCCTGGCGCTTGGTGCGCAGGAAATTATCGACAAGTTGCGCGTTGAAGATACGACGCGCCATCGCGCTTTGCTCGAATGCCTTGATTGCGGCATCCCACTCGGTCGGTAGCTGCGGCAGTTTCTGATCATATGCATTGCCGCTGATGGGGGCGGGCGGTGTCATGCCGTCTTCGATACCAACCAGCGCCGAGCCGAGCACGGCCGCGAGAAACAGGTAGGGGTTCACGTCCCCTCCGGCAACGCGGTGTTCGATCCGGCGGGCGGCGAAATTGCCACCCGGCACACGGATCGAGGCCGTCCGGTTGTCGTAGGCCCAGCAGATGGAGGTCGGCGCATGGCTTTCGGGGACAAGCCGTTCGTAGCTGTTGGCATGGGGCGCGAAGATCAAAGCCAGTTCCGCCATGCCGCCGAGACAACCCGCGATCGCATTGCGCAAAAGTGGCGTGCCGTCGAACGAGCCATCGGCGAACACGTTGTTTCCGCCTTCGTCGACGACCGAGAAATGGACATGCATCCCATTGCCCGAATAGTCATCATAGGGCTTGGCCATGAAACTTGCGGCCATACCATGATTGCGTGCCAACCCGCGGACCAGCATCTTGAACAGCCACGCGTCATCGGCCGCTTTGAGCGCATCGGGCACATGTTCGAGGTTCACTTCGAACTGGCCCAGTCCGCTTTCGGAGATGGCAGCCTCGGCGGGGATATCCATCACCTCGCAGCCTTCGTAGAGATCGTTGAAGAAATTGTCGAAGGCGTCGAGCGCCCGCAATGACAGAACCTCGGCCGCGTCCCGCCTTTTCCCTGACCGGGGTGATTTGGGCTGCATGATTTTCTTGCCGCTGTCATCGACCAGATAGAATTCCATCTCGGTCGCCACCACGGGCGTCAGGCCACGCGCCTTGAAGCGCCCCAGCACCTCGTTCAATGCGTGACGGGGATCGCCCGCAAAAGGCCGCCCGTCTTCATGGAACGACCAGAGCGGCAGGATCGCGGAGGGGGTCGACAGCCAGGGCATCAGGACATAGCCCCGTTCAGTCGGGAGCATCACGCCGTCTGCGTCTCCGGTCTCGAACACCAGCGGGCTATCCAGGATGTCCTCGCCCCAGATATCGACGTTCATGACCGACAGCGGCATCCGGGTGCCTTCTTTTTCCAGTTTCGCCGCAAAGCGGCGCGGAACCCGCTTGCCGCGCGCCTGGCCATTGAGATCTGCGGCACCGCACCGGACGCTGCGTACCTCGGGATGATCGTCGAGCCAGCTCATCGGATGATCTGTGGTCTGAATTTCATGGCCTTGCGCCGTTCCTGTGGCAGGTGGCGGTTCAGCCGCGCATTGATGATGCCGAAGATGGCGATGATCGCCAGTGTGAGCAAGATGAAATAGAATGCGAGGATCGGGTAGGGAATGAACGGGTTGAAGGTCTTGTCCGCAAAATAATTGGCATAGTAGAGCGCATCACCCCGCTGTTGCGTCGCCGGAAAGCCTGAAAAGAAGACCAGCGTGGTGGCGTGAAAGAGAAAGATCGCCTCGTTCGTGTAGGCCGGCCAGGCCAGACGCAGCATCGTCGGCCAGATCACCCGTTTGAAGCGCGCCCAACCGGACAGGCCATAGGCGTCGGCGGCTTCGGTATCGCCCTTGGGGATGGATTGCAGCGCACCATAGAAGATCTCGCCCGAATAGGCGGCCGTATTCAGAAACAGGACGATCAAGGCCCCCAGCCAGGCCGAGGTAAAGGGATCGAAGACGGGGCTGACCGATTTGAGGCTGAGGAACAGGAAATAGGCGAAGAAGAACTGGATGAAGAGCGGCGATCCACGGAAGATGAATATGAACCACTCTGCGGGTTTTCGGACAGCCCTTGTCCGGGCGGCTTTGCCGACCGCGACCAGCGTTGCAAGGAAAAATCCCGAGACCAGCGCGAAGACGCCGAAATAGATGTTCCAGATCATGCCCGAGCCGATCAGCACGAATTGCTGACACAGGGTAAAGTCGTTCCGGGGTAGAAGCCGTTCGCCGATCCCCTGGCTGCGCAGGGCATAGTCGGCGATGGTTTCCCAACACGACATTACGCTGCCGCCGCCTTGCGCTGGCGTTCTCCGGCGGCGGTCGCCTGACCGTGGGTCAAACGGCCCATGATCCTGTCCAGCACGACCTCGGAGACCTTGGTGAAAGCAAGATAGAAGACCAGCAGCGCCAGGAAATACCACATGCGCCAGTCACCGTGCGGATATTCGGTGAATTGCGGCTGCTTCGCGCCGCCCAATTCACGCGCCCAGTAAACGATATCCTCGACGCCCAGAAGGAAGAGGAGGGGGGTGGCCTTGATCAATACCATCCACAGGTTCGACAGCCCCGGCAACGCATAGACCCACATCTGGGGTACCAGAACGCGCCAGAAGGTCTGGCGGCGGTTCATGCCGTAGGCTTCGGCTGTTTCAAGCTGACCATGCGGCACGGCACGCATCGCACCGAAAAGCACGTTGGCGGCAAACGCGCCGAAGACGATCGCGAAAGTGAGGACCGCCAGCAGGAAGCCGTAGGTTTCGTGCACCCATTGCGGTGCATTGCCCAAGGGCAGCTTGGCCGCGGTACAGACGACGAAATCGTTGCCCTGTCGCACGGGTTCGGTCCAGTCGGGACACAAGATGTGATGTCGGATGTATTCGAACGCCTGATCCAGCGCGATCACGAAAAACAGAAAGAAGGCGATGTCGGGAATGCCGCGGACGATCGCGATGTAGGTCTTGCCCAGCCAGCGCAGCACCGCGAAATTGCTACGTGCCGCCGATGCGCCGGCAAAGCCGAAAGCCAGCGCGGTCGGTGCCGTGATCGCCAGCAACAAGAGCACCGTGCCCACCGCCCAATAGAGTGACATGTGCTTGCCCGTGGTCAGGTAGCAGCTCATCCATCGGAAGCCTTCGAGTGCGGCCGGGTCTGTGCAGTAACTAAAAATCGGCGTGCCTGTGGCTAGGGGCGGGGGTTTTGAGTTTTTTTGCCAAGATGAAGGCAGGAGCGCGCCCGGAGGATGACCCGCCGGGCGCGGACATCAGCTTAGAATGTCGCCGAACCCGGCAGCCATTTTTCGATCAGGTCGTTGAGCGAACCGTCAGCCTTCATCGACTGGATGGCAGCTGTGAACGTATCGCGCAGTTCGGTGTCGGACTGGCGCACACCGAGACCGATACCGCCGCCGATCAGCACATCTTCACCGGTGAACATCATTTCGGCGTCGGATTCGGCAATCGGTTCGAGAAAGGCCTTGTCGGCCAGAACCGCGTCGGCCTCACCCGCCTTGACTGCGGCGATCGTTTCGTCGGGTGTCGCGAACTCGAGCAGGGTCGCGCCTTCCATGCCGGCCACGTGGGCGGCCTGAATGGTGCTGGCCTGCGCGGCGATCACCGCGTTCTCCGGATCGACATCACCCATCGCGAGATAGGCGGATGGATCAGGCTGTGTGTAGGCTTCGGAAAAGTCGATGACCTCTTTACGCTCATCGGTGATCGACATACCGGCGATGATCACATCGTAGTTGCCGGAGACGAGGTTGGGGATGATGCTGTCCCAATCGTTGGTGACCCATTCGCATGTCAATTCGGCGCGTGCGCAGAGTTCGTCACCCAATTCGCGCTCGAAGCCATCGACTTCACCGTCATCATTGATGAAGTTGTAGGGGGGGTATGCGCCCTCGGTGCCAAGACGCACGACGTCCTGGGCAAATGCCATAGAGCCGGCCAGCGCGATTGCGGTGGTGGTCAAGATCAAGTTTTTCATCAGATTTCTCCCGAGTTGATGAGTTCAAGAGACCGTCGCGGAGAGAAACCCCCGCAAGCGATCGGTCTTCGGATTACCGAAGAGTTCGCCCGGAGGGCCTTCCTCTTCGATACGGCCTTGGTGCAGGAAGACCACATGATGGCTCACATCATGTGCCATACGCATGTCATGGGTGACGATGATCATGGTGCGCCCTTCGGCGGCGAGATCCTTGATCACCTTCACGACCTCCTGTTCGAGTTCGGGGTCGAGCGCGCTGGTCGGTTCGTCGAAGAGCAGCGCCTTCGGCTCCATGCAGAGCGCCCGCGCGATCGCGGCGCGTTGTTGCTGACCGCCTGAAAGCTGGGCGGGGTAGGCATCGCATTTGTCCCCGATACCGACCTTTTCGAGATATCCGCGGGCGGCCGCTTCGGCCTCGGCCTTGTTGCGACGCAGAACCGTGACCGGGGCTTCCATGACGTTCTGCAGGATCGTCATATGCGCCCAGAGATTGAATTGCTGGAATACCATCGACAGGTTCGTGCGGATGCGGATCATCTGCGCATGGTCTCCGGGCCGCCGGTGTGCCCCGCTGCCCTTCCAGATCACGGGCTCGCCGCAAAAGATCACGTCGCCTTGCTGACTGTCTTCAAGCAGGTTCGCGCAACGCAGGAGCGTGGATTTGCCCGAACCCGACGATCCGATCAACGATACCACGTGGCCCGCGGGTGCCGTGATGTCCACCCCCTTGAGAACCTCAAGATCGCCGTAGGCCTTGTGCAGGTTACGGATTTCGATAACGGGTGCAGCGCTGTTCACGAGAGGCCTATACTTGTTCCGACGCGCAGTAGTGCCGATTTTACCAGCTTTTGCAACGGCACTTTCTGTGGTGACACGGCGTCAGTCAGTCAAGCGCCGCAGGGCTGGGCGGGATGGGCAGATCGTAGGCAGATGGCGGAAAGGCGACAATGCCGCGCAGGTGCAGTCTTGCCCGATCTTCCGTCTCCAGCCGGTCGATCGCCTCTGACACGGCGGCCAGAAGCGCAGGGGCCGGACCGTCTTTGGCGGTGATCAAAGGCAAACCGGGCGTCGGGCGGGTGGTGTGCACGACATGCAGCCCGGCATCCTGTCCGGCTTCCACCAGATGACGCCATGTGACCGCATCGACCGCTGCGAAATCCGCGCGGTTCTCCCGCACCGCACGCACGGAATTCAGATGACTGCCGGTCCGGTGCCTCGGGCCCTGCAAGACCTCGGGCGTCTCGAGCGCAAGGGCCGCCCATCCCGACTGTGACAGCGGTTCGTTATAGGCCAATCGTGCCGTGCGGAAGTCTGCGAGCGTCTGCCGGGTGTCGTCGGCGCGTGCGATCACGACGCTGCGATAATGCCCTGGCGGACAGTCGTTCAATGCGTAATCCGGTGTGCCGACGTAGGTGACATGTTCCTTCAGAACGGCGCGATATGGCAATCCGCATGTCTGCGACAAAAGCAGGTGCGGGTCGCGCCAGTGCCCGAGAAGATCAGCTGGCATCCGCGTGAGTCCGTCGGGCGCTGCGATTCCCATCTGCCGCAAATGATCGCGTATCAAAGCCCAGAACCGCTTGTCCGCCTCCGCCGTGAGCGGGGTGGCGTACATCGGAAGGCTGGCGATCATCCCGCGCTGACGCGCAACCGTGCACGGTGGCTGTCCTGATCGGAAATGCCCAGAAGCGGAGCAACCATGCGCATGAGGCTGTCCTCCTGGTCATCGCGGATGCCATCCGCCAGAACGATGGCCCACATCGCCTCGATCACGCCGAGCCGTTCGGGGTAGGGCACTGCGTCCTTGATGGCGCGGGTAAAGCGCACGGTGTCGGGGGCCTGCCCCTCGAGCGCTTCGCATTCGGCACGCAATGCCTGTGCCTGCCCCTGATCGAGGTTGTAGCGCCGCATCAAGACCTGATCGATCTGCTCGATCTCGGTAACGGCATAGTCGCCATCGGTGCGGGCAAGCCGGACGAGCAGGGCACCCAACGCGATGCGGGCGTCGGTGTCGGGCAAGGTTTGTGGTTCGGGCGCGGTCAACCGCTTGAGAAGATCAGCTATCATACCGGTCTACATAGGGCCGTTTCGCAGGGCTGCAAAGAGTGCGTCGAGCTTGATTGTTTCTTCTGCGAAGCCGTAGGGCGCGTTGATGACAAAAAGACCCGATCCGATCATGCCGTGGCCCTTGCGTGCGGGCGGGAAACCGATCTGGTGTGAAAGGCCGCTTGGCAGCAGGGACCGCAGCTTTCGCACCATGGTGGTGTGGCGTCCGTCGACAAGGATGGGATACCAGAGCATGATCACCCCGACCGGCCATTTGCGGTGAACCTGCCTAATGAATTCCGGGATGCTTTCATAATCGGACCTGACCTCGAACGAGGGGTCGATCAGCAACAGGCCACGCCGCGGTTGGGGTGGGCAAAGCGACAGCGTGGTGGCAAACCCGTCCTTCTGCCGGATGACCGCGCCATAGGGCGACATGGCGGCGCGCAGGGCGGCGGCCTCTTGCGGATGCAGTTCGGCAAGGTGGATGTCGTCCTCGGGCCGCAAACCCTCTGCCGCGATCAGGGGCGAGCCGGGATAGGCCGCGGCGCCATACCTTTCGCGGATGCGGTTCAGGCCCAGCCGGTAGGGGTGATCGTCCGGAAATGCGGCTTCGGCAAGCTGGATGCCTTTGGCCGCTTCCCCGGTCTTGCGGGCGGCGGCGGTACTGAGGTCGTAAAGGCCACGTCCGGCATGGGTTTCGATATAGCTCAGCGGCTTGTCCTTGCTGGTCATATAGGCAAGCGCCCAGGCCAACAGGCTGTGTTTGTGCACATCGGCCAGATTTCCCGCATGGTAGATGTGCTGGTAAGAGAGCATGCCGAGGTTCCTTTCAGCCCGCCCTAATTCAGAGGTGACCGCTTGTCTATGCTGCAGGGTGGTTCCCTGCCGTTGCCGGGCTATTTGTCCTGTCGATAAGGAAAGGTCGTTCCAATGCTCAGAGTTGTTGCAATAGCATTGCTGGTCGGCGCCCCGGCTGTGGCCGCGGCGCAGCCAAGCGGTGATGGTATCAGTTTCCGCGCAGGGGTCGGGGTAACGTACGCGCCCGGTTACTTTGGATCGGACGAGCAAGTGCTGGGGTTCGGTGGAGCCTTTTCGCGTGAACGGTTCCAGCTGGGACGTTTCGCGACCGGTGATGGACCCCGGGACGGGATGATCTATGCGGGGTCGGTCCGCTTTGTCGGCGCGCGCGAGGCGAGCGAGTTCGCAGAGCTTGCCGGTCTTCCCGATGTCGACCCGACCGTGGAACTCGGTGGCAGCCTTGGGTATCGGCTCGGCGATGCGGAAGCCTTCGTGTCCCTTCGTTACGGCTTTCTGGGGCACAATTCCTATGTGGGCGAAGTCGGGGCGGATTATACATTCGACCCGTCGCCGGACATCAGCGTCACCGCCGGGCCGCGTGCACTTTGGGGGGATGACGGTTATGCGCGTACCTACTTCGGTGTGGATGAAGCCGCCGCGATGGCAAGCGCATTTGATGCCTACGATGCCTCGGCGGGCTTGATGAGCGCGGGGGTCGAGGTCGAGGCGATCTATGCGATCAACGAGAACTGGGAGATCGTCGGAACCTTCAGGTATGATAGGCTGCAGGGCGACGCGGCCGACAGCCCGATCACTGTATCGGACGATCAACTCAGCACGACGATTGCGCTGACGCGCAGGTTCAGTTTCGATTTCTAGACCAGCCGCGAAGTCGCAAGAGCCGCGCGCACGAAGTCGGCGAACAGGGGATGCGGGGCGAAGGGTTTCGATTTGAGTTCGGGGTGAAACTGGACACCGATGAACCAAGGGTGATCACGCCATTCCACTATTTCGGGCAGCCTGCCGTCTGGCGACATACCCGAGAAGGTCAGCCCGGCTTTTTCGAGAACATCGCGATATTTGATATCTACCTCGTAGCGATGACGGTGGCGTTCCTCGATAGCTGTTGCCCCGTAGACCTGCGCCACCCTGGACCCCTCTTTCAGCGTAGCGTCGTAGGCGCCGAGCCGCATCGTGCCGCCTTTGTCGTCGTCAGCCTTGCGGGCGACGGTATGATTGCCCTGCACCCATTCCTTCAGGTGGTAGACGACAGGTTCGAATCTTTTCTTGCCCGCTTCGTGATCGAATTCCTCTGATCCGGCCTGGCTCAGACCGGCGACGTTGCGTGCCGCCTCGATCACGGCCATCTGCATCCCGAGGCAGATTCCGAGATAGGGGATCTTCTTTTCCCGCGCGAACTGCGCCGCCTTGATCTTGCCTTCGGTGCCGCGCTCGCCGAAACCGCCGGGCACGAGGATCGCATGAAAGCCTTCGAGGAACGGTGTCGCGTCTTCATTGTCGAATAGTTCGGCGTCGACCCATTCGATCTTCACCTTCACACGATTGGCCATGCCCCCGTGTGTCAGCGCCTCGGCGATCGACTTGTAGGCATCTTCAAGCTGGGTGTATTTGCCGACGATCGCGACCTTCACCTCGCCTTCGGGATTGTGGATGCGGTCGTAGACGTCATGCCAGACCTCCAGCTTGGGCGCTGGGGCGGGGGATATCCCGAAAGCATCCAGTACCGCCTGATCGAGACCCTGTTCGTGATAGGCCAGAGGCGCCTCGTAGATCGACTTCAGGTCATACGCCGCCACGACGCATTGCTTGCGCACGTTGCAGAAAAGGGCGATCTTCTCGCGCTCCTTGTCCGGAATAGGCTGTTCGGACCGGCATACGAGGATGTCCGGTGCGATGCCGATCGACTGCAGTTCCTTGACCGAGTGCTGCGTCGGCTTGGTTTTCAACTCGCCCGAGGCCGACAGATACGGCAACAGGGTCAGATGCATGAAGATGCACTGGCCGGCCGGTTTGTCATGGGCGAACTGGCGGATCGCTTCGAAGAACGGCAAACCCTCGATGTCACCGACCGTGCCGCCGATTTCGCAGAGCATGAAATCGACCTCGTCCTCGCCGATCCTGATGAAATCCTTGATCTGGTTGGTCACATGGGGAACGACCTGAATGGTTTTCCCGAGGTAATCGCCCCGCCGTTCCTTTTCGAGAACATCCGAATAGATACGCCCCGAACTGACGGAATCCGTCTTGCGGGCCGGCACGCCGGTGAACCGTTCGTAATGGCCCAGATCCAGATCGGTTTCCGCGCCGTCATCGGTCACGAAAACCTCGCCATGCTCGAAAGGTGACATCGTTCCGGGATCGACGTTCAGGTAGGGGTCGAGTTTTCGCAGACGCACAGAATAGCCGCGCGCCTGCAAAAGCGCGCCAAGAGCAGCAGAGGCAAGGCCCTTGCCGAGCGAGGACACCACGCCGCCGGTGATAAAAACAAAGCGTGCCATGAGCTGGGGTCTCCCGCGAAAACGATCCGAAACAGTGGAATCACAAACCCGAAAGTTTGCATCATCACGGGGTTTGACTGCTACCGGATTCGGACCCGATTGGCAACCACTGCCCCAAGATCATGATGTATCATGATGCGGTGTAGCAACTGGTTGTGGTCAGTCGCCCGACGGCACAAGCGGTGCGTCGTCCGCAGATGGCGGCAAAAGGCTATCACCCAGTGAAGGCAGCTCCACGTCTTCCTCGGTCGGTATTGGCGACAAGCGGTCCGTGACAGAGGAACCGGCGGAATTATTCTGTGCGATCAAGGTCAAAGCGATTGACGTGCAGATAAACGCCACTGCCAGCGCCCAGGTGAATTTGCTCATCGCCGTCGGAGCCGGACGCGAGCCTGTCGCACCGCCGCCGCCGCCCATACCCAGGCCGCCACCCTCGGAACGTTGCAGAAGAACGGTTCCGATCAGGCTCAGCGCAAGGATCAGGTGGATAATGAGAACGACGTTTTCCATCAGGGGCCTTTCGGGGGCGTGGCGAACACGCGGTATCTAAAAGCTGCCGCACGATCCCGCAACCCCCCAAAACAGGGCTATTCGTCCACGTCGTCCATATCGGCCTGACCCGTCAGCCTGCGCCTGATGATCGACCACGACAGACCCGTGGCCAAGACAAGCGAAAGTGCGAAGATGGCACCCCAGGTATTGATCGTCGGATCACTCAGACTGATGACGCCCTGATCGAACAGGACCCACACCACGGTTCCGAACACGGCGAGGATCAGCAGCATCCCGAAAATCCCGATCGAGCGCAGGGTCGCCCGCAGGTAGATGATGTAACCGATCAGCAGGATCAAACCGCCCAGGACAACCAATGACAGGTTGGTTGCGTTGTTCTCGCGCGCCCAGCGAACATAATTGACCGGGGTCGGGTTATAGGTGAGCGCGAGAAGCACGAAGGCAAAGATCCAGCGGATGAAAAATCCCATCGGCAGCTCCAGATGTTACACCTGCGCGACCATGCAACTGACCATCGCGTCTGTCCAGCGCAGGGTCGATCCAATTTTGCGGTTTCCCCTGATGGGGTGGAAAGCTATAGCGGGTACGCATTTATTCAGGGGACGGAATCTGATGGCGAACGTTGTGGTCGTGGGCGCCCAGTGGGGTGACGAGGGCAAGGGCAAGATCGTTGACTGGCTGTCGGAGCGTGCCGATGTCATCGCGCGCTTCCAAGGCGGCCACAACGCGGGCCATACACTTGTCATCGACGGCAAGATCTACAAGCTTCATGCGCTGCCATCGGGCGTCGTGCGCGGCGGCAAGCTGTCGGTCATCGGCAATGGCGTCGTGCTGGATCCCTGGCATCTTTTGTCCGAGATCGAAACCCTGCGCGAGCAGGGGGTCAGGATCACGCCCGAAAGCCTGATGATCGCGGAGAACACGCCACTGATCCTGCCATTTCACGGAGAACTCGACCGCGCCCGCGAGAATCAGAACGCCGTCGCCAAGATCGGGACCACGGGCCGCGGTATCGGTCCCGCTTATGAAGACAAGGTCGGTCGCCGCGTGATCCGTGTTGCCGATCTGGCCGATGATGCGACACTGCAATTGCGCGTCGACCGGGCGCTGGTGCATCATGACGCCCTGCGGCGTGGACTGGGGCTCGGGCCGATCGACCGCGACGACTTGCTGGCACGGCTGCGCGATGTCGCCCCGGAGATCCTCGCATATGCGGCTCCCGTCTGGAAAGTGCTCAATGAAAAGCGCAAGGCAGGCAAGCGGATCCTGTTCGAGGGAGCGCAGGGCGCGCTCCTCGACATCGACTTCGGTACTTACCCCTTCGTGACGTCCTCGAACGTGATCGCAGGACAGGCGGCGACAGGCGTGGGAATGGGTCCGGGGGCGATCGACTTTGTCCTCGGTATCGTCAAGGCCTACACAACGCGGGTCGGCGAGGGACCTTTTCCGACTGAACTGACCGACGAGGATGGCCAGCGTCTGGGTGAACGGGGCCACGAATTCGGCACGACCACAGGCCGCCAGCGCCGTTGCGGATGGTTCGATGCATGCCTCGTCAGGCAGACATGCGCGACCTCCGGTGTCTCGGGTATTTCGCTGACGAAGCTCGATGTGCTCGACGGATTCGAGACGCTGAAGATATGCATCGGTTATGAACTCGACGGCAAGCGGATGGACTACCTGCCGACAGCAGCCGACCAGCAGGCGCGTTGTACGCCGATCTACGAAGAGATCGCGGGCTGGTCGGAGTCCACCGAAGGCGCGCGCTCATGGGCGGATCTGCCGGCACAGGCGATCAAGTACGTGCGGCGGATAGAAGAGTTGATCGATTGCCCCGTCGCCCTAGTTTCCACCTCGCCCGAACGAGAAGACACCATTCTGGTGACGGACCCATTCGCTGACTGAGGACACATGACCTACAAGGCACGCAAACGACTGGCCATCTTCATCCTGGTGATCGGGCTGCCGATCTACATGATTTTCGCCGCCACCATCATGAGCGGTATGATGAACAACCAGATCCGCCTGCCATTCCTGGTCGAGTTTCTCGCCTATATCGCGCTGGGCATCGGCTGGGCCTTTCCGTTGAAATGGGTCTTCAAGGGGATCGGCCAACCCGATCCGGACGAGCAGGGGCGCCAATGAAAAAGGCGGGTCCGGAACCCGCCTTCTTCGTGAATAGGGTGTGCTACCGGATTACCCCTGCGCGGCGCGCGAACTGCGTGGCCGGAAGGGCGTATTCTCATCGACCTTGAACCGACCGTTGTTAAGCTTGGAAAACCTTGCCTGGCGCAGCAGGCGCCCGAAGCAGCGCAAACCGTCCTCGCGGGTGATTTCCTCGCGCGATGCCGATTGCACGAGGCGCATCAGTTGCGGACGCGTGAAGTCCGCCTCGCCTTCGACGAATGTCAGATAGGCCGCTGCCGCCTCGAGCTTGTCACCCAGATCCGTCAGCCCCTGACGTTCGATGAAGGCGACGAAGTCTTCGGTATTGCCTGCGCTGCCTGCGTCCTTGGTCGCCGCGATCTCGCGCAGCCGGTCCGCGGCGGTATCTAGCGGCTTCGAGGTAACACGCCCCCCGGACAAGGCCTGCGCATTATCGTCGGCCTCTTCATCGCCGCCCGTGTCACGGTCGCTCTTGTCATCGTCGGACGTTACCAGTTTCAGCGGTGGCAATCCTTCGGGCGCGGTGCGGTTTTCGGCATCCAGTGCGCCCAGATCGTCGCGGTAGGTTTCGCCGGCATCGCGCGAGCGTGTGTTGTCGCCAAGCTGTTTGGCCGCTTCCGTCGCGGCGACGGCCGCCTTGAGTTGGGCGAGTGCATCGCGGTGACGCCGGCCCTCGGGTTCGTCCAGTTGATGATTGGTCTCGTTGAAGATGCGGCTCATGGCATCCTCTACCCGACGCAGTCCGTGACGCGTCATGCCGTCGCGGGGACGTGCGGCAAGCTCTTTCTCGATTTCTGCAACCTCGGCGGAAAGATCGAAATCGTCGTCCTCGTCGGTTACGGCCTCTTCGCTGACTGGTCGCTGCGGCGTCGTCAGCAGCAACGGCCGTTCGGCGGTCGGTTCGCTTTGCGTCCGGTCGTCTTCCGATGCGGTATCATCGGTCCCGTCGTTTCCATCATCGGACGCCGCGACATCCGGTCCATCATCACCCTCGGTTTCGGCCTCCGGCGCTTCGTCCCGCGCGCTTCGCGGTTCTTCGTCGGTATCAGGTTCGGCAGGGTCTTCGATGCTGTCGCCCCCTGCCATGTCGCCGTGATCATCGTCTTGCGCCAATGCGACGTCGTCCAGTTCGGGCGCTTCTCCTTCGCTGGTCCAGTCGTCTGCATCATCGCCCGACTCCGGTTCAGCCGCACCTGTCACCGGGGCATCTTCCTGACGCTCGATAGGAGATATCGCACGATCATCGTCCTGCATCAGTTCAGAATTGCGCTTTGCAAGTTCTGCCAAACGCTGTGCCAGCGGGTTTCCCGGCCTCAACGACGGTGTCTCTGCTGGGGCCGCCTCGTCGTCGATCTCGCGCGGAGAGGCGACGCCACGGCTGACGACGGCGCGGATCCGGTCCAGCCGGTTGGTGAAGCTATCATCATCATCATCATCTCGTCGTCTTCATCGCCGGTGTCGCCATCATCCGTATCGTCCGGCATTTCCGCGACAGGTTGCTCGTGTGCCGCAAGGCCCGCGGCAGAAGCGTCTTCATCGTCCATTGCGGACGTCATCTCATGCTCTTCCGCCATCATTTCCGAGACATCATCCCCGGCGGCGGGGGGCGTTTCTTCGAAGTCTTCGATTGTAAGGCCGTGCTCGGCTGCCGCCGTGCCTTCTTCTTCTGCGGCGTGGTCACCCTCGGGATCCGATACCTCTGCCTCGTCGGTCACAGACCCGGCGACTTCGGCGGCGGCGTCCATGTCAAAGGCGGAAACCGGTGCTTCGGCTGCTGCGATGTCGGCTTCTTCGGGAAGCGATCCGTCTTCGTATTCATCAAGCGCGTCATCGGAAGCGGCGACCACTCCTGTGTCGACCGTCTCTTCGGTGGAGGGATCATCTTCATCACCGGGCGTATCTTCGGTCGCCGCGATATCCCCGACGTTGGGTTCCTCGTTTTCGTCGACGGTATCTTCAGCCTGCATGTCCGGCGACCCGTCGCGGTCATCCTCTAGGCCGACAGTGGCATCGGTCTCATCCGCCTCTGCGTCATCATCCGCGAAACGTGTCAGGCTCACGCCCGAACCCATGCGCGCTACCTCGACCGTGCCACCGGACTGGGCTTCGGCCAATTGCGCCAGCGTATCGAGATCGGGCATGCCACTCGCGATCTCATGGAAGTTCTCCGACCCCGTGGTCTCCTGAAAGAACGATACAACCGCCTTCATTGTCTCGACTGCATCGTCAAAGCCCTCAAGCCGACAAGAGAACTTGCCGTATGTGACATCGAGGATTTTATTTTGCTCGCCCATGAGATAACGCTTCCTTGCTACAAGCGGCGCGCGACCGCTCGGTTTGGTCTGCTTCACAGACGATCTCAACAACGGGTTACATTCAGGATCATTTTGTGACCCTTTTGAGGAATGTTTGTGAAGAGACATCCAAAAGGTGCAGAATTTGCCGATTGTTTCTTATGATAAACCAATTTGTCTGGTAGGCGGAGCACGAATTTCGCCCCGGGCTTTTCAGGCGGCGCTCGGCCACACGACCGCCCTGATCGCTGTGGATTCGGGCGCCGATTTCCTGATCGCGCACCGCAAGATCCCGGACATCGTCATCGGCGATCTGGATAGTCTTTCGGATACGGCACGTACCACCTTTGCAGACAGGCTCCGCCATATTCCGGAACAATCGACCACGGACTTCGAAAAGGCGCTGACACGCATCGACGCGCCATGTCTTGTCGCACTGGGGTTCACCGGTGGACGGATTGATCACCTGCTATCGGTTCTCAACGTCATGCGGCGTTTCCCGCACCGGCCTGTCGTGCTGCTTGACGAGGATGATGCCAGCTTCATGGCACGCGCTGGTGATACCCTTTTCCATCTCGAAAAGGGCACGCGTATCTCGGTGATGCCCGTGGGGCAGGCTGCAGGTGTATCGCTCGAGGGTGTCAGGTGGAGTTTTACCGACAAGACAATGACGCTCGACGGTTTCACCAGTCCGTCGAACGCCGCGCTGGGCGGTGAGATTCGCCTGAGCACCGGCGCGCCCTGTCTCGTCACGCTGCCCCGGGCACAATTGGCGGTCGCTTTGCAAGCCGCTGTTCACGGATGATGATATAGAGCCCGGCCGCGATCGTGATGCAGATCCCCACGGCCGCAAGACCGTTGGGCAATTCGCGAAAAACCAGCCAGCCGATGATCGTGCTGAAAGGAATTTCAAGATATTGCATCGGCGCGAGTGTCGATGCGGGCGCGAACCGCAAGCTCCACGTCATGAAAAGATGCGCCAATGTGCCGACGACCCCCATCGCCGCGATCAGCAGCCATGTGCCGGGCTCCAGCATGAACCCGGTATCACCGCGCAAGGCCGGCACCAACAGCAGCGCGGTTCCCAGCATCAGGATGGCCTGAATGCCGCTGACGGCCTGCAGTTTGACGGGATCCATCGTGCGGGCGATCCTGCGTGTGACCATCATGAAAAGGGCGAATACGACCGCCACGCCGAGTGGCAGCAATGCCGGCGCCCCGACCGCCACGAAATTGGGCTGTATGACCAACAGCGTGCCGACAAAGCCCACGACACAGGCGACAAGGCGATGCCAGCCGACCTCTTCGCCCATGATGAAATGACCCAGCAGGAGCATGATGAAGGGCATCACGAAGGCGATCGCGATCGCATCCGCCAGCGGGAGATACTGCAATGCCAGAAACATCAGGCTGATCCCGCTGATATGCAGCACAGTGCGCAGCAGCGTCCAGCCCAGCACGCCCTGTGGCAGTCGCAGACCCTGACCTCCCAAGACGACCAAAGGCAACAGCAGAACCGCCTGCACGCCAAACCGAAATGCCACCAGAACCGCCACGGCGACCACGCCGCCCAGCAGTTTCGCGATGCTGTCGCCGATTGGCGCAAGCACGCAGAATGCCAACATCAGCATCACGCCGAGAAAGGGCCGGTCGGTCGTCATGGAAATGACCCTAGGCGCGACGATCGCGACTCTCAACCTATCTCATCACCTTGCCGGAAATACTCCTGCCGGAGGCATCCGACCGGTTCCACAGGCGATACCCTCAACAGTTGGGGACATTCACCGCCAACCCACCCAAGGCTGTTTCCTTGTATTTCACGCTCATATCCGCGCCGGTCTGGCGCATCGTCTCGATAGCCACATCCAGCGAAACGAGATGCACGCCGTCGCCGCGCAGCGCCAGCGATGCCGCCGAGACCGCCTTGATGGCACCCAGACCGTTGCGTTCGATACAAGGCACCTGCACGAGACCCCTGACCGGATCGCATGTCATGCCCAGGTGATGCTCAAGGGCGATTTCCGCCGCGTTTTCAATTTGTTCAGGGGTTCCGCCAAGAACGGCACAAAGCCCGGCCGCGGCCA